>Ga0265780_10004339_pt1 | contig 18282 bp, 14 predicted proteins | sample P1T30metagenome_FD_192432 | JGI IMG/M metagenome (GOLD analysis project Ga0265780, IMG submission 192432) | Plant litter microbial communities from East Loma Ridge, Irvine, California - P1 T30 | ecosystem: Environmental > Terrestrial > Plant litter > Unclassified | place: USA: California...
GTCGAAGCTCGGTCGCCGGTACAGCTCCTACGACCAGGGCGGGCAGGGGCTTCGGGGTGCCATCGACGAAGGCTATGCCCGGTTCTTGCGCACCGAACACCGCGAGCCGAACGCAGACGAGCGCCGCGCGATTCGGGTCCGCGAGGGTGCGCAGGCGTTCCGTGAGGCCAAGGGCCGGCCTCCGGCCGATAAGGAAGAGTTGGGCCGATTCATCACCGCAGCGTCCCGTCCGACGCAGCAGGCCGTGGCCGGTTTCGACCTCGTGTTCTCGCCTGCCAAGACCGTCTCGACGCTCTGGGGCCTCGGCGATAACGACACCCGGAAGACCATCGAGCAGGCCCACGAGGCGGCTATCGAAGACACCGTGAAGTACCTCGAAGCCGAGGCCATCGCCACCCGTGCCGGGACCAACGGCGTCGCGCAGCTCGACGTCGAAGGCGGTCTCATCGCGACCCGGTTCCGGCACTACGACTCGCGCGCCGGTGACCCGCAGCTCCACGACCACCTGGTCGTGGCGAACAAGGTTAAGGGCTCCGACGGCAAGTGGCGCACCATCGACTCGAAGCTCCTCCACCGCCAGGGCGTCGCCGCGTCCGAGTTCTACAACTCCCGTGTCATGGACCGCGTCACCGACGCTCTCGGTCTGACCACTGAGCTGCGCGAGGTCACCCCCGGCAAGCGTCCCGTGGTCGAGATCGCGGGGGTCGATGACCGCCTGACAGTCGGTTTCTCGTCCCGGTCGGCGGACATCAAAGCGTCGATGAAGAAGCTCGAACGCGAGTATCGCCGGGACCACGGGCGCGCCCCTGACATGAAGGCCCGCGTCCGCCTCGCACAGCAGGCCACCCTCGACACCCGCCCCGCCAAGGCGCACGCACGGTCCCTCAAAGAGTTGCGTGCGGGATGGCAGGCGCAGGCGAGCACTGTCGTCGGTGACCGTGTCGTCGCGGACGTGCTCAGCAGCGCCAGGGCGGCGGCACAGCCGACTGACGCCATCGCGACACCGACAACCGTGGGGGTTTCCGAGGCTGCACAGGCCATCGTGGAGACTGTGTCCGAGCACCACTCCGTGTGGGGTCCGCACACCATCGAAGCCGAGGCGCGTCGGTACGTCCAGGCGCAGCGGGCCGCCGGTGTCAGCGTCGACGGCAGCGTCGACGAGATCACCCGGCACGCCCTCGACACCGACTCGGTGACCGTTACGCCCCCGTCTCCGCACGGGGCGTTCCAGCCCCTCACGAGAGCGGACGGGACGAGCATCTACGAGCACAAGGGCCGTCAGCTTCTCACCTCCCGGAGTGTTCTCGTCGCCGAAGATACGCTGCTGGACGCTGCCCGTGACCGCACCGTGCGTCCCGTCAGCCGGGAGACATTCGACCGGATCGCAGCCGAGGAAAACGCCACCAGCACCCACCCTCTCGACCAGGGCCAGCACGCTCTCGCCGGCGAGTTCGCAACGTCCAGCGCACGCCTGGTCGTCGGCACCGGGCCCGCGGGCGCCGGCAAGACCACCGCCCTCCGCGTCGCCGCACGCGCTGTCGAGGCCGAGGGCGGCAAACTCATCGGCCTCGCCCCGTCCGCTACCGCAGCGGCCGTCATGGCCGACGCCCTCGACGTCGACGCCAAGACCATCCACTTTTTCACACGCGCCACCGGCACCCTCACTGAGCTGCTGGCACACGAGGGCCCCGTCGACGGCATCGACCTCTCTCCCGGCGACGTGATCGTGGTCGACGAGGCAGGCATGGCCGGGACGATGAACCTCGCCAAGGTGACCCGCATTGCGGAGCTTCACGGAGCGCACGTTCGCCTCATCGGAGACGACCGGCAGCTCTCCGCCGTCGAGGCCGGCGGCGCCCTTCGCCTCCTCGAGCACGAAATCGGCAGCGTCAAGCTCGACCAGCTCCACCGGTTCGTGGACCGTTCCGAAGCCGACGCCACCAAGCTCCTCCGCGACCCGGCCCAGACAGGTGACCCGTTCGCCTGGTACATGGATCACGGCCGCGTCAGAGGCGGCGACGTCGACCGGATGACCGGCGACGTCTTCACCGCCTGGCAGGCCGACACCGAAGGCGGCAAGCACTCCGTGATGCTCGCCCAGACGAACACCACCGTCACCGAGCTCAACACCCGCGCCCAGGCGCTCCGCATGTCCGAGGGCGTCGTCAAGGGCCGCGAGACCGTCGCCGTCCGGGGCGGCCTGTCGGCCTACCGCGGCGACGTCGTCGTGACCCGGTCGAACAACTCAGAGCTGAAAATCAGCGGCGGCCGTGACCGCGTGAAGAACGGCGACCTGTGGACCGTCCGCGAGGCGCACCAGGACGGGTCCCTGTCGGTCGAGCACACCACCAGCGGCGGCCGGATCACGCTGCCTGCGGACTACGTCACCCGGCATGTGGAGCTGGGCTACGCCTCGACCATCCACCGCGCACAGGGCATGACGGCCGACACCGCGCACGTCCTCGCCGACGCGGCGACCTCAAGGGAGCTGGCCTACGTCGGGCTCACCCGCGGCCGCGAGGCGAACCACCTCTACGTCGAAACGGGCGAGGCGCAGCCTGTCCGTGACGTCCTCGACCAGATCGCCGGAAACGCCGACGGGATGCTCTCTGCCACCGAGACAATCCGCGCCGAGCAGGCCCGCGTCGATGACCTCGTGACCCTCGTCGACCAGTACGCCGACGTCGCCGACCGCGCCGACACCCTCCGGTTCGAGAAGGTCGCCGACCAGGCCCTCGGTGACGACACCGCCGAGGCCCTCCGTGAACACGAGAGCTGGGGTGCCGTTGAAGGCGCCCTCCGGCACGCCGAGGCGCAGGGCCTCGACCCGGCCGACGTGCTCTACCAGTCCTGGACCGAGCGCGACATGGAGGGCGCCGACGACCGCCCCGCGGTGCTCTCGGCTCGCATCATGAAGAACACCACCGAGCACGTCGACGCGCTGCCCTACGACCGGCAGACCGAGGAGCCGGCGGTGCCGTCGTGGATTGCCGACCGGCGCGCGATCGACAGCCCCCACACCGACCCTGCGTGGAGAGAGCACATGGCCGAACGCTACGACTACCTCCACACCCGCCTCGAGGAACGCGGCGCCGCCCTCGCCGCCGAGCAACCCGAGTGGACCGGCCAGCTCGGGCAGGTGCCGGCAGAGCCGGTCAAGCGTGAAGAGTGGACCCAGCTCGCGGCCGAGGTCGACGTGTTCCGCCAGCGGTACGGTGTCGACACCGCCGAGCCCACCGCTATCCCGAACCAGTACCGGGAGCAGGCCGTCGGCACGGATCTCGCCCAGCGGGTCACGGCGCTGCACAAGTCGACCCAGCTCAGCACCCAGACGGGCGCGACTGACGCCGACCGTCAGCGTGCCGCGACGTCGGCCGCGACGACCGCCCAGCGGGCCCGTGACGCCGTCACGACGACCACAGCGGCCGGGGCCAGCCAGGACGCCCGGAAGGCCGCTATCCGTGAGCAGATGCGCCAGGCCGGTCTCATCGGCACCAAGCGGCCCCCTGCCGGTTCCGGCACCGAGGAAAGCAGCGCCGCCGCGGCGAAGCGTCAGCAGGAGCAGCAGGCCGCGCAGCGCCGCGCAGCCCAGCAGCGCCAGGACCGCGACCGTGGCGGTCACGAGCGCTAGCCTCGAAAACCCGAGGAGCGCACGTGGGGTGCGACCAGTCATTGGAGTAGCGCGTGCCGACCTGGTACACAGACAAAGACCTGGCGCACCTGCGCCGAGAAGGCGTTCCCGCAGAGCTCCCGGAATGGCTCTTTGGTCACTCTCCGGCTAAGGCCGGCGCATTCGCGCGGTGGGAGCAGCTTAAAACAGCTGGAACGTGGCGGCTACGCAATGTGGAGAGCGTGTCCGGCGAGATTCCCTATCTGCTGCGAGTGAGCCGAGTTGGTTCGGCCGTAGACCCGGGAAACGTAGACGCATACTCGAGGTTGTTGCGCCTCAGTAAATACGATCACTTGAGCAACCACGGCGTCTGGGATGCAGTAGTGGACCTGCACGAGCGTGTGGCCGCAACGTACCCCGACGACCTAGGCGCCCTTCTTACCAGTGTCCAGGCGCTTTTAGGCGCCGCGGAGACCTCAGCGGAACTCCCTGCACTTGCCGCGTCGATAATGGGTGATTGGTTCGCGCACAGCGACGCTCCCAACGTTTCGCTGCATCTCATCGAACAAAGCGACGCTCTTGGGGCTCGATACGCCATGGTTCGTGCCCTATTGCAGCAGGAACGGCCAAAACCGGCTGAGCATCACACCACCTTCAGTTCGTCTATCTTCCTTATGAACGACGTTCAGGCGGGCCTCGACGCCTACCTTCAGCCGCTTCTGACGAGCCTGTCTCCGCGAGTATGGGGCGTCACAGCTACCAGGGCAGGTGGCGTCATCCTTCTAAGCCTCGGTGCCCCGTTACGTGGCCACCGTCCCCTTACCGGCGACGCTCTATCCCTCGCAGGCCGACGGGGAGGACTTGAGGCGGTTGCCTGGGACACGGAGACACCTGGACATGCGTTCCGAGATGCCCTGACTTGGTGGGTCCAACGACTTGATCTTGTCTTCTCCCACCTCACCGAGCCAGGCAACTATGAAGTTGGCGCAATGTTCAACGCACCAGCCGCTCTCGAGCGCTTGGTGAACTTCGAACAAATTTGTCGAAGCTGTCAGTCCATCGCGACTCTGGAAGACGACCACGCCCGGCGGCTCGCTCTTTTCCACGTACTCGACGCGCTCTCCGGGCTCGTTCCGTCCCTGACGTGGAAGAAGCTGACATCTCCGAGAGAGAACCGCACGCTTCTAGAGAAGCTTCGTGCGCACATGACCCCCGAGATTCAGGCAGTTCTTCTTCCACGGGCCGAGGCAGCCGTCACAGCGCTAGAAGCGCTCCAGGCAGAATTCTTTCTGCCTTCTCGCGTCGAGGGAACAAGCCTCGTGCGGCCCGATCAAAAGGGCATCGAAACGGCCGTTCCCCTCGCCACTGCTGCCAGTGAATGGTTGCGCGTAGTCCGCAACAGTCAGCACGGGTATGACAAGACACCAAGCGCGCAAGACCGAGCGCTTCTAGCGGCTCACACAGGGCGCATTTCGCCACATCTTGCCGATCTTGCCTGGCTCAACTTGCTTCGTGTACTGGCCTTCCCCGAAATCCTGAAACGCTATCCAAGGTCGTAGTTCTGGCCCTGTAGTGCGCCGATGCACGTCGTCCGTGCCGATATGGTCACGAGGTGGACCCCCAAGCCCGACGCCTCGTCGTCATGATTGCCGCGGCCGTGATCGGCGTCTTCCTTCTTTTCTGCCTCAGTGTCGCTGTTTGGGGCCCGTGGTGGCGATTTGAGGGCATGCCCACCCCGGAGGAATGGTCCGCAGTTTTCGGCGCCTCGGCTCTGATTGCTCTTGCGTTTGCTTGGTATCAGATCCGCCAAGTCGACCAGTCGAACAAAGCACTAATTGCTTCGAATGAAGTCGCAAGGCAGGTAAATCTCGAGGCCGTTCGACCGCGTGTGCAGGTGTCTCTAGAGGCAACACGGTCGGTGACGAAAGTTCGCGGTGCGCCAGTTCGCGGCACCATCCACATCGCCGTCCGAAACACGGGGGCTAGCAGCGCGAACAATGTGCGCCTTTCGGTCTCGCCTCCGTTCACCTCGCTGGAGACGTTCTTCCAGCCGGGCATGATGCCAGAGCACTTCGGCGAGGTGAACAAGTTCTTTGACGGGTCAGTCCGCTTTCCAACCCTCAGTCCCGGCAAGACGTACATCTGGTTTCTCGGCCGAGCACCAGACCTGTTTGACGATGAAACGGGCGTACCACGCAGGTGGGAGGTCGAGGCGGAGTATTCGGGAACGGCTAGTGACGAGTCATTCCGAGACACATTCATTCTCGACATGGACATAGAAAAGCGAATCGAACTACCTGTAGACCCCCTCGACCGCATCGGTAAAGATCTCGAAGTCGTGGGCGGTGAGCTTGGAAAAATCACAAGCGCCGTCTCTAGGGGCCTTTCCGCCGTGGGCTCCGCAGTAGGAAAAATTCGACGATAGAAGCGAGCCATCTAACCGCCGTCGTTCGCTCGAGAAAACCCTTCCGCTAGCCCTGCCAGTCGTGCGGCGGCATGGTCGGCACCGGCAACACCCGCTTGTCGCTCGTTGACCAGAGGTGGCCATGCTCGACGTCGCAGTTACGGAACGGCCCCTTGTCGTGGAACAGGATCGCGCGGTGCGCGTCCCAGTGGTGCAGCCACCAGCTCGACAGTGCGCCGGCGTCTTCGTCCTCGTCGAGGTTCGTGTGCGACACCCACAGAGCCTTGAGGCGTGCGACGGCCTCGGTGTGCTCCCACCACTCGGGGCACCACTTGATCTTGGCTTCGGCGGTGAAGAACTCCACCGTCGCGAAGTGCTCCTGCACCCACTCGGCGAACATGACGTTCAAAGGCGGCAGTGGCGCAGCGTCGGCGGGGTCGTCCGGGTTGTAGCCGTCCGCCTCAGCCTCGGAGATCTCGCCCGCGTTCACGTCCTGCTCGTCGCTCACGACCGCGCCACCTTCGGGGCCAGAGCAGCAGCAGCCGGTGCAGCGTCGGGATGCTTGATGCGCCGCGTCAGCTTCTTGTCTGTGAACCAGGGCTTGGCCTTCATCATCACGGGCCGCCCGTTCGCGGGGAAGAGCACCATGTGCCACTTCGGCAGCGCTGCGAGCTGCGCGGCCGTGAGGCTCGACTGCCGGCGGGTGTTGGTCGACATGGAGAGCTGGCCGTCGCGGCTGGTCGATGACCCGTGGGCGACCTCGTCGTGCTCCCCGGCCAGGTTCGACAGTGACTTGAGGAAGTCGTCGTCTTTCACCCCGGGCCCGAGGACGGCGATGCGGGCGTTTGACCACATCGTGTCCCACCCGTTCTTGCCGAACGACTCGTACGCCTGGGACCGGGCCTGGAAGTAGGAGCTGATGATGATCCCGCGAGATCCCGCGACCGAGTACAGCGACGGCAGCTCGGGCCAGCGGACGATGTTCGCGCACTCGTCCAGCTCCATCACCAGCGGCACCGTCAGACGGCCGCCGTTGCGGTTCGCTTCCTTCTCGGCCGCCTTGAACACCGCCCGCACGAGCGCCGTCAGGATCGCGCCCGCGGAGCCTGTCTCCTGAGCGGCCAGCAGCACCAGCGTGTCCGTGCTCCCGACGAACGCCGCCGGGTCGAACCGGCGCACGTCCTTGTTCCCGGTCGTGTCCGTCCAGGCCAGCAGCTCGTCGTACGCCAGCGCTGAGGCCATCCGGTGAGCGGTGGCGAACGTGGACGTCCTGGTGCGCTCGTGGGTCGCGAGAATGCCGCTCACGACCGCTGCGGGCCCGGTGAGGCCCGTTTCCGCCAGGAGGTTCGCGATCTCGTCGCCGTCCTGGTCGGAGAGCCACTGCCACACCGTCGCCAGGGGCAGCTTCGCGTGCGCGGCCGCGAGGAACGCACACGCGAGCAGGTTCCGTCCGGAGGAGTCGAACTGGGCGTCTCCGCCTCGCTCGTCGCCGGTCTTCGTCGACGCCTCGAAGATCCCGGCCAGCTCCTGCGCGGACTGGTACGAGTTCACGGCGTCGAGCGGGTTGAAGACAAAGTCCGGGGCGGCATCGGCGTCGCGGTGGATGCCGTTCGGGTCGAACAGGTACATCGACCCGAGGTGACCGCGAAGCGCGATCGCCTCGCGCACGCCGTCGGGCTTGGTCGAGGTGAGCACGAGCGCGCCGGGGGCGTCGGCGATGTGTCGCACGACGATGGCGCTCGTCTTGCCCTGCCGGTTGCCGAACACGTAGACGCCGGTGTCCTCCCACCCCTGGTAGAGCCACTTCTTCGCGCCCAGGACGACACCGACCGCGAGCCCGAAGGACTCCGCGGCCAGCGTCGGGTGCAGCCGGTGGGCCTCGCTACGGCGGGCCTTCTCCTGGAAGCTGCGCACCTCGCCCTTGGAGGCCAGGTGCTCGTTCGAGACCGCGGCCCGCTTGTTCGAGGCGCGACGTGCGCGCCACGACAGCAGCACTGTGAACAGGACGAACACGAGGACGACGCCGACGATCGCGGCCGGCGTCGCTGCCGCCGGCCACGGCGCCCCACGCATGACCATGTCGCCGCCGAGCTGGAAGATGTTCCACGAGTAGTCATGGCCGGTCGGGGTGATCGCCGCTCCGACGTGCACCCCGAGGAACACGGCACCGACGATCATCGCCAGCAGAACGCCGGTGAGGACCTTGGCCCTGGTGTCGTTCACGCGACGTTCTCCGTCGATGCGCCCACGTCGAGCACGCCCGGGTCGGCCAGCAGCTCGGGCAGGTCCGCCGCATCCTGGTCGCGGTTGTCGATCCACCAGCGGGCCCGGTCGAGGGGGCGAGCCGCCTCGAGCACCAGCACCTGGAACTCCGCCTCGCTCATCTGCTCCGTCTCGACCAGCGCCGCGTATGCGCCGCGAATCAGGTCACCGCGCACGCGCAGCGCCCACGGGACCTGCTTGTCGCTGCCAACGAGGTCCGTCGGCAGACCGTCGCGCTCCGCCTCGACGCGCAGCTCCTCGGCCTCGGCGGCGCGGCGCTCGTCGCGCTCCTTCTCGCTCTCGCTCGAGCTGCTGTCCTTCCGGAAGCAGCGGCCGCACACGAGGTGCTTTCCGTACCACGTCGCCGACGCGGCCCTTTTGCCGGCGGGCTTGTCGGAGAGGTCGCGGTCTTCGGTGTGGCCGCACGTGTACGTGACGGGCCAGACGGTCTTGATAGCCATCGTGTTCTCCTTCGGTGGTGAGTCGGTGAGGGCCTAGCTGGCGTGCGTCGAGGCGTCGACGCCTGGTGGTCCGAGCTTGTGGAGGAGTTGCCGGGCGATCCGCGCCTCCCCCTCGTCTCCGGCGAACCGCTCCGCGGTCGTCACGTCGACCCCGGCCATGAGGGCCATCTCGGACGGCATGACACGGTGGAGGCTGAGCTGCTGCAGAAGCGCGTCCCGGTCCGACCGGGTCTCCTGTTCGAGCCGCTTGTTCGCTCTGTAGGTCTCGTGCAGCCAGTGCATGACGCGACGGACCTTCTGCACGTCGACGTCGACGTCGACGCCGTTGACGACGTACCGCAGCTCCACGCTCGCGCCGGTGAGGGCCGTGAGCTCGACGCGGTGGCGCTCGAGCGTCTCGTCGAGCCACAGCCCGTGCGTGACGATCTCGTGGTCGGTGTTCGTGACGGTCCACTCCTCCTCTTCGAGGACCGCTGTCGACTTCGTCACCTCATCCACGGAGGAGCACTCCGAGGACTCCGACGACGACCGTGGCCACGGTCAGACCACCGGCCACCATGACGCTCTGCTGCGAGCTCAGGCCCACCCGGCGAAGCACGCCGGTCGCCCAGAGCGCGAGCACCACGAGGGTCACGCCGGCGCCGACAAGCGAGGCTCCGACGAGGAACGCGGCGACGTCGTCAAGAAACGGCAACGGCGGCCGGGTCGGCTGAGGGTTGGGGATAGCGGACATGCTGGTCTCCTAGCTGCCGTTGCCGAGCTTCATCGGCTGGTTGCCGAATCCGTCGACCTGTAGGTGGAAGTGGTTGCAGCCGTCGGAGAACTCCGGCGTCTGCATCGGGAACGTCAGTCCCGCGGCCGCGCGGCACTGCGACTGCCCGAACCCGGACCCGTCAGCCATGAGCGGGTCGAGGATCTTGAGCAGCTTCATCGAGTTGGGGTCGGCGCCGGTGACGGGGATGCGCTCGAGCGAGTAGAAGTCGACCGCGTGGCCACCGCCGTTGACGACGTGCATCGACGAGGCCCCGGCCCCCGGGCGCTGCCCCGTGCACAGCCGGTTGATGTCCGAGATCCCGACCTGCTCGAACGTGTTCGTCGTGATCGTGATCACTTGCAGGATGCGGGTGTCGATCCCGCAGTTGGGGACGACCTGGCCCTCGGCGATCCACCGGATTTCGCGGAGGTGATCGGGTGAGAGCCCCGTGATCTTGCCCGCGTCGATTTTCTCCACGAGCCCCTTGGCGAGGCCCTGCGCGTCGCCCGAGACCGACGTCGACGCGCACGCGGCGCCTCCGCTGCCCGCGAGGGTCGTCACGACCTTCTCGGCCGCGTCGTAGAACCGCGTGTAGTGGTTCGGGTCAGCGTTGATCTGCACCCGGTGTGCAGCCTCCGTCGGGGCCAGGCCCTCCCAGTTGGGGACCTTCACCAGGCGGTTGTAGAAAAACGTGGCTGCCGTCGTCGGGTTCATCCGCTCCGCGAGGGTGCCCCACGTGTCGCGCTGCTGGAACAGGCCCCGGGAGTCGGGGCCGGCGAGGTCGCCGTACTCGATGTTCCGCAGGGTCGACTCGCCCATCGCCGTCATCACGGCGATGGTCTGCCCCTTGGCGTTCACCCCGAGGGCGGCGCCGGCGTTCATGATCGCCGCGGCATTCACGAGCTGGTCGCCGGAGTACCCCTCGACCGCGTCGGCCGACCCGGCCGAGGCGGTGTCAGCGGTGACCGCGGCGCAGGCGTTCTCGCCGGGGCCGCCGCCACCGAGGATCAGAAACCCGGTGAACAGCACGACGAGCACGAGGACCACCGCTGCTTGTGCTGCCCGCTTGCCCATGACCGGCCCCTACAGCGCGGCCGGGGCCGCGCCGCCGGCCATGCCCTCGTCGGTGTTCGTGACTGCCGTCTCCCAGGCCGAGCGGACGTGCCGCATGTGCGTGGCGGGGTTGGAGCCGTACTTGAACACGCAGTGCCCGGGGTCGAGGTTCATCAGCGTCTCGGCCGCGTCGGGATTCAGCCCGAACGTGTCGGTCACCCAGCGAGCGTCCTCGGGCCGGTCCTGCCGGTAGGCGTACACGGTCTGTGCCTCCTGCACGACCGTGTAACCCTCGGACCCGACGGGGATGTCCGTGCCCTTGTGCATCACGAACACGTTCGAGATCCCGAGGGAGCGGGAGAGCTTCTGGTTGGCCTTCACGAGCCGGGCGGAGGGGCCGGCGATCATGTGCCAGCCCTCCTCGTAGACCACGTTCGTGATCCAGCCGCGCTCCTTCATCAGGCGCCCGAGGAGCCACTGGTGGCCGATCGACATGATGGTCGGGATAGCCGGTCCGTCGCTCGGGAGCTGGGAGACGTCAAACACGGTCAGCTTGTGCGCGAGGTCGACGTCCTTGCTGGTCTCCCCGTCGAAGACGTCGCCGTACGCGGTGAGCAGGTTCTTCAAGCCGAGCTGGATCGAGATTCCCGCCTGGTGGTACCGCTCCTTCGCCTCGGCGGAGTAGCCGAGATCGGTCGGCACGTGCCCGAGGTAGGGCAGCAGGTCCGCCATCGTCGAGGCGCGGCCGCCCTCCTTGTCCGCGAAGAGCCGCTGGAGGGCGAACTGGGTCGCGTTCTCCTCCCACTCGGTTGCGGGCTTGTCGTCGCGCGCGATGCGCGCCACGGCGTTGACGAGCTGCATCTGGCCGATCAGGCCGCTGCCCTGCACGATCAGCGGATCGAGCAGGTTCAGCCGCGTGCCGCGACCGTCGGGCGAGAACCGCAGCGGCTCCGCGCCGAGCTGCCGGGCGACGCCGGAGTATTCGCCCTCGTCGCCCTGGTCCTTCTTGTCGAACACGACCGCGCGGTGCTTCGCCAGCAGCAGCGGGCGGATCACACACACGGTCTTCACGAACGACGACTTGCCGGACCCGACGGTCCCGAGCACGAGGACATTGGGGCTCGTCAGCTTGCGCGGCACCGAGTTGTACGCGGTGGGCGCGTCGTGGCTGATCATCGTCGACGAGAGGTTGTCGGTGCCGTTGACGACGCCCTCGACACCCGTCGGAGCGCCGATGATGCCGGTGTTCAGGATCTCCGCCTGCCTCGTGGTCGACGGAGCTCCTTGGATGCGCGGGGCGTACCAGCCGCGCGCGGCCGGCCCCGACGCCGTGCGGAGCTTGCCGCCGGGCAGCGAGTGCGGGGACAGCTCCTTGGCCTGCTCGGCCGGAGCGCCGTCCTCGGTCGCGCTCGTGATGACGGGTGCCAGCAGCTCGGGCGGTACGAACACCTTCAACAGCGGGACACCCGCGAGCGGGTGCCGGCGGGCCTTCGCGACCTCGGCCGCCGTGGGCTCCGGCGGAGCCCCTGCAGGAGCCTTCGACTTCTTCTTCTGGCGCCGGCCCTTGGTCGTGGTGTCGGTCATGAGATCGCTTCCTTCTCGCTGCGACCGGCGAGACGCGTCAGCGCCCGGCCCGCCACGGTGGGGGTGTCGGGGCGGAGCCCACGGCCGATAGGCCAGGTCGCTCCGGAGGCGGCGGACTGGAACGAGTCCTGCCAGTCCAGGCGCTCGATGCCTAGGCCCGTCGCGCAGGCCTCCTCGAGCTGCCGGGATGCTTTCGCGAGCTCGTCGCGGCTCATGGCCGAGATCGTGATGTAGCCGACCCACTCGACGCCGTGGTGGTGCGACCCCGCGGCGAGGTCGGCCTTCCGGCGCTCGGCGGCACCGAGACTCATCTGCGTCTCGTCGTTGATCAGCCGGCCCTTCTGCTGCGCGGCGTAGATCGCGGAGCCGTCGCTGACGGCGTCCTTCCGCGCTTTCGCCTTCGCCTGCCCGGCCGGGATGAGGTGGAGATGGAACGCGATGGTGCGCACGACCCGCAGCTCGTGCCCAATCAGCAGATCGAGCAGCCACAGCGGCGTCCGACCCGCCACGGCCAGGTTCTCGGCGTGGATCGCGGCGGTGCGGTGCCACCACTGCACCGCGGGGGCGTTCTCGATCGGGTCGTTGGGACCCAGGAAGGTCGGGTCGATGCCGTCGACGACGTGCGCGCTGAACTCGTCGTGCGAGGGCAGCCCGAACCGGCCCGGGCTCACCTTCCTGGTGAGGTCGATGGGCAGGTGCGGGTTCTGCTGGTGGAGCATCAGCGCGGCCGTCTGCTTCGCCGTCAGCGGTGCGACGTCACCCTCGCGGGCGTCTCGAAGGCCCCGGACGGTCGCGGCGATCTCGTCGGCCATCAGCGACCGCCACGCGTCGCGCCCCTTGCCGAACTTCGTGGCCGCGTCCTCGAACTGGCGAGTGATCGGCCAAGACACGACGACGTAGTGCCGTTGCACCATCGAGCCGGCGCTAGCGAGGCGGATCACCTCGTCGTAGGACCGGGTCTGGTCCAGGAACGTTGCACGCTCCTGGTCCGTCCAGCTCCGGTCGGGGCTTTCCCGCTCGAGGCGGTCCGCCACCCAGAGCTGCTGACGCGCGGAGTCGGGCGGCAGCACGCGGGTCATCGGCTGAATGTCGCTGATCAGCGACGACGGGGCGGCCCGTCGTGCCAGGAACCGTCCCCAGCCCGAGGACGCCCGCAGGAGCGCTTCCGCGGTCTCCATGCCCCGGAGCTGTCCTGAGACACTGAACGCCACGGAGAGGTAGCCCTGCTCGCCCACGGGCTCATGCCAGGCGATCCCGGGGACGTTCGCCCCGTACTGCAACCACCCCATGCCGTCGGCGCCGTCGGGGTTGGCTCGCATCTGCCGTTTCAACCGTTCTGCCTCGGCCTGGTCGGCCTTCGACGCGCTGCGGCCCAGCTCGTCGAGCTTCTCCCACGCCTCGTCGTCGTACGGCGTGAACACGTCGGTCCCTAGCCGCTGACGCGCCTTCCAGCGGGACCGCTTCTGCCGGCGCTGGATCAGCGACCCGCGGTGGGTCTTCATCGTGAGCAGGAACGTCAGCCCGCCCGCGAGGACGGCGACGATCAGGACCCACGCCTGCTGGACGACGATCATCCCGACCATGCCGGAGACGACGATGATCCCCAGGGCGATGGAGCGCCCCTTGGAGGCGGTGCCGCCGAAGAACCCCCGGTGTCCGCCCTCGCCGCCGAGGTAGCGCACCGTCGACGGCGCTTGCTTGACGTCACTCATGGGTGGAGTCCTTTCCGTAGTGCTCGTCGTTGTCCTGAACCGGGCTGACGGCCGTCTGGCCGACGGCCTCGTTGGTCCGCTTGCTGACGTCGGCCGCCTTCGCCGCACCGGCGGCGAGGAGCGTCGGGATACCGACCGCGGCGCCCGCCCCGGTCGACGACTCGGCCGCTCCCGCGGCCGCCATGCCCTCCGCCGCTCCGGCTCCGGCCCCGGCTCCGGCCCCGGCCCCGGCCCCGGCGCCGATGGTGGCCGTCGCCCCACCGACCGCGGAACTCTCCTCGGTGGCTGCGCCTGCGCCTGCGCCCTTCGTGGCCGACGTCACAGACGACGTCGGCTCGTCTGCCTCGGAGCTCGTCGTGTTGCTCGACGGCGTGCTCGAGGTGGTCGTCGACGTTCCGCCGTCGCCAGAGTTGTTCCCGCCGCCACCGGAGTTGTCGGTGTTGCTGCTCGCCTGCTGGCTCACTCGCGAGTCCGCCTGCTGCATCGAGGGGGCACCGAGCGTCGGGCCCGCAGGCGCGGACCCCATGCCGCCCGTCGGGATGACGGGTGCGAACTTCGTCAGCAGCAACGGCGAGAGGCCGGCCATGAGCAGCGCCAGCAGCGACACCACGAGGTTGACGGTGCGCTGTAGCGACGGCGTCTCGGAGAACACGGTGAGGTTCGCCCCAACCATGAAGTACGCCACCGCCAGCAGGAAGAACAGCAGCGGGTGCGAGGCGAGGATGCCGAACCACAGGTACGCGATCTTCGTCCCGAACTTGCGCTTGGTGGGATCGATGATCCACACCAGCCCCAGCGGGAACAAGATGCCCGTGAAGTACAGGGTGATGAGCTGCACGATGAGGATCAGCACCACCACGAGGAGGCCGATCAGCATCAGGAACAGCAGGATCACGCCGATGACCGCTCCGCCGGCGAGCCCTGCCCCGTTGTCCTCTTCGCTCAGCATCGTCGTGAACTGGTCGACGATCTGCCCGGAATTTGAGTTGAGCCCCCAGGCGATCAGCGAGTCGGTCAGCGCCCCGAAGAACTGGACAAGGACCGCTCCGACGGCGGGGCCGAAGGCTGCGCCGATGAGGAACAGGGGCGCGTAGAGCCCCAGGGCCTCGGCGGTGTCACGGCCCGACTGCTGGCCCCGTGCGGTGCGCACGAGCTGCGGGATGATCAGCGCGACCATGACGAAGACCGCCAGGCCGAAGCTGATCGCGTACGAGCGCAGGAACCAGTCCGTCGTGAGGTCCGGCAGCGTCGCTTTCGTGATCGCCGGCATCACCGTCTCCGACAGCCCACGCGCTGCGTCCTGCAACATGTTGAACGTGTTACCGGCCGGGTCGGTCCAGAAGTTCGCGGCGTCACCAACGGACTGCGCGACACCGGTAGCGGTGTCGACGACGTTCCCGCCTGCCTCGAACGCAAGGCAGCCGATGGGCGCGACGTCACAAACCGGGCTGTCGGGGTCCACTAGCAGCCCCCTGTGAAGCGGTTCCCGCCGGCGGCGAGCATGTCTTGGTCAACGTTCACGCCTGACTCGATGTGCCAGGCGCCGTCTTCCCAAACCATGACGTAGCCGCCGACGCCGACGAGAGTCGGGCTCAACGCTCCATCGACGACGTATCCAGCGGCGAACTCAACCAGGACGCGGTCAGCGGTTGATTCCTCACTGACCCGCCACAGCCCATTCGTGGTCGACATGTGGAACGCGGTCCCCGCGTCAACGACGCCCTGCGTCGGGTTGTTGCCAGCATTCTCGAGATCGGCCGCCAAGTTCTTGAAGGACTCGGGGGCCGTCTCCGACATGACCTGACCGCTGACCTCAGTCGCGTCTGCCCCATCGGCGAACGGGTACTGCCAGAGGAACCGGTAGAACGCCGTGGCGACCTCGACCGCTCCGTAGGTCGTGTGCTTGGCCTCGTCCTGTGCGGCGAGCACCATGTCGGCGTTGCGGCCGGCTCCCCCGAGGCATCCTGTGGGAGGCACGTCGTCCTCGTTGTCGCCGGCTCCCGAGCTGCCCCCGGTGGGGGCGGCCGTCGGCGCCGCCGACGCGGGGGCCGACGTCGTCGGAGCGGCGACCGGCTCATCGTCCGGGCGAGTGACCCCGAAGGCCACTCCCCCGGCGATCGCGACGACAGCGACGGCGCCGCCGATGACGTAGGGCCAGCGGCTGCGTCCTGTTGCAGTGTGCATGCGCATGTGCGCCTCCTAGGGAGTGAGAGAGGGGGCTTAGCCGGCGAAGGTCAGGACGGCGCCGACGATGAGCGCGAGGGCTGCCAGGGCACCCAAGGCGACGAGGGCCCACATGGCCTTCTTCCGGCCAACGGCGTGCTGCTGGGGGTTGGGGTTCACGTCGCCTGAGGCGCCGGCCATGCCGACGACGCCGACGATCAGGTAGACGATCGCGATCAGGATCGCGACGCCCCAGACAGCGGCGATGAGCTTCTGCCAGAGGGCGGTGAACTCGGTCCCGCCGAACGAGAAGTCGGGGATGATGCCGTTCAGCGGGTTCTGGATCGCGAGCGGCACGCGGGCGGCGGTGGCGAGGACGATGTCGTTCATGGGGTGGCCTTTCAGTCGTTCGAGACGTTGTCTTGGAGGGTGCGGACGACCGCGGCCGCCGCGGCGACGAACGCCTCGCGGGTCGGGGCCTGGAGCTTGCCGAGGCTGATCTCGCCGCGCTCGGCGATGTGGGCGTCGTAGGGAATGTCGAGCAGCGTCGTCACGCCCGCGTCGCGCAGGAGCCGTTCGACCTCGTCCGCCACGGCGGGCGTCTCGGGCCGGCCGTCGTGCAAGCGCAGCACCACGGCGCTCTCAGCGAGCCGACGCGGCGCTCCCCCGGAGTCGCGCAGCTGACGAAGCAGCTCGAGCGCGTCGATCACGGCGTCGCCGGCGTTCGTGACCGGGATCACCAGCACGTCCGTCACGGACACGGCCCCCTGGAACGCCTCAGCGCGGTAGACGTTGCCGGAGTCCATGACACGGATGCTGTAGAACTCGTCGACGACCCGCGAGACGTTGACGACGTCCTCGCCGGTCAGGCGAGGCCGCTCGGGTGCGGAGCCGATGACGTCGGCGAAGGAGGTCTGCGGGGCGGTGTATCCCTTGAGCTGCCCGGCCGTCTTGACCTGGTCGATGCCTCGAACCAGCTCCCCCATGCCGAGGCGCGGGGTGCCCTCGGCGCGGAGCCGGAGCGCGCCTGAGTCGTCGGCGGCGTCGAGAACGGCGACCGAGCCGCCCTTGATCGAGGCCATAGCTCCCGACAGGAGCAGCGACACGGGGGTCTTGCCTACGCCGCCCTTGCGGTTCGCCACAAGAACCGAGACGGCACGGGTCCAGACCGCGCGCCGCACCTCCTCCTCGAACCGCGCCTGACGCTGCGCGTGCTCAAGGCGCGCGATCTCTTCCGGGTTCGGTCCGCTGGACAGACCGAGCTTGGCGAGGAACCCCTGCCAGCCCGACGCGGGCTTGGCAGCCGGAGCCTCGGCCGGGATGGTGGGCGCTCCGCCGAACAGGATCGAGGTCGAATCCGACCGGATCGGCGGCTGCTCCGCTGCCCGCGGCATCGGCGGCGTCTCGGGGGCCTTAGCGGCAGGTGCGGGTGCCGCGGTCACGGCGACCTTGCCAGGCATCGGCGGGAGAACGGGCAGACCGTCCTCCGTCGCGGGCGGCTCCTCGCGTCGTCGAGGCGGCGCGCCGATGGTGTCTTCCTCGACGTACTGGCTCGCACGCGCAGCACCGCCAAACACTCCGGCAGGCTCCCTGGGGTTCGTGTCAGTCACTTGTTGCCCTCTCCTCGGATTTCGTTCCCTGGCAGTGCATCTGATGCACCTAGCTACAAAGCCGCCGTAGACCGGCTGGTTGCATCAGTGTATGCCACCCGGAAGGGGGTAGCAGAAGGGGGCTGCTAGGCGGCCTGGGGTTGAATATCTCCATGGACCAGGGCTCAACGCATGGCCGTTGACGCCCGCGATTTCAAGCAGTGGGCCGCAACGGCGGGACTGCCGCCCGCCGTGGCCACACTCGCCCGGGCGCTAGGTGTCTCTCGCGCCACCTTGCAGGCCCAGTTCGTCCGCGGACGCGTCGCCGAGCAGACCGTCGTCAGCGCCGCGCGCACCGCCAATACCAACCCTGTCCAGGCGCTCTCGTTCTTCCCCGCCTACGAAGGGCTCGCGGATCGCATGACCCAGCCGACCCATGCGGAGGTGCTGAGCCAGACGACGTACGTCGACGCCTCGATCGAAGTCGTCGAAAGACTGTCCGGCTCCTTGGCAGGTGTTCGGGATCGCTACGCCGAGCCCGCTCTGCCGACCATCGACGGTGTGCGTTCCTGGTTTAACGCCGTCGACGACGGGGACCTCCGGCGCCGGGTCTCCGAGGCCGCCGGCATCGTGCCGCAAAGCTTGTCGGCGTCCCTCACCGACAACAAGCTGCGCCCCTCGATCGAGATC
>Ga0265780_10004340_pt1 | contig 18281 bp, 13 predicted proteins | sample P1T30metagenome_FD_192432 | JGI IMG/M metagenome (GOLD analysis project Ga0265780, IMG submission 192432) | Plant litter microbial communities from East Loma Ridge, Irvine, California - P1 T30 | ecosystem: Environmental > Terrestrial > Plant litter > Unclassified | place: USA: California...
ACATCGTCGGCTTCTACAACTGCAAGCGAATCAATTCAGCATTGGGTAATCTGCCTCCCACCGTCTACGAACGGAAAATGGCAGCACGAGAACCTATCGTTGTGTCCGAAATTACTTGACCACAGCAACTCTGTGGCTTCGTTTTTCCACCTTCTAGAATGGAAGGGATAGCGAGTAAATAGCAGCGAACGCCCTCCCCCGCTGTAAACGAAGGCGAAGGGGAAGTTGAACCAGAGGTTGACGATGCGCTACATGCGTGGTCTCTGAAATACGACGAAAAAAAACCTACTCCGAGAAATAGGTTTTTTAACATTCTGGCGGCGAGGATGGGAATCGAACCCGTCTCTGCGGCTTTGCAGGGCGTTTGAATCCTATGAAATTCAAAGACTTATCCAAATACCTCTGCAAATACCTCTTGAGGTCGCTCAAATTGATGCGTTGGGCACGATCAACGCTGAGAAATAAATGGCGACCATTACGGCTGCGCGTCTACATTTCTGGCCAAGGATTGTCTGCGACTGTCGTGGCGATTCAACGAGACGAGTTACCGCAGTCTCTATATTTAGCGCAGAGGCGCGTCGAAGGAGGAGCTGCTGGTCCACTTGCAACGAAACCGTACGATGCATCGTTCGCGCAGTCACACCCAGAAGATAGTAGTCACGAAAGAACTACGGGCGGTACCGTATACAAGTTTATGCGGTTTTTCCAAGGTTCAATATGGGACATTCGGCGACGAAAGCGGCATCGAATTGGGACATGCTGCAGGTCCCGAAAAATTGCGCGAGAATGGTCAAGCTTCAGACGCCGCTTTCGCGCCTTCACCCGCAGGTACACCGTGGCCTCATAGTACGCGGCCACGGTGCGCCTATCCGAAAGTGGTCCGATACAAGGGAACCGGCAGCATCGAGGACGCAGCAAACTATTCGTGCCAGTAGCCGACGTTCAACTGCTGCCTTCCTGCATTATTGAATGCCACCGGACCCGCATCTCAATGACAAATTGGGTATCACGGCTAGGTACGGCTGCCGATTGACGCGCATGAAAAAGTACACTCTGTTCTCCGCACAATTATTAGGCGCAGAGAGCGACATCAATCTTATCGACGCGCTGCTTGGCTGCATGTAACGTCCTTGCCTCTGCGTGTTAGGGATATTGACCGTCAGCGGCTTCCCGACTGGGCCGCTAACGCCGAACTAGATACCGCATCGTGCGACTGATGCAACCATCACCTAAAAGATTCGCACGGATCCGATCCTGACCAGCAGTTTCAGGCACAACTGAAACACATTGGCCGCGCTAAAGATTACTATTCGCAATCTTCTGGCGATGAGCATGAGGCGAATGGTTTTCTAACCCCAATATCCGCGCCATTTCAACATCACACCGACTCGGTCCGACAGCGCGTGTCGCCGCATTGTTTTGCTTAAAAAAGGTGATCGATACCCAACCGTACCACCCGCTGCAGCTGTCCGCCTGCCGGTGCCGCCGTAAAGATCACTGCATGCACCCCACCGCCAGAGGCCCGCTGGATGGCGCCAGCGGCATAGATGAACGTGCGCGGCGACAGGGCAATGGTATCGATCAGGTTCAATTGATGCCAGCGCGCCTGTTCCAGCCGCGACGTTGCCACCGACAGCCCGAACGTGTTGGTGGCCGTCAGGCTGATATCCGCGCCCACCTCTGCGTTGCGCATCGTTGCGGTGTTACCAGCGACAAGCTTGATTTGCGAATACATAGCATGGGGCGTGATGGTCCCGAACTTGTAGCCGGCCGTGATACCCGCCGACTTGACCTGGCTTGCGGCAAAACTGGTGTACGTTGCGCCCGGCGTGCCGGCTTCCCTGGTCAACGTCTGTCCGAGCAGGCTGCCGATGCCAAGGCTCGAGCCGAGGGTCAGCGCGCGGTTGTTCGAGACTGTATAGGCGACGCCGCCCAGCAGGTTGTCTTTAACATACCGCATCCCCAGGCTGTAGGTACGGCCCTTGTTGAACGAATCGACCTGCTCGCCCAAGCCGTTCATGGCGCCAAATGTAAAACCGCCCATCGACGGCGTTTCGTATTTCACGGCATTGTCGACCTGGAACGAGTTGGCCTGGTTGTCAAGATTTCCGGGGTGATTAAAATAAACAGATTTTTGAAACCCATTGGCCGTGTAACGCAGATAGTCGTACATGAAATCGGGCATGTGTCCGGCAGTGAGCGTACCGGCGCTGCCAGCCAGGCCCACCCATGCATTCCGGTTAAAGAGCGTATTGCTGCGCTTGAGTTGCCCATCGTCGACGTTGTAACCTGCTTCGAGCAGAAAAATGGCGCGTATGCCGTTGCCGAGATCCTCCGAGCCACGAAAGCCAAGCCGGTTTGGCGAGCGGTTACCTGTATCTACTTTCGTGCTCCGCCCACCGAGTTCGTCGTTAAAGCTTGACACACCGGCGTCGAGACTGCCGTAGACCGTCACGTTCGACTGGGCGCATGCGGCGCCGGCAATGAGCAGCAGTGATGCAGGTATCAATTTATTATGTATTTTCATGGGTCTCCTCCGTCGTTTTCAGGTTTTTTTATCGGTAACGCCTACTCGGAAAGCTGGCGACCGTGGCTGGACAGGCCAATCGTCAACGCACCCAGGCCGGCAATCAACACAGGTATCGCGGCAATCATGAACAGATGGGCCATATCGAAGTGCATCGATAGCATCATGCCGCCGATGGCCGGGCCGATCACCGAACCGATGCGGCCGATCCCCAGCGCCCAACCCACACCGGTGGCGCGGATCGCCGTCGGATAACACCTGGCAGCGAGGGAGTTGGCGCCAATCTGCCCGCCGATCACGCAAAACCCGGCGCCAAAAATCGAGACGATGAGCGCGGGCGTCGATGCAGTGGAGAAGCCGACGCCAACGATGAACACGGCAGCGAGCAAATAGATGGCGCCCAAGGCGAAGAATGGCGGCACCTTGTCGAAAATGCGCCCGAGCGCCAGCGTGCCAACCGTGCCCCCGATCTGGAGCATGGACGCAATCAACGCAGCGTCACTGACGGGGATGCCGGCATCGTTTATGACAGTTGGCAACCAGTTGGAAAGAAAATACAAATCCATCAAGTTCATGAAAAACACGAGCCAGAGCACTGCAGTGAGCCTGGCACGCTTGTCGGCGAAGAGTTGCTTGACGGGTGATTTGGTTTCCTTCTCCTCGTCGACGACAAACGAGACGTTTTGTGCGGCCAGCTCCGGCGCGATCTTGCCCATTATATTGTCGATGCGCTGCTTGTCCCCGTCGTTGACGACCAGGAAGCGCACCGACTCCGGCAGATAACGCCATACCGCGATGGCGCACACCAGGGGCGCGACACCGCCGGCAATGAAGACCGAGCGCCAGCCGAAATCCTTGATCAGCACGGCGGCCGCGAGGCCGCCGAGGGCCGCGCCCAACGAGAACCCGCAGGTCATCACCATGACCGTGGTCGAACGTACGCGCGCCGGGGCATATTCACTGGTCAGCGCAATCGCATTGGGCATGACGCAGCCGAGGCCGAGGCCGGTGAGCAGGCGCAGCGCCAGCAGGCTTCCGATCGAGTTCGCCAGTACCGTCAACAGCGACAGCAAACCGAAGCAGACCAAGCCGCCCAAAATCACCGGGCGCCTGCCGAAGCGATCCGCGACCGGACCGCCAATCAATGCGCCGAACATCAGGCCAACCAGGCTTGCTGAAAACACCGGGCTCAATGCCGCCCGGCTTACGCCCAGTTCCTTGATGATGGCCGGCGCGACGTAGCCGATGGCCTGGGTATCAAATCCATCCAAAAAAACGATCAGCGCGCACAGTGCTGCCACGATGAACTGAAAGCGCCCTAGCGGGCGTTCGTCGATGCACGTGCGCACATTGACGACGGTTTGCATTTTCATGCTGTCTCCTGTTGTTTTATGTCTTATTGCCTGGCGTACACGACGATCATTACAATTTTTAAATTGCTGGCGTGATCGCGTACTGGTTCAAGTCGGGCGCCCGGGCGCGCCGACCGCGATGATTAAATGGCCACCTCGTCGACGTTATAGTTGAACAGCCAGTCGTAACGCTCCTGAACCTTTGCGGCAGTCCATTCCTGTTCCACATACGCGGCGGCGCCCTCGACCCCCGAGAGCGCGGGGTTATGGAACCGCTTCGCGTTGTCGGCGGAACCCTGGACGATTTTCGAGGTGCGGCCGATGCGGGCCGTTTCGAATGCGCGCAGCGCGGCTTCTGGCGCGTCAGCATATTTCGCAAGGCAGCGCCCGAGCACGAAACCGTCCTCGATGGCCATGGCGGCGCCTTGCGCCAGGAACGGCAAGGTTGGATGCGCGGCATCGCCAAGGAGCGTCACATTTCCCCTGGTCCAGCAATCCAGCGGCTGGCGCACCATGAGCGCCCATTTGAACGGCGTGTCCAGCGCCTCGATCAACGTGTGGACGTCCGCATGCCAGCCAGCGAAATCCTGTGCACATTCCTCGCTGCTGCCGCGCTCGGTCCACGATTCGACCTGCCAGTCCGTTTTTTCGACGATCCCAACAAAGTTGACGAGCCGGTCCTGGCGCATGGGGTAATGGATGATGTGCGCGCCAGGACCAATCCAGTTGACGCCAACCGCGCTGCGCAAATGCGCCGGCAGGCGGTCGCTGGCGATGACGCCGCGCCAGGCCATGCAACCGGAAAAGACGGGCGTATCGGGCGCGATCAGCTTCGAGCGGATCACGGAATGCACGCCGTCGGCAGCGATCACCACATCGGCGGTGTGGCTGGCGCCGTTTTCCAGACGCACCACCGCCCGCTTGCCGTCCTGCTCGACATCCACGCACCGAGAGGCCAGGTGGATCGCGTCGGCCTTGCACGCCACCACTGCGTCGACCAGGAGTTTGTGGAGGTCCGCACGATAGACCGTGTAATACGGGTAGCCATACCGGCTCACCGATTCGGTCCCCAGGTCGAACAGCTTCCACGACTGCCCGGAGTTCCACAAGCGGATCTCTTTCCCGGCGGGTTCCGATGCAATTGCCTGCAACTGCTTTGCCAGTCCCAGGTTGTAGAGCACGCGGCTGGCATTCGCGCTCAACTGCAAGCCGGCGCCCACTTCCTTCAGTTCCCGGGTCTGTTCAAAGACCTTGACGTCGAATCCTTGTTGCAGCAGCGACAACGCCGCAGTCAGGCCGCCCAACCCTGCGCCAAGAACTATTACGGATGGCTTTTCGTTTCTCACAATCTCAGTACCTTTTTCACAAATAATCGATTTGTCCCAGCCTGGCAATGCGCCGGTTGTCCGCCAAGGTGAACGCTGACGTGGTATCCGGTCGCGCCCTGGACGTCTCCCTGAGGGCAACCATCTACATACCTGACGCTATGATTAAAGCATGTCACCTATAACAAATACAGCTAGAATATCTTGTGGATTCACAAAGGAACATTATGAATTTCTCCTTCCGGCAGTTACGAGCATTTGTCGCCGTAGCGCAGTGGAAAAACTTCACCAAGGCTGCACAACATATGCACATCACGCAGGCTGGTTTGAGCGCCATGGTCAAGGAGCTGGAAGCCCAGCTGGGCTGCCGCCTGTTCGACCGCACCACGCGCGTCGTCACCCTCACCGACGCCGGTGAATTACTGCATCCCGTGGCCATGCGCACCGTCCGCGATCTGGAAGACGTGCAGGCCCAGGTCAAGGACGAAATCCTGCAGGGACACCGCGTGCTGCGTGTCGGGGTCACGCCCCTCATCGCATCGAGTCTGGTGCCACGGCTGTTGAAACATTACGCCCGGCGAAAAAACAGTTACCAGCTCGAAATTTTCGAGGAGTCGCGCGAGCGGATCCAGGAACTGGTCGAAAGCGGCGACCTGGACGCCGGCTTCGGCATTTTTTTCCGCGACGTGTCGGGCCTGAACCGGCAGGCCATGTTCCCGACGCCGCTGATGGTGGTGCTCCCGGCGGCTGGAGCCAAGCGCCAGCACACGCTGCGCAAGCGCTCGTGGTCGTCCCTGGAAGGGTCGATGCTGGTTTGCCTGGCAGAATCCAATCCCATCCAGCTACTGGTGGAAAAGACGCTCAAGGACATGGGTATCGCCATGCCGGAGCGCATCCGCGTCAACCACCTCGAATCGGCGATCGCTTACGTCGAGCAAGGTTTCGGCGTCAGTGTCATGCCTGCTTTTGCGCGGCTTTCATGCAAGCGCTATCAGGTAGAATGTGCCTTGCTGGAACGGCCGGCGGTGCCGCTCGACTACTACTGCATCACCCGCGCCGGCACCGACAACGCCGCACGCACCGCGGGATTGATCGAAGAATTCATCGTCCTGGCGCGCGACTGGTAATACGCGTCCCGGTGGCAGACCGCCCGCAAGCCGGGGTCGTCATTCCGCGTCGATCTGCCGCGCTGGATGCGCATCGGCAAAAGCAGGCAGCGCCTGACACGCCGCGACGATGCGGGAAATAACCGGATACGCCGCGACATCGACGCCGAAGCGCTGCGCATTGAATACCTGCGGCACCAGGCAGCAATCCGCCATGCCCGGCTGCTCGCCCAGGCAAAACGTGGATGCCTGATTGCGCCGCGCCAGCATGGCTTCCACCGCCGCAAGACCCTGCCGATTCCAATGCCGGGCCCAATCTGCCTTTTGCGCTTCGGTCACGCCCAGCACACCGGTCAGATACTTCAATACGCGCAAATTGGCCAGTGGATGGATTTCGCACGCGATCGTCAGGCTCAAGGCGCGCACCCAGGCGCGCTCGCCCGGGTCCGCTGGCAGCAAGGGTGCACCGGGCTGCGTTTCATTCAGCCACTCGATGATGGCCAGCGACTGGTTCACTACTGCGGCGCCATCGCTGTCCACCACGACCGGCACCACTGCGTCCGGGCTCAACGCGCGGAACGCCGCAGTGAATTGCGCGCCGCCGTCGCGATTGAGGTGGACTGGCAGGTAGCGGTACGCGAGGCCCTTCAGGTTGAGCGCAATCCGCACCCGGTACGACGACGAACTGCGGAAGTAGTTATACAGGTCAAGCGCCATGGGCGGCCCCTACCTGGACCCGGATCTCGCCCAGACCGTCGATGCCGCCCGTCATGACGTCGCCGGTCACCACGGCACCGACGCCCGCCGGCGTGCCCGTATAGATCAGGTCGCCGGGATGCAGTTCCACGTAACGCGACAGGTAAGCGATGGTCTCGGCGACGTTCCAGATCAGTTTGGACACGCTGCTGTCCTGGCGCGTTTCACCGTTGACGTCGATCCAGATCCGGGCAGCGTCGATGCCGGACGTCTGCGCGGCCGGATGGATCGGTCCGATCGGCGCGGACTGGTCGTACGCCTTGCCCAGTTCCCACGGGCGGCCCGCCTTACGCAGTGCCATTTGCAGGTCGCGCCGCGTCATGTCCAGTCCGACCGCGTAGCCAAACACATACTGGCCGGCGTCCTGCTCGTCGATGTTGGCACCCTGCTTGCCGATTGCCACGACCAGTTCGATTTCGTGGTGAAGGTTCGCCGTTTCGGGTGGATAGGGAATGGTCACCGTTGCGCCAGGGGCGACGTTGACGATGGCATCGGCCGGCTTGCAGAAAAAAAATGGTGGCTCGCGGCCGCTGAAACCCATCTCCTGTGCGTGTTCGACATAGTTGCGGCCGACGCAATAGATGCGGCGCACCGGAAAGAACTGGTCGCTGCCAGCGACCGGGATGGCCGGGACGGGAAGTTCGAAAAGATGAGGCATGGTTGAGGAACCTTTTGAAGTTTGGTTATGGGTGATCGAGCCGTTGCTCGCGCAAGATGCCCAGCGCTTGTTGCACGGGGCGGTCGGAAAAGCTGAACAGCACGGCTTCCTCCTCGATCTCGAATTGCACGCTGTGCCACGATGGCACGACAAAATGGTCGCGCGGGCCGAAGCGATAGCGCCAGGTCTGACCCGACCGGGTGATGATGACGTTGCCGCGCCCTTCCACGACGGAAAACACGGTGCCATCGGTGCTACGGTAGGGCCTGCCCGAAAAGCCGGCCGGCAGCAGCTGCATGAAGGTACCGATGGTCGGCATCGGCCATCCGCCCGTGGCCGGGTTGACATACCGCATTTTCACGCCGTGCCATGCATCGACTGGGCCGTTGCGCTGCAGTACCCGCAGCGCGTCGCGCGTGCGCTCGTACGGATAATTGAAAATCGGCGAGGTCGAACCGAAGGGGGCATCGTATTCGACCGGCAGCATGTTGGCACCATAGCGGGCAAAGCTGTCGCCTTCCGCACGCGCCAGCGGTTGCTCGGCCTCAGAATAGGATTCGGAAAACCCTGCGGCAAAAAAACCCAGCATCGGGATGTCGAGGCCGTCGAGCCAGACGACGGGCTGGCCGCCGTCCTCCTCGCGCAGGTTCCCATGGTCGTGGAAGGTCCACGAGGGTGTGATCACGAAGTCGCCCGGATGCATCTGCGTACGCTCGCCGGCCACCGAGGTCCAGGCAGTCGTGCCTTCGACGATGAAGCGCAGCGCACTTTGGGTGTGCCGGTGGCTCGGGGCGATTTCGCCAGGCATGATCAGCTGCAAGCCGGCGTAAAGGCTTTGCGTGATGCTGGCCTTCCCTGCCAGATCGGGGTTTTCCATCACCAGCACCCGCCGCACGGCTTCCGCCGCGGTGATCAAGCTGCCGGCCTGCATCAGGTAAGGACGCAGCTTGTCATATTCCCAAAGATGCGGACGGCAGCTGGCTGCCGGTTCCTTTGGCACGAGGCTGTGGAGCGACTCCCACAGTGGCGCCAGTTGCAGCGTGCCGATCTCTCTGTAATAAGTCTGACGATCGTTCATCATTGCTTCTCCATCGGCTGCGTGCCGTTCAGGATGTCCTTGTTAAGGCCAGCGACATTCTTGTAACTGTCGGAAATCGCAACCAGCGCCGCATTACTGATGACATCGTCGATGTGCGCAAAGGGCGCCCCGCCGGTCAGGTCATGCACTTTTTGCAGAATGGCGTCGGGCGGCGCCCTGCGGTTCATCAGCACAACGTCCGCGGTGGCCTTGCCCCGGATTGCGTCATAAGCGCTCAGCGCTTCGGCGCCCAGGCCCAGCGCCTGCAGTTGCGCGGCGAGGCAAGGCCCGTCGAGAATCGCCTGGCCGGCGCCGTTCGAGCCGCGCGGCACCATCGGATGGGCGGCGTCGCCCAGCAACGTGACCCGTCCAAAGCTCCAGCGTGGGAGGGGATCCTGGTCCACCATCGGATACTCCAGAATCGTCTCCGTGCCTTTGATCATGGCGGCCACATCGAGCCAGTCGAAATGCCAGTTTGCAAAAGCCGGGAAGAAATCTTCCAGCGTGCCCCGGTTGTTCCAGTCGCGCCGGGCGGGCTGTTCGGTTTCGATCTCGGCCACCCAGTTGATCAGCTGGTTACCCTTGCCGTCGACATTGTCGCGGATCGGGTAGATGACCATTTTCCCCACCGACAGCCAGCCGGCCCGGACCATGGAAGCGCCGCTCAGGAACGGCGGCATGACCACGGCGCCGCGCCACATGTTCACGCCCGAATACCGCGGCGGGCCGTCGTTCGGATAGAGCTGCTTCCGAATGGCCGAATGGATGCCGTCGCAACCCACCGCGATCGCCGCGCGAACGGGCGCATGCACGCTGCCTTCGGCCGCGGAGAACTGCAGCATGACGGCTTCATCGTCTTGTTCGAACCCAGTGCAGCGATGGTCTGCCACCACCGCGTCCGCACCGAGGCGCGCCTTGACGGCGCTCAGCAGCACCATCTGCAGGTCGCCCCGATGAATGGAAAACTGGGGCCACTGGTAGCCGGCATGGCGGCCTGCAGGTTCGCTGTACACGAACTGCCCGTGGGCATTGTAAAAAGCCGCTTCTCGGGTTTCGACACCCACGCTGGACAATGCGTCGAGCAAGCCCAACTTGTCGAGCACCCGCACGGCATGCGGCAGGATATTGATGCCGACGCCGAGCGGCTTGATGTCAGGTGTCGCTTCATAAACGCGGCATGCAATGCCCGCCGCATGCAAGCACAGCGCGAGCGTCAGGCCGCCGATACCGGCGCCGATGATCGCCACATCGCAGTCGCGGGGATCTTGATTCATATGAGGTCCTTTCTGATCCGGTCCCGCTGGCGGCGGGACAACGTGTCTCCATGCCCTCATTAGAGTCTATCTGCTGCTATTATAGAAATTTGAATATTGTATCAATTCACAATAATCGCTTATGAATTATTCAATCCGGCAATTAAAAGCGTTCTTGTTGGTCACGGAACTCGGTAACTTCACCCGGGCGGCCGAGCGAATGCACGTGACGCAGGCCGGATTGAGCGTCATGATGAAAGAACTCGAAACGCAACTGGGAAGCCGGCTGTTCGATCGCACGACGCGCACGGTGAGCCTGACGGTGGCTGGCGCACAACTGCTGCCTGCAGCGCGCCTGGTAGTCGACCGGCTCGACGAGGTGGCGTCGACCATCGGCGCCCTTGGCAAGGAGGCGCGCCAGACGCTGCGAATCGCCGCCACACCGCTGGTGTCATCCACCCTGCTCCCGGAGGTGTTCGGTGCGTTTCGCGCCAGGCACCCGAATATCGCCCTGCAATTGCAGGATGACGACCCAGCCCGCGTGCATGCGCTGGTTGCATCCGGCGAGGCCGATTTCGGGCTGGGTTTCTTTTTCAAGGCCGAACAGGGCATTGAGCGCACGCTCCTCTGCTCGTTTTCATTGATGCGTGTAGCGCCCGCCGCCAGCCCGCAGCCACGCGGCAAACAGGTGCTCGGCCGCGTCTCCTGGGAAGCCCTGCGAAGCGATACCTTGATTGGCCTGCCGCGCGACAATCCGATTCAGCAATTTGTCGATAGCAAGCTGGCGAAAATCGGCCGTTCCAACGAAGAGCGGCAAAGCTTTCGCCATTTCGATACGCTCATCGGCATGGTCGCTGCCGGCATGGGATCGACCGTCATTCCGTCTTTTGCGCTGGTTGCCTGCCGCAACCGCAAGGTCGCCACCGACATCCTCGTCGACCCCGAAGAAAGCCTTGGCTTTTACTGCATCAGCCGGCGCGGCACTGCCAAGCCCGAACACATGGCCGAGTTCAACGACACCTTGGTGGCGCTGCTGCCGCACTGAACCGGGGGGCGCGCATTGTGCGAGTCACTCACCGAAGATGTCTGCCACCAGCGTGCGCAACCACCGATTGCCCTCGTCCTGATGATAGCGCCTGTGCCAGAAAATATTCGTTTGCAAGGTTGGCAGCGGCAGGGGCGACTGCGCGAATGCCAGCTCGAAGGTTGCTGCGGCCTGCTGCGCCAGTTTCTGCGGCACCGTTGCGACCAGGTCGGTGGTGGTAAGGACGTACGGCACCGCGGCGAAGTGCGCGACCCGGAAGCTTGCGTCCAGGTCGACGCCGGCCTGTGCCAATGCCTGGTTGATGTCGTCGTAGGGACTTTCCATCGCATTGACAACCAGGTGCCGCGCCGCGCTTAGGCGCGCCAGCGTCACTTCCCCCGCACCGAGCGGATGGCCGGCGCGGAACATGACGACGTAGGACTGGGCAAACAACCGGCGTTGGTAGAAAACGCCCGGTGCATCGTCGAACGCGCCAATTGCCACGTCGACTCTGCCTTCTTCCATCTCCGAGCGCAGGTTGAAAAGACCGGCGCGCACCGATGCGATCGTCACGTGGGGCGCGCGCATCGCGCAAGCGGCGACAAGCCTCGGCATGAAGTACGCCTCGCCCACGTCTGTCATGGCGATCGTGAAGCGCGCGTGGCTGATGGCCGGATCGAACGCCGCCTCGCGCAGGAATGCCCGCTCCAGGTGGGCCAGGGCAATTGCCACAGGCTCCGCCATGCGCGCGGCATACGGGGTCGGCTGCATACCGGCCGTCGTTCGCACGAACAATTCGTCGCCGGTGCTGCGACGCAAACGTGCCAGTGCATTGCTGACTGCCGACTGCGTCAGATTGAGCCGTCTGGCCGCTTGGGAGACCTGCCCTGCGCGCAGCACTTCGTCGAAAACGAGCAGCAGATTTAAATCGAGTTCGCGCAGTTCCAAGGGCTCCTCATTTCAAACGTGAATAGTTAATATTCACGTATTTATATCGCAAATCACATCTGGCTGCACTACATTGTTCTCACACGAGCCATCCGCTTACACTTTTACCCTGGAGGAAACGACGTGAACCCAGTCACCGATACTGCCGGCTACCAGTCCGGCTTCGGCAACCACTTTGCCACCGAGGCATTACCGGGCGCCCTGCCCGCCCACCAAAATTCGCCCCAGCGCGCGCCGTACGGTCTGTACGCGGAGCAATTGTCCGGCACGGCCTTCACCGCCCCCCGCGCCGCCAACCGGCGCAGCTGGCTGTACCGCATCCGTCCAGCGGCCATGCACCGGCCGTTTACGCAAATCGACAACGGCCGCATAGTCAGCCGCTTCGACAGCATCCCCGTGCCGCCCAATCAGCTGCGCTGGGATCCACTGCCGATGCCAGACAGCGCGACGGACTTCATCGACGGCTGGGTCACCATGGCCGGGAACGGTTCGCCGGCGGCACAGGCCGGTTGCGCCATGCACATCTACGCCGCCAACTGCGACATGGTGGACCGCTTCTTCTACGATGCCGACGGCGAATTGCTCATCGTCCCACAGCAGGGTCGCCTGTGCATCCGGACCGAACTCGGCGTGATCGATCTGGCGCCCCAGGAGATCGCCGTGATTCCCCGCGGCGTGCGCTTCCAGGTGCGCCTGCCGGACGGCGCTGCGCGCGGCTACATTTGCGAAAACTTCGGCGCCCTGCTGCGCCTGCCGGACATGGGGCCGATCGGCTCGAACGGCCTCGCCAATCCACGCGACTTCCTCACGCCCTGCGCGGCGTACGAAGACCGCGAAGGCGCGTTCAAGCTGCTGGCCAAATTCGGCGGCAATCTGTGGCGCGCGGACATCGGCCATTCGCCGCTCGACGTCGTCGCCTGGCACGGCAACTACGCGCCGTACAAATACGACTTGCGCCACTTTAATGCGATCGGCTCCATCAGTTACGACCACCCCGACCCCTCCATCTTCCTGGTCCTGCAGGCGCCTTCCGATGCGCCCGGCGTGGACACGCTGGACTTCGTCATTTTCCCGCCCCGCTGGCTTGCGGCCGAAGACACGTTCCGCCCGCCCTGGTTCCATCGCAACGTGGCCAGCGAATTCATGGGGCTGATCCATGGCCAGTACGACGCCAAGGCGGCCGGCTTTCGACCCGGCGGCGCGAGTTTGCACAATTCGATGAGCGGCCATGGTCCGGACGTGCAGACGTTCGACAATGCTAGCCGTGCCGACACGCGTACGCCTCATAAAATCGACGACACGATGGCCTTCATGTTCGAAACGCGTGACGTGATTTGCCCGACCGCGTACGCCCTGGCGTCACCGCAGCTGCAGCATGACTATTACCAGTGCTGGCAGGGTTTCAGAAAATATTTTTACGAGAATCAAGGATAACCATGCAACTGAACGACACCCACGAACCGGCGCTGACCAGCTGGGTGCCTTCGGCGAATGCCGCGGGCACCGATTTCCCCATCCAGAACCTGCCCTTTTGCGTGTTCCGCCCGCGCGCCAGCAACCAGGCGTATCGCGCTGGCGTGGCGATCGGCGACCAGATTGTCGACATGGCCGCGCTCGGCAATGCCTTTGACGATGCAGGCGACGCGACCAGGGCAGCTGCGCAACTGGCCCGGCAGGATACGCTCAACGCGCTCATGCGCGCGGGGCCGCAGGCGTGGTCGGCACTGCGTCTGGCCCTGTCGCGCCTGTTGCGCAGCGATGCACCGCCGCGTCCCGGCATCCTCGTACCACAGTCCAATGCCGAGTTTGCCGTCCCGGCGCAGATTGGCGACTATACCGACTTCTACACATCGATTTATCACGCGACGGCCGTGGGTAAGTTGTTCCGCCCGGACCAGCCCCTTTTGCCTAACTACAAGTGGGTGCCGATTGGGTACCACGGCCGCTCGTCGACGATCGGCATTTCAGGGGACCGCTTTCATCGGCCGCTGGGACAGGTGCGTGGGCCGGCGGACACCGAGCCGCGCCTGGCTCCCAGCGTGCGCCTCGACTACGAAATGGAAGTGGGGATCTTCATCGGCGGGGGTAACGTGCAGGGTGAAGCCATTCCGGTGGCGGACGCCGAGCAACATATTTTCGGCCTGTGCCTGCTCAACGACTGGTCGGCGCGCGACCTGCAGGCCTGGGAATATCAGCCTCTCGGCCCCTTTTTGTCGAAGAACTTTGCCACGACCATTTCGCCGTGGATCGTGACCCTCGAGGCGCTGGCGCCATACCGTAGCGCCTGGACGCGCGATGCTGCCGATCCACAACCGCTCCCCTACCTCGACTACCCGGCGCTGCGTGACACCGGCGGCTTCGACGTGGCGCTGGAGGTGCTGATCGAGACCAACACGATGCGCCGTGAAAGCCAGTCGCCCGCACGCCTGTCGCTGTCGAACTTCCGGCACTCCTACTGGAGCGTCGCGCAGCTCCTGGCCCACCATACCGTCAATGGCTGTGCGATGCGGGCCGGCGACCTTCTGGGTTCTGGCACGCAATCCGGTCCGGACGCCGTGGAAGCCGGCTCCCTGCTGGAACTGACGGCTGGCGGCAAAGCGCCACTGACATTGCCGAATGGCGAGCAGCGCGTATTCATCGAAGACGGCGACCGTATCGTCATGCGCGGCTGGGCGTCTGCGCCCGGCCGCCCTCGCATCGGCTTCGGCGAGGTATCGGGTACGGTCCTGCCCGCGCGCTGATGGCGCAGGGGCGCGCCAGCACCACCGCGCGGTGCGGTTGCTGGCAGGCGTCTGCTTGATGTCGCCTGGACACCGTTAATGGTTTGATCAATTAATCTCCCCACCGGCATCCTTGGGGATGATGATGTCGACGATCGGTGAATCCGGGGGTATGTTTTCGGCGCGCAGCGCATTCGCCGCCAGCGTGGCAAACGTCGGTGCGGCAACCTGGCCACCATAGTGATACACCCCGCGCGGCTCATCGATCATCACTGCTATGATGAAACGTGGCACCGATATGGGGACCATGCCGACGAACGAGCCGACGTATTTGCGCGGCATGGCGTACTTGCCGTTTTCAACCTTGTAGGCGGTCCCGGTTTTTCCGCCGACGCGGTACCCGGCCACCTGCGCCCCTGGCGCTGTGCCCTTCGGCGAGATGACACGTTCCAGCATTTCCCGCATCGAGCGCGCCGTTTCCGGCTTGATCACCTGCACGCCCACCGGCGGCACGTCGATTTTTTGAAATGACAGCGGAATCAGGTCGCCGTTTCGGGCAAACATGGTGTAAGCGTGCGCCAGCTGGATTAACGACACCGAAATGCCGTTGCCATAGCTCATGGTTGCCTGCTCAATGGGGCGCCAGGATTTGTAAGGCCGTACTCGTCCGGCCACTGCGCCAGGGAAACCAAGCCTGGGCTGCTGGCCGAACCCGACCTTGGTGAACATCTCCCACATCTCCTGCGCCGGCATGCCGAGTGCGATTTTCGACGTGCCGATATTCGACGAATGCATGATGACGTCCGCCACGCTGATCACCCCGTGTGCACTCGAGTCGCTTATCGTGCGGTCGCCGATGGTGAAACGGCCATTGCCGGTGTCGATCATGGTGGAAGGCTTCACGCGGCCGGTATCGAGCGCCAGCGCAACCGTGAATGGCTTGAGAATCGAGCCCGGCTCGAACGTATCGGTCATGACGCGATTGCGCAACTGTTCGCCTGTCAGTTTCGAGCGATCATTCGGATCGTACGTCGGCCAGTTGGCCAATGCCAGCACCTCGCCCGACTGCGCATCCACCACCACGGCCGCCCCGGCCTTCGCGTTGAATTTCTCGACCGCATTTTTGATGCTGGTAAATGCAATGTATTGGAGCTTGCTGTCGACCGAGAGCGTCACGTCCTTGCCGTCGTGGGGTTCACGCGACAGCCCCACATCTTCAACGATATGACCGAGACGGTCCTTGATGACGCGCCGGCTGCCGACTGCACCAACCAAATTCTTCTGCTGGGCAAGCTCGATGCCTTCCTGTCCAATGTCTTCCACATTGGTGAACCCGACCATGTGGGTCATGACTTCACCTTGCGGATAAAAGCGCTTATATTCCTTACGTGTGTCGATGCCATCGATCTTCAGCTTTTCGATCCGGGCAATGACGTCCATCTCGACCTGCCGTTTCAGGTACACAAACGTATGGTCCGAATCGAGTTTCCTGCGCAGTTCCGCTTCAGGCATGTCGAGAAGGCGCGCAAGCTCGGTGATTTTGCCCGGCGGAGAAGCCAACACGTCTTCCGGAATGGCCCAGACGGCTTTGACGGGCAACGAAGACGCCAGCACTTGGCCGGTGCGATCTGTGATCTTGCCCCGCGTTGCGGGTAACTCCAGAGTACGCTCATAGCGGCTCTTGCCCTGCTTTTGCAGGAATTCATTGCTAAAACCTTGGAGCCAAATGGCGCGTACGCCCAGCATCAAGAAACCTGCGAATAGCACGAACAAGACTATGCGTGAACGCCAGTCGGGGGGGCGAACGGCCAGCACCGGACTTGTCGAAAAAGCGAGGCCGTTCGAGGCGGCCACGCGGGCGTTGGTTTGACAGGTGCCTCGCCTCATTTGTGGCTTGGACAGACACTGTCGTTATTTGCTGGAAATTTTATTAACGGCGATTCATGCAAGACAATACTCTGCTGCAAATAGGACAACGGATAAAAAGCACGGAAGAACCGATTTAAAAAAAACTGCATTAATGTAATCCTAATAATTTTTTTGCAACACAAAGGCTTCATACCAATATATGAAGGTTCCGACTGTAGGACTCCTTGACCAAAATTAGCTAGTTATCTTTCTTTCGGGCTTTTTTGAGGATTGTGGCGTTTACGATATCGGTATTGCATCACAATCGACTAATCTTTTCAGGACAACGGTGAGTTGCAATTAACGCTGCGCCACGCGATACACCAGATAATTAGTTTCGTCGACCGCGATCAAGTTCGAACGAGTCGCTGACGGCGCACGATTTGACGTTGAACGCCAGAATTCACCGACTGTCATCTCATGACGTTCAGCACGATGCTGAGGCAGCAACAGCGCGGCAGTCAGGCCGCCGAATCCGGCGTCAGAAAGGATGAGGGTTGCATCGTCGTTCTTACAACCTGGCCATCTTCGATCAATGTTTACCGACTTATCGTCAACCCGTTGGTCATTTCAGTAGATGAAGTCAAGATATCCTGGCACGTTCTGGACGCGACCTTCATGGAGGCCGCAATACACGCTGGTGATGTAATTAGAACATGCTATTTATCAGGAAATAAGCTCGGATATATTGTGGATCCACAAAGAAATACTATGAGTCCATCTCTCAGGCAGTCCAGGTGGTCGTGCATGCATTGGACAGCATGCTTGTCGATGCTCCCCCGATGGCGGGGTTGGAACAATGCATCGAGCTCTTGAACGACCTGCACTCTTTATGCCATTTCCCCCTATGCGTTACCGGGGGTAACAATACTTGGATACATTATTGGCTCCAGGCAGCCGTTAATCAGCATGTTGCATTCCATCCGGTGTACGTGACGCATACGAACTGTTAAAAGGATCGATTTTTATATTAGTCCGGAAATTACTTAACGATAAGCTTGTGCGGCAATCTTGAGATCGCTGTTTCTTTGTCTACTAGGTCACACTGACACTTTTTTAGGTGCCCGACAGTTTTCACAGACATTTACACGCCCGCCACAGCGGGAGATTATGTTGGATTTAACGCCACCACGGGGCGCCACTATTTTTCTTTTATGAATCGCCACGAGTTTGCTAGCCACTGGAGAGCCGATGGAAAAACTGATTTTGGTGCTCGGTCGACGGCAGCTCATTGTGTAAGTTGTGTGGCATATTGCTCTGCTGTCCTCTGATTGAGCTCGTCCAGCTCGCTCATGGCGATCAGTGAATAGATGACGGCTCAGGCTTACGCCCAATTTTGCAAGCGGCCCGGACGAGTCGCGGGACGGTGGCAAAGCTTTGTTTGCGTGTTTATAATACTGATACGAAAAAAACCTATTCCGAAGAATAGGTTTTTAACATCTGGAGGCGAGGACGGGAATCGAACCCGTCTCCGCGGCTTTGCAGGCCGTTGCACGACCTCTTTTTAACCACCCAAAGCGAATAACGCCTAGGGAAGCGCTGATCAATTGACGATTTTGGTGCTCCCAACGTTTTTTAGCGACGCGCCGGCATCCCAGGTTCGATCCCGTTTTTCTGACGCCGTTA
>Ga0265780_10004341_pt1 | contig 18280 bp, 12 predicted proteins | sample P1T30metagenome_FD_192432 | JGI IMG/M metagenome (GOLD analysis project Ga0265780, IMG submission 192432) | Plant litter microbial communities from East Loma Ridge, Irvine, California - P1 T30 | ecosystem: Environmental > Terrestrial > Plant litter > Unclassified | place: USA: California...
TGGTGACGCAGTATGCCGAAACGGCTGACGAGTTTGCCTACTACGAGCAGCTGCGCAAGAATACCGAGGCCGTGGGCACCGTCAATGACCCGCTGCCCGTGCAGCTCACCGGCAACGTGCACCGCACCGGCACCAACACCACCGAGCCCGTGCTGGGCTACGTGGGCGCCCACACCGGGCAGCAGAGGCGCCTCTTCATCAACCGCGCCGACTTGCCCTTGCCTGCCACCTGGCAGTTCGACTCGCCTTACGCGTGCATTCTTGACCCAGAAAGACTAAAGGATTATCTGCCACCTCTTTCTGTGCCGTATACTCATCGGTACTCAACCCCCGCTTTTGTTCCTACCGATTATTACGCCAACCCACTCACTGGCGACCTTGAGGGCTATTATGGAGCGCCGCGCGAGTGTGTAGACTGCCGTGTGCGTGGGAGCACCACGAAGCCTAGCTTCTGGTAGCCGTTTTTTTGAGTCGGTTGCTTACTCCACTTATTTTTCCCTGTGAACTGGTGCGCTTTCCTTCTACCTCACATTTAGCCCAAATGAGTGGCTTGGCCTTGGCACTGCAACTGGTGGCCAGCGGGGCCAGCCACGCGCAGTCGGCTGAATCGGCGGCTACCCTTGGCCAGCAGTTTCAGCAGTACAGCCAGCAAACGCTGACTGAGCAGCTATTTCTGCACCTTGACCGCCCCGCCTATTCGGCCGGCGAAACGCTGTGGCTGAAGGCCTACGCCGTGGATGGCACCCACCACCGGCCGCTGCCCATGAGCAAGGTGGCCTATGTAGAAGTGCTGGACGCCAACCAGCGCCCCGTGCTGCAAGCCAAAATAGCGCTGGTGCGGGCCGTGGGCCAGGGTGCGCTGGAGCTGCCCGCCGAGCTGGCTACCGGGCGCTACGTGGTACGCGCCTACACCAACTGGATGAAAAACGCTGGGCCTGATTTTTACTTTCAGTGCCCCATTACGATAGTAAATACCCAACAGGCGCGCCCGACCGCCACGCTTACCGCTGGCCCGGCCTACGACGTCCAATTTTTTCCCGAAGGCGGGCAGTTGGTGCAGGGCTTGCCAGGGCGAGTGGCTTTTAAGGTTACCGACCGGCGCGGCCACAGCGTAGCGGCCACTGGCACCGTGGCCGATGCCAGCGGGGCCAGCGTGGCTACCTTCCAAACGCTGCGCAATGGATTAGGCAGCTTTTTGCTCACGCCGACGGGCAGCGCGTACACAGCCACGGTGCGCCTGCCGGGCGGGGCCATCGTTACCAGTAAGCTGCCAGCCGCCGCCGAGCAAGGCTACGCCCTGCGCGTGACCGACGAAAACCCCACCGAACTCACCGTGTCGGTACAAACCAAGCTGACCCAATCGGGGGCCCCGCTACGGCTGCTGGCCCACACCGGCCAGCACGTAACGGCGCTGGCCGAAGCAGCACTGCACAGTGGCCGGGTCGTGTTCCGAATCGCCAAAAAGCAGCTACAGCCGGGCATTACGCACCTCACCATATTCAGCGGCCAGCGGCCGGTGGCCGAGCGGTTGTATTTCCGGCGGCCCACCCAAAGCCAGTCGCTGGTTGTGCAGGCGAGCGCCTCGGCGGCGGCTTTTGGGCCGCGCAGCCAGGTGCGCTTGCAACTGGGAGCCGCCCAGCCCGCCGAGTTGTCGCTGGCCGTGTATCGGCTCGATTCCCTGTCGGCCAGCGCCCCGGCCGACATCCGCAGCTACCTGCTACTAGCCGCCGACTTGAAGGGCTTTATTGAAGATGCGGACTACTACTTTCGCGATTCCAGCGCCGTGGCTCAGCAAGCGGCCGATAATCTGATGCTTACGCAGGGCTGGCGCCGCTTTCGGTGGGAAGACGCGCTAACCGGGCAGCCACCCGCGGCCACCTATCCGCCCGAGTTGAACGGGTACCTGGTGCAGGGGCGGGTACGGCAGGCCACGGGTGCCCCAGCGGCCGAGGTACCGGCTTACCTTGCGCTACCCGGCAACTCGTTTTGGTTTGGCAACTCCACCAGCCACTCCGATGGGCTGGTGCAGTTTGAAATTCCTCAAACCTATGGCTTGCGCAAGCTGATACTGCAAACCAATCCCGCCCTCGACAGCACTCTCCGCGTCGAGCTACTAAGTCCCTTCACCGTGGGCGGCGGCACGGCCGGGCCGGGCCTACCCGCCCTTACTGGGCGCTGGGCCGCCACCTTCACCGAGCGCCACTTGCAAGCGCAAGTACGGCAAGCCTTTCCAACGCCACCCCGCTACCAAGCTGTTCCGCTCGATACGATTCCTTTTTACGGCCGGGCCACTGAGCACTACCGCCTCGACGCCTACACCCGCTTTCCTACCCTCGAGGACGTTATGCGCGAGTACGTGCCCGGCGTGCTGGTGCGTAAGCGCAAAGACGGTTTTCACTTTTTGGTAACCGACAAACTGCGGCATGGCATCTTGAAAGAAAACCCGCTCACGCTGCTCGACGGCCTGCCCCTTTTCGACCTCAACCAGTTACTGGCCTTCGACCCGCTAAAAATAAAAACGCTTGACGTAGTAGATAGCCGCTATTTCAGCGGTCAGCAGGTGCACGAGGGCGTAGTAAGCTACCGCACCTACAAAGGTGACCTAGCGGGCTATGCGCTCAACCCACACGCGCTGCTCGAAGAATACGAGCTGATGCAGGTACCCCGCGAATTTTACGCTCCGCGCTATGATACTGAGGCCCAGCAGCACAGCCGCCTACCCGATTTGCGCAACCTACTCTATTGGAATCCCACCATTAATCTTGCCGCTGGCAAGCCGCAAACCCTGGATTTCTTTACCTCCGACCAAGCCGGCCGCTACCTCGTCGTGACGCAAGGCCTCACGCCCGACGGGCAGCTCGGCAGCAACAGCTTCTCCTTTGAGGTGAAGCCTGCATTGTAAAAACGGGCTGCATATGGGAGGGTACATGAATTGATTAATCATGCGCCTTCCCATATGCAGCCCGTTTTTTATGCAGCTGCCAATACCTCAGCATCATTATGAGCCGGCGAATTCACCCGCGTCGTAATAGCGTATTCGCGCATCAAATTCGTGTCGTAGGGCACTAGCAATTGCTGGTGCTGGGCAGCGCTCAGGTCGTCGGCCAGCCAAGCGTGCTCGGCATCGGGGCCAGGCAAAATAACAGGCATCCGGTTGTGCAGCTTGGCCATCAACTCGTTGGGCTCGGTAGTAATGATAGTAAACGTGGGATGCACCTCGCCCGAAGCGCGGTCGACCCACTCATCCCAAAGCCCGGCGAAGGCAAATGGCTCCTCGCTTTTCAGCAGAATGCGGTGCGGAATCTTACCCCGCTCAGTGGCCTGCCACTCATAAAAGGAATCGGCCAACACCAGGCACCGCCGCCGCGCCAGCAGCTGCCGAAAACTCGGCTTCTCAGCCAGCGTTTCGGCACGGGCATTTATAGGCTTAGGTCCACCGGCCGGGTCGCGGCTCCAACTCGGCACCAGCCCCCAGGGCACCAGTTGTATCTGGCTGGGCACAACATTGGTGATGATGGGCAGCGCCTGCGAGGGCGCGGCGTTGTAGTTGGGCGCGGGCGCAACTACTTCTTTAGTATTGAAGCGCTTAGCTAAACCAGACGCCGGAGTAATAACAGTATAACGACCACACATATCGCAGATTCAAACGGATTTTTAGGATTTAACGGATACGCCTGCTAAAGCAGGCTGACTAAGCTGGCGCTGGCTTTTGCCATTGCCTAGCAATGCCTCCCTTGTCCAGCTATACGAAAAAAGCCGCCCGAAGGCGGCTTTTTGGGTAATGCGGTAACTAGTGAGAAGTCAGCCTGCTTTAGCAGGCGTGTCCGTTAAATCCTAAAAATCCGTTTGAATCTGCGGTCCGGATTGAATCTGCGGTCTTATTTGTACAGTTGCTCGTAGTACTCCTTGGCCATGCGGCCGCTCTCAAACGTGGGCTCTACGTCCTTCATGGCTGCCTTGCGGATTTTGGTGAACTGCTCGGGCTTGTCGTAGTACAGCGACACGGCTTTTTCGAGCACATTGTACAGCGTATTGGCCTCAATGGTGTCCTTCTCGTTGTCAGGCAACTTCTCATCGGCGTGCTCGATGATAAAGCAGTTTTCGCCATCCTTGGCAAACTCCGGAATCCAGCCATCGGCGATGCTCACGCTCACGCAGGCGTTCATGGCGGCGGTCATGCCGCTGGTGCCGCTGGCCTCGCGAGGGTAGCGCGGGGTATTCAGCCACAAGTCGGAGCCCTTTTTCATCTCGGCACTCAACGCTAGTTCGTAGCCTACTAGCACGGCGCAGCGCTTCAACTCTTTGGTGGCCTTGATGATGTTATTGAACGTGTCGATGGCGCCGAAATCCTTGGGATATGGCTTGCCAGCCCAAATCATCTGCACGGGGCGCTTGTCGTCGGTCACGAGCTTTTCAAACTTCTCGAAATCGCGCAGGATGAGGTCGGCGCGCTTGTAGCTGGCAAAGCGGCGGGCCCACACGATGGTCAGCGCGTCGGGGTCGAGCACGGTACCGGTCTGGTCGGCCACGGTCTTGAACAACTCCTTTTTCAGCTCCTTTTTGCGGGCCAGCAGGGCCGCATCGTCCTTGCCTTTGGCCGCGGCGGCTAGCTGCGGGTCGCGCCAATAAGTGCCGTTTTGGGCATTGGTGATGGAGATGATGGGGCAAATGCCTTCGTAGTGGCCCCACATTTCGTTGGCCACGCGGCCGTGTACCTTGCTCACGCCGTTGGCCTTTTTGGCGAAGCGCAGCGCAGTGAGCGTGTAGTTGAGCGAGTCGCCTTCCACGCGGGCGGCCTGGCGGACTTCCTGCTCGGGCACGCCGCAGAAGAACGACATCTTCTGGAGCAGCGCCATCGGGTGCTCTTCGTTGCCGGCCAGTTCGGGGGTATGGGTCGTGAAAACCAAGCGCTTTTGCACCTCGGCCAGGTTGCGGCCGTGCTTCTCGAAGAGGTAAAACGCCAGCGGCAAGCCGTGGCCCTCGTTGAGGTGGTAAATGTCGGTTTGGCGGCCCAGCACGTCGAGCAGCTTGCCGCCACCGATACCCAGCAACATGCTTTGGGCTACGCGAGCGGCGGTATCCGGGTCGTAGAGGTGGTGCGAAATGGTGCGCGAAATGAAGTCATTCTCCTCAATATCAGTAGTGAGGAAAAACATGGGCGCGGTACCAAACGTCTCGGGCGCCAGGTACAGCGCCTTTACGTGTACCTCCGCTTCGTGGATGATGATGGGGAACACGATGCCCGTGTCTTCCAAAAAAGAATAATTCTTCTCGATAAAGGCGGGTTTCATGCTCTGGTCGGCATCGCGCACCTGGTCGTAGTAGCCGTAGGTCCACAAAATGCCGATGCCGACGAGGTTTTGCTTGAGCTCGTAGGCCGAGCGCATGTGCGAGCCGGCCAAAAAGCCGAGGCCGCCCGAATACGATTTGAGGGCTTGGTCGAGGGCAAACTCCATCGAGAAGTAGGCCACGGGCGTTTTGTACTTGGCGGCCGGTGCGGGGGCCTTAAACTGAAATGCCATAGGGAAAGAAAAGGGTAAGTAGGTGCTTGCCGGTTAGGGTATTTTGGCTAACGCAAAGGAAGGCGCTAAGGCCGAAATAGCTACTAATGGCCACGCTACCGAAAACGATTTCGGTGAGCCCTTACGTACTTTGCCGTACGGCTGGTTACCCGACCAGCTTTCTTTCGCTTCCCTATCCCCTCCCCATGTTCACGTTTTCCCGCTCGCTCCGCGCTGCTGCGATAGCCGCTTGCCTGCTGCCTACGCTGGCCCAGGCTGGTTCGCCGGTTTCTGGCGCCGCTACCTCGGCCCAACCAGCCGCCAAAACCAGTCCCATCACCCGTATCGACCCCACCAACTGGTTTGTGGGCATGAAAAACCCCAATGTGCAGCTACTGGTGAATGCGCCCGGCATCGCGAGCAGCCAAGTGAGCCTGGCCTCCTACCCCGGCGTCACGCTCGACGGCTTCCAAAAACTCGAAAGCCCGAACTACTTGCTGGTGAATCTCACCATCGGCCCGCAGGCGCAGCCCGGCCAGCTCAAGCTTCAGTTTAAGGGTAACAAAAGCTTTACCTACAACTACGAGTTGCGCCCGCGCAACCAAGACCCAGCGCGCGTGCAGGGCCTCACGCAGGCCGATTTTATTTACTTCCTGATGCCCGACCGGTTCTCGAACGGCGACCCCAAAAACGACGTGGTGAAGGGCACCCGCGCCCCGCGTATGAGCCGCGACTCGATGTACGCCCGCCACGGCGGCGACCTCAAGGGCATCGAAAACCACTTTGCTTATATCAAGCAGCTGGGCGCCACCGCCATTTGGCCCACGCCCATCATCGAGAATGACATGCCCAAGGCGAGCTACCACGGCTACGCCGTCACGGACTGCTACAAGGTAGACCCGCGCTACGGCACCAACCAAGAATACGTGCAGTTCATCAAAAATGCCCATAATCAGGGCCTGAAGGTGATTCAGGACATCGTACTCAATCACTGGGGCAGCTACCACCACCTGTTTTTGGACAAGCCGGCGGCCGACTGGTTTCACGCCTTCCCCACCTTCACGCGGAGCAACTACAACGCCTACCCCCTCAACGACCCCTATGGCTCTAAGCGCGACCGGATGCTCGAAAACGACGGCTGGTTTGACACCTCCATGCCCGATGTGAATCAGAGCAACCCGGCGGTTTCGACCTACCTGATTCAGAACTTTCTGTGGTGGGTCGAAACGACCGGACTCGATGGCTACCGCATTGATACCTACCCGTATTCGGAGCCTAAATTCCTGATGGACTGGGGCAAGGCCATCGCCGACGAATACCCCAAATTGGCCCTTTTTGGCGAAGCTTGGGAAGGTACCGAGGCCGAGCAGGCGTTTTTTGCTCAGAACATTTTTCCGCCCGTCAACGGCTTCAAGTCGAACCTGCCGGGCGTGCTCGACTTCCAAATCTGCTTCGGCATCAGCGACGCGCTGAATAGCGGCGACCTCAACAAGCTCTACCGCTCCCTGCAAGGCGACTGGATGTACACCGACGCCACCCGCAACGTGCCGTTTTTGGACAACCATGACATGAGCCGCTTCTACTCGGTCATTGGCGAGGACTTCGCTAAGTTTAAGATGGGCATCGCCTGGCTGCTGACCCTGCGCGGCACGCCGCAGCTGTACTATGGCACCGAGGTGCTGATGAAGAACTTCTCGGACCCCGATGGCAAGGTGCGTGAGGACTTTCCCGGCGGCTTTGCGGGGGATAAGAAGAACTACTTCGTGTCGCGGCCCGGCCAAGCCGGCGAGGCGTTCGACTACGTGAGCAAGTTGGCCAATTACCGCAAATCGCACCCCGTGCTGTCGAGCGGCAAGCTCATGCAGTTTATCCCGCAGGATGGCGTGTACACCTATTTCCGCTACACCGACGAGGCGTGCGTGATGATTATCGCCAACAACACCAAGGACGAAAAAACCGTGGACGGTACGCGCTACGCCGAGCGCACGGGCGGTTTTTCGTCGGGAACTGAGGTGGTGAGCGGCGCGACTATTTCGGACTTGAAAACCTTGAAAGTACCGGCGCACACGGCTTGGGTGGTAGAATTGCGGAAGTAATTGGTTGCGAGCTTGTGTTTTCACCGCAGAAGGCGCAGAGGTTTTCGCAGAAGAAGCGCAGAGGCTCATGCACGAAAATGATGTTTCCTATCTGGTTAGGCAGTCGGCCTACAATGTGCATGTGTCGCTGGGGCTAGGACTGCTTGAGTCGGCCTACGAAGCAGCCCTGACCCATGAGCTGCGCCTAGCCGGCTTACGTGTGCAAAATCAGGTAGCACTGCCGATGGTCTACAAGGGAATGCAGCTAGAAGTAGGCTATCGACTCGATTTATTAATTGAGGACAAAGTAATCGTCGAGCTGAAAACGGTGGATATTTTACTTGAGGTGCATCACATGCAGCTCCTAACTTACCTCAAGCTGTCTGGCCATAAGCTAGGCCTTCTCATAAATTTCAACGTAGCCCGTATCAAAGACGGCATGTTCCGCAAAGTCAACGGGCTCGTAGAATAAGCTTCTGCGTTCCTTCTGCGAAAACCTCTGCGCCTTCTGCGGTGAAAACACCGCGCACCCCATGAAAGCCCTCCTGCTCCTAGCCCTCCCCCTCGTGACGCACGCCCAAGACCCCAACACCACCAACGAAACCCCAGTAGATAATAAACTCATTATCTACCAGATGTTACCGCGGCTTTTCGGCAACAAGGTGGCGCTGAACAAGACCTACGGCACCATTCAGGAAAACGGCTGCGGCAAGTTCAACGACATCAACGACCTGGCCCTGACTAAAATCAAGGACCTAGGCGTGTCGCACGTGTGGTACACGGGCGTGCTCGAACACGCCACCATGACGCCCTACCCCGGCCTGCCCGCCGATGATGCCGATGTGGTGAAAGGCCGCGCCGGCTCGCCCTACGCCATCCGCGACTACTACAACGTGGACCCCGACTTGGCCACCACCCCCCAAACCCGCCTCGCCGAGTTTGAGGCGCTCGTGAAGCGCACCCACGCCCACGGCCTCAAGGTAATTATCGACTTCATTCCCAACCACGTAGCGCGCTCCTACAAGTCCACCTCCAAGCACGCGGGCGTGGTAGACCTGGGCGCCAAGGACGATAATACCAAAGCCTTCGCGCCCAACAATAACTATTACTACGTGCCCGGCAAGCGCTTTGTGGTGCCGGCTGGCTACCAGCCGCTCGGCCCGCTAGCCGGCCCCCGCGAGGATGGCAAGTACAACGAGTTTCCGGCCAAAGCCACCGGCAACGACGTATTTTCGGAAGCGCCCAGCGTCGATGACTGGTTTGAAACCATCAAGCTGAACTACGGCGTCGATTACCAGAATGGGCGCAAAACCTACTTCGAGCCGGTGCCCGATACCTGGCTCAAAATGAAGGACATTCTGGTATTCTGGGCCAAAAAGAACGTCGATGGTTTCCGCTGCGACATGGCCGAAATGGTGCCCGTCGAGTTTTGGGCCTGGGTCATTCCGCAGATAAAGAAGGTACGGCCCGGCATCGTCTTCATCGGCGAAGCCTACAACCCCAAGGAATACGGCACTTATTTCACCAAGGGCCACTTCGATTTCTTGTATGACAAAGTGGGCCTCTACGACGGCCTGCGCCGCCTGATGCGCCAGGAAGGCAACACCGACGACATCACCCACGTCTGGAAAACGGAGAGCCGTGACTATAGCTCGCACATGCTCCGTTTCCTCGAAAACCATGATGAGCAGCGCATTGCATCCAGAGAATTTGCTACCGACCCGCGCCGCGCCATTCCGGCCATGACCGTGTCGACCATGCTGAGTACGGGCCCGGTAATGCTCTACATGGGCCAGGACGTGGCCGAGCCCGCGCACGGCGTGGCTGGCTTCAATACCGGCGACGGTCGCACCACGCTCTTCGACTACTGGAGCATGCCCGAGCACCAAAAGTGGATGAACCAGGGCAAATTTGACGGTGCCAAACTGAGCCCCGCCCAGAAGCAACTACACGACTTTTACAAGCGCCTACTCACGCTGGCGGGCAGCAGCGAGGCCATCCGCAAGGGCCAGTTCTACGAGTTGCAGGATGCCAATAACCTCAGTAAGGAGTACGACCAGCACAAGCTCTACGCGTTCGTGCGCTACACGGCGGGCCAAAAAGTGCTCGTAGTCGTCAATTTTAGCGACAGCCAAACCTACCAGCCCACCCTGCTGCTCCCCGATGCGGTGCAGAAGCGCATGGGCCTCGACCCGCAGCGCCCGCACACCTACCGCGACCTGCTGAACGGCGGCGAGGCCAAAACCGACCTCAAGCTGACGCTGGCTCCGCTGGCCGCGCTGGTACTGGAAATCAACTAACGCCCGTCATGCTGAGCGGAGCGTAGCGGAGTCGAAGTATCTCTACTGGTGAACTAACCTCTTACGCTGAGCAACGAAGCGATAGAGATGCTTCGTTGCTCAGCATGACAGAGGCTATTTTCGGCAGGGTAATCGTCGTTTCCTGAATCGATTTCGGTGCTTACCTTTCTAGACTAAATATCCCACCCCACTCCCCCGTCTTTATATAATGGCAGGCTCCGGCATTACCATCGACAACCCCAATATGCGGGCTAAGCCACGCCTCAGCTTCTGGCAAATCTGGAACATGAGCTTCGGCTTCATGGGCATTCAGTTTGGCTTTGCACTGCAAAACGCTAACACCAGCCGCATTTTTTCCAACCTGGGCGCCAACGCCGACGACATTCCCATTTTGTGGGTGGCCGCTCCGCTCACGGGCCTACTGGTGCAGCCCATTATCGGCTACCTCTCCGACCGTACCTGGAGCCCGCGCTGGGGGCGGCGGCGGCCCTTTTTTCTGATAGGGGCCATTTTGGCGTCACTCGCCATGCTCATCATGCCCAACTCGCCCACCCTGTGGATAGCCGGTGGGATGCTGTGGATAATGGATGCCAGTATCAACATCTCGATGGAGCCGTTCCGAGCCTTCGTGGGCGACATGCTGCCTAGCGAGCAACACACCAGCGGCTTTGCTATGCAGTCGTTTTTTATCGGCATTGGGGCGGTAGTGGCCTCGCTGCTGCCCAGCATTCTTACCCAGCTAGGGGTAGCCAACTCGGCGCCCGATGGCATTGTGCCCAACTCGGTTAAGTATGCCTATTACCTCGGGGCGGCGGCGTTTCTGCTGTGCGTAGTGTACACGGTTTTTACCAGTCATGAATACCCGCCTGCAGACCTGGAAGCGTTTGAGCGCGAGAAGCGCGGCACCACCTTTTGGCAGGGCGTCAAGGAAACGTATTCGGGCGTAGCCCATATGCCGCTGGTGATGCGGCAGCTAGCCCCGGTGCAGTTCTTCACCTGGTTTGGCTTGTTCTGCATGTGGATTTTTACCACCCTGGCTGTCACCAAGCACCTCTACCACACCACGGACGCCAAGTCAGCAGCGTTCAACGAGGGTGCCAACTTCGTGGGCCAGGCCTTTGCCGTGTACAGTGGCGTGTCGGCCGCGTTTAGTCTGCTGCTGCCCCTGGTAGCGCGCAAGCTCAACCGCCGGCTCACGCACATGCTTTGCCTGGTGGCGGGGGGTCTGAGCTTGTTTTCGATTGCCTTTATCACCCAGCCCTGGATGCTACTGGTGGCCATGGTAGGCGTCGGCATTGCCTGGACCAGCATCTTGTCTATCCCCTATGCCATGCTGGCGGGCGCCATTCCAGCCAGAAAAATGGGCCATTTTATGGGCGTCTTCAACGCCTTTATCGTGCTGCCGCAGGTGTGCGCCTCGCTAGGCTTGCCCGCGCTGATGAAGCAGTTTCCCTCTCTCGACCCGCTCAACGTGGTGGTGCTGGGCGGTGTGCTGCTTGTCATTGCCGGCCTGCTCACCCTGCGCGTGGCCGATAATGAGGCAGCGCCTTACCCCTTCGAGGACGAGCACGTTCGGGTGGGCTATGACGCCCTGGCGCGCGACAGCTCGCATTTGTAATCCCCTTTTAACCACAAAAAAGCCTACCTGATACGGCGGGCTCTTTTATTGCCCTACTACTCATCATGCCCCGGTATGGCCATTACAGGCGCGGCGGCCGCCCTGCGCTCCTGTTCGCTGGCTAGCTCCTCGGCGGTGGAGGGCTGTTGCTGCTGTTGGCTAAGGTCGGGCTGGCCGGCATCGACCCAACAGGTGTACCAAAAGGCACCAATCAGGCGCGCCGCGTAGCGCAACTGCCGCTCTACCTGCCCATTGAGCCGCTGGTGATACGCTTGGCTAAACTCCCGCGAGTACGTGCGAATGGTTTGACGGCCGCGCTGCTCGTAGCCGTATTTACGGTCTTCGGTGAGCTCGGCCGTGAGTTGGCGCTCCATCGTGAATACGGAGTCGAGGGCGGTATGCGCCCGCTCCACGGCCAACCAAGCGGCTTCGGTGGGATTGTCGAGGTATTCGGCTTGACCGGTTAGCAGGTCGTAGCTAGTGGCATTCAACTCAGGCAGGCGCGACTCCCAAAGCGCGTGAATACCGCGCTGGTTGGTGAACTGGCCATTGTAATTGCGGGTGGTGTGCAGGGGCACGCAGGCATCGGCCACGTAGTGCCCCAGGTCGGCCGAGAGGTGCAGAATTCTATCCGTGTCGCGGTCGCGAAAAGCAGTTGTGAGCTGGCCTTTCATGCGGGCCACCTGCCAGGGCACGATACCGTGGCGCAGCAGCGAGTCTTCGCCGCCCACCAGCGCCACCGCGTCGGCGTAGGCGCGGGGCAGGCCCCGGCCGTGGCGCGTGAGGGCGCTGTCGCCGTAGGCATCCACATCCAGAAAGTGGCGCGGGGCCTCGGTGGGCACCACCGTGCGCCGCGAGTCGGGCCGCGTGGCGTTGTTGGTGAGGTAGTCGATGTTGGCCTTGAAAAACGGCAGCATCTCGGGTGGCAGCGTGTACACCGCCAGCCGATTGAGTAGCCGGTGCCCGTAAAAACCCCAGGCGCAGGCTGGGCCGACCGGGCCAAAAAGCAGCGATAACAATAAGAGCCAACGGTAGCGGTTTTTCACGCTACCAAATTACGCGCAGCACGCAGGCTTACAAGCGTTTCGTGGCAGTAGCATGCACAAGGCCCTCTGCCAGCAGTCAGCAGCTTACGCTACAAGCTGCAGCAAATCGCCTTTTGTACTCGCCTGCGGGTGCGCCAGCCCAGCAGCAAGCCCAGCGTGATTACCATCATGCGCAAACTACTTGTAATCTGCCTATTCACGCTGGAAAAATGATTGTGGCTATGCCCCGCACTACTACCCGGCGCGTCTAGTTGAAAAAGAAGTAGCCCCTACCGCGTGAGCGGGCCGAGGCTAACCGGAATGACCCCAAGGACCCTCCTTTAAGAAGACTAAACTACAGAAATCTTGCCCGATAGCAAATCCTTTTAGCACAGTAGCTAGCGCCCTTACTTATGGCCGGGCCAGATGAGATTTACCTATTATTTGCTTTGGCTATCAGGCTTTTATGTCACCAGCATCCACCCATCAGGCCTGAGCGCCAAGGCCCACGGATGCGTGAGGCTGGTGGCACCCCTTTTCCTGCTACGGCGTTTTGGTGAGGACTGCGCCCGCACGAGTCTGGCCCGCCACGGCCGGCTGCTGGCCCTTGTCGCTGCCCAAATCGAGGCCGGTGGGGTTGGGTAGCCGTTCGCACTGGGCCCTCTGCCGCGGGCCGAGCCGGCCGCGGGCGAGTCGAGCAAGCAGCGCTTGCAGGGCGGCCAAGTAGTAGGCGTAGTTGTGGCTGAGCAGCACGTGGCAGGCCAGCGGGTCGGGCACGGCGGTTTGCAGTAGATTGTTGCGCGGTATTTGGCCGGCATACTAGTAGATACTGGCCTGCTTGCTGCGCCGCTTACGCGCTACCCAGGTGCGCATCAATATAAAATAACACCTTGGTATAGAGCGGATAAATAAGGTTTACACCCCATCTTCCTGCTGCATCAGCTGCGCGAAAAACTCCGCATACAATTGGCGCCGCCGGGGCCGTTCGGCGCTATCCAGCAGCAGTTGTACTGCCCGTAGGTCATCCAGTTGGGCGCATGAAAACCGGCAATCAAAATGCTGCTCTACTTGCAGCAGCAGCTCCACAAAATCAAGCGTGTCGAGCCCGAAGTCGGGCCGACCGGTTGCATGGCTACGTGGCACCACCGCATCCGGCAGCAAGCGGCTGGCCTGCTGCCGGATGCTTTCTCCCCAACTGATTGTGCGCATGGCAAGAAGAAAAAAGGCGTGGCTTCTATCCTAAAACCGGCCCCATTGCGGGAGTGTCGGCCGAGACGCTATTGCTCGAACGTAACCGTCACGTTGCCGCGCCCGAGGGCCGTGGCTAGCCCGGTTGGATTGTCGATGCGCCCCATGCGCGTGTAGCGGTAAGAGGTCGAAAACGTCTCGTAGAACAGCACCAGCGTGTTCGAGTTGTAGAGCACCAGGTCGCCCGCCTGGGCAGTACTGATGTTAAAGGCGTTAGTGGGGAGGCTTTGGGGCAGGTCGTAGTATTTTTCGTTGCCGTTCAGCTCCGTCATCGAAACGGTCAGGGGCAGCCGGGCCACGAAGGCGGTAGTCGTCGCGTTGTCAAACAGCGTCGCGGTAAACACGTCAGTCCCAATGCGGATGCGCAGTTTGGTGTTCATGGTAGGCAGCGTGGAAATAGCCGGTTCGGGATTATCTTTTTTGCAAGCCCCGGCAACAACCAGCAGGAGCAGCAAGGACCACAAGAGCAGACGGGGACGTTTCATGATTTTGCAGCGGCCAGGTTAAATCGTGGCTGTGTCGATGACGAAGCGGTAGCGCACGTCGCGCTTAACCGTCCGCTCGTAGGCCGTAGCAATGCTCTTGACAACAACCAGCTCGATAACACAAAGCTAACTAGGGACTTAACCGGCAGTTTTACAGCATTCAACGGGATAAGTATGCATTTCAAAGAACGCCGCACCCGCATAGGGCTATAGTGCCTAAAAGCCGTCATGCTGAGCGAAGCCGAAGCATCTCTACCGCACCGGTGAACGGTTTGAATGAAGCGGTAGAGATGCTTCGGCTTCGCTCAGCATGACGTTCTTCTGAGGCTGGAAAGCGGGCTTGGCTACACCGGTTGGCGCATGGCCGTCAGTACCTTACCGGGCGTCATGGGCAGGTCGCGCAGGCGGCGGCCGGTGGCGTGGAAAATGGCGTTGCCCACGGCGGCGGCGGTGCCCACGATGGCAATTTCGCCGATGCCCTTCACGCCCAGCGCGTTGATATAAGGGTCGTGCTCGTCGATGAATTCCACCGTCATGTCCGGGATGTCGGCGTTGACGGGTACGTGGTAGTCGGCCAGCGAGGCGTTGGTGTAGCGGGCCAGGTTGGGGTCACGCACGGTTTGCTCCATCAGGGCCGCGCCGATGCCCATCGTGGCCCCACCGATAACCTGCGAACGGGCCGTTTTGGGGTTCAGGATGCGGCCGCCGGCCACCACGCTCACCCAGCGCGTCACGCGGATGGTACCCAATTCGGGGTCCACGCGCACCTCGCAGAAGTGCGCTCCGAACGAGTGCATGGCGTGGCCCCCGCCGCCTTCCTTGCCGGCGTCGTCCGATTTGGCCGGGGCCGCGCCGCCGGCCTGGGCTGCCTCGTAGCCTGCGCCGTACTGGCCCTGGCCGAAGCCTTCGAGGTCCGTCATATTGGCGCGCTTCATCAGGGTGGCGAATTCCTCACCTTTGGCCGGACTGGCTTTCAGCTGCAAACGGCCTTTTACTACTTCCACGTCGGCGGGCTTGGCCCGGAAAAGCGGCGATTTAGCGTCCTTCACCGCCACTTTGGTGAGCTTCTCCCACAAGTCCTGCGACGCCGTGTACACCGACGATGCGAAGGTGCCGGCGCCCATCGAGCCACCCGAAATGTTGGTGGTCGGCAGCACCGAATCACCCAGCTCGAAGCGCACTTTGTCGGGCGCGATGCCCAGGCAGTCGGCCGCCACCTGCGTGATAACGGTGTAAGTGCCCGTGCCCAGGTCGGTGGCCGCCACCTGCACCACGGCGCGGCCGTCGGCGTAGAGGCGCACGCGGGCGTTGCCCTGCGAGTTGTTGACTGGGTAAGTGGCCGTGGCCATGCCCCAGCCCACGAGATATTTGCCGTCGCGGGTAAGGCCGTTTTTGGGGTTGCGCTTGCTCCAGCCAAACAGCTCGACGCCGCGCTGGTAGCACTGTTTCAGGCTTTTGCTGCTCCAGGGCTTGCCGGTGCTGGGGTCTTTGTCGGCGTGGTTGAGCAGCCGAATCTGCACCGGGTCGATGCCGAGCTGGTAGGCCAGGTCGTCCAGCGAACTTTCGAGGGCAAACGAGCCGGGGGCCTCGCCGGGGGCGCGCATCCAGGTGGGCGTCATCACGTTGGCCTTGGCCAGCTTGGTAGTGGCTTCGAAGGCGGGGCACGCGTAGAGCATGCCCATGAATTTGCTGTTGGTTTCGGCGTAGTCGTCCCACTGCGAAGTGGTAGACGTTTTTTCGTGCAGCAACGCCAGCAGTTTGCCCTCTTTGGTGGCCCCCAGGCGCAGGGTCTGCTCCTGGTCTTCGCGGTGGCCAACGCTGGTAAACATCTGCGGGCGGGTGAGCACCAGCTTCACCGGCCGGCCCACCGCCTTGGCCGTGAGCGCCGTGAGCACGCTGTGGGGCCAGATGGGGCCTTTGCAGCCGAAGCCGCCCCCCAGGTACTTGGTTATCACCCGCACCTGGTCCATCGGCAAGCCCAAAAAGCCGCTCAGGGCGCGCTGCTGCCACGATACGCCCTGCGTGGCGTCGTAGACGGTGAGGCGGTCGGCGGCTTCCCAGTGGGCGATGGTGGCGCTCGGCTCCATCGGGTTGTGGTGGTTGGTGGCGTGGGTGTAGCGGGCCGTGACTTGCGCCGGTGCGGACGCGAAGGCTTCGGCCGCTTTGCCGCGGCGTTTGGTGCCCTCGGCATCGGCGTCGGGCTTGCCGCCGGGGTTGAAGAGCTGCGCTTTCGCATCTTGGTACGAAGCGACGGGGGCTTCCGGGGCGATGGTCACGCGCAGCTTGGCGGCAGCCTGCTGGGCGTGTTCCAGCGTGTCGGCCACCACGATGGCCACCGGCTGGCCGGCGTAAAACACCTGGTCCGATTGCATCGGCATGAACGTCATCTGCACCGCCATGCCGATGGCTTCCTTGCCTTCCTTGGTGTCGGCCGTGTGGGCTGGCTTGGGCAGGTTTTGGTGGGTGAGGATGGCCAGCACGCCCGGCTCGCGCTGGGCCGCGCTGGCGTCGATGCTGGTCACGCGGCCCTTGGCCACGTCGCTGGTCTTGATGACGGCGTGCGCCATGCCCGGCAGGTGGTTGTACTCGGCCGAGTATTTGGCCGCGCCCGTCACCTTGGCCCGGCCATCAACGCGGCTCATCGGCTGGCCGACGGCGACCGCCTGGGGGGGAGTTTCAAAAAAGGCTGGTTCGCTATTCATAAAGGAATACTGGCTAAAAAAAGAAGGAGAGCGTGGTGGCAAGGCGCTAAACACCAGCCACCTGCTGCAAGGCGCGCACCAGCGTATTCTGGGCCAGCTCCACCTTGTAGGCGTTGTGCTCGCGGGGTTTGGCCCCCTGCAACGCCGCAGCAGCCGCCGCCTTAAACGTGGCTTCGGTAGCCGGCTGGCCCACCAGGGCCTTTTCGGCTTCGCGCGAGCGCCAGGGCTGTGCCCCTACCCCCCCTAGGGCCACCCGCGCCGCGCGGATGGTGCCGCCCTGCACATCGAGCCCCACGGCCGCCGAGGCCAGCGCGTAGGCGTAGCTGGCCCGCTCGCGCACCTTCAGGTAGGTCGAGCGCTTGGCGTGCGCGGTGGTCGGAATGGTCACGGCCACAATCAGTTCGCCGGGTTCCAGCACGTTTTCCCGCTGGGGCGTGGTGCCCGGCAGCAGGTAAAACTCGGTCATGGGCACCTGGCGCTGCTTGCCCTTGGCGTTCTCCAGCGTCAGCACCGCATCGAGGGCCACCAAGGCCACGCTCAGGTCGCCGGGGTAGGCGTTGGCGATGCAGGTGTCGCTCACGCCCAGAATGGCGAGGTTGTGGTTGTCGCCCGTCAGGGCCGGGCAGCCCGAGCCGGGCACCCGCTTGTTGCACGGAAACGCCGCGTCGCGGAAGTAGCCGCAGCGCGTGCGTTGCAAAATATTGCCCCCGATGCTGGCCATGTTGCGCAGCTGCGGCGAGGCCGCCAGCAGCAGCGACTCCGACACGGCCGGAAACTGCTCTTTCACCAGCGGGTGCTCGCCCACGGCATTCATGCGCTCCATCGCCCCGATGCGTAGGCCGTCCTTGGTTTGCTCGATGCCCTTGAAGGGCAGCAGGTTAATATCGACCAGCTGCGGGGGCTCCATTAGGTTGGCCTTCATCAAGTCCAGCAGCGTGGTGCCGCCGGCAATGTAGGCGGCCTGGGGCGTGTCCTTGAGCCGGCCGGTGGCTTCTTTGGCCGTGGCGGTTTGGGTGTAGCTGAAATTATTCATAATGTCATTTAACAATTATCAATTAACATTTAACAGTCAATGAGACGACATACAGTGATACGTCTGCTTGTTAAATGTTAATTGATAAATGATTATTGATTAGCTACCTCGCGCACGGCGGCCAGAATGTTGGGGTAGGCGCCGCAGCGGCACAGGTTGCCGCTCATCCACTCGCGGCACTGGCCGTCGGTGGTGGCGTGGCCTTCCTGCACGCAGGCCACGGCCGACATGATTTGGCCCGGCGTGCAGTAGCCGCACTGGAAGCCGTCGTGCTTCAAAAACGCCTCTTGCAT
>Ga0265780_10004342_pt1 | contig 18279 bp, 13 predicted proteins | sample P1T30metagenome_FD_192432 | JGI IMG/M metagenome (GOLD analysis project Ga0265780, IMG submission 192432) | Plant litter microbial communities from East Loma Ridge, Irvine, California - P1 T30 | ecosystem: Environmental > Terrestrial > Plant litter > Unclassified | place: USA: California...
AGATCGAGGGCAACAACGTCAACAGCAACTGGTGGGTGCACGAGCACGAGCCGGACACCACCATCGTCGAGCCCTCGGGTGACGCGGCGGACAGCTACCACCGGTACCGCGAGGACATCCGCATCGCGGCCGAGCTCGGGCTGAACTCCTACCGGTTCAGCATCGAGTGGGCCCGCATCGAGCCCGAGCGCGGGTTCGTCAGCCGTGCCGAGGTCGACCACTACCGCCGCATGGTCGACGCCTGCCACGAGTTCGGCATCGAGCCGATCGTCACCCTCATGCACTTCACCGTGCCGCGCTGGTTCGAACGCGACGGCTTCTGGCGGGCACCCGACGCCGCCGACCTGTTCGCCCGCTACACCGAGGCCGCGCTCCCCGTGGTGCAGGACGGCGTCCGCTACGTCTGCACGATCAACGAACCGAACATCGCGGCCATGCTCGCCGGCGGCGAGGACGCGGCCAACCTGGTGGCCTTCGGCCTGCCGAACCCGGACCTGGGGGTCGCCGACGCCCTGCTGGCCAGCCACAAGCGGTCGCGAGAGGTGTTGTCACAGGTGTCGGGCCTCCAGTCAGGGTGGACCGTCGCGACCCAGGCCTTCAAGTCCAACGGTGAGCCGGGCGCGGACGCGATGCTCCGCGAGTACGGGTACCCGCGCGACGACTGGTACCTCGAGAACGCCGCGGGCGACGACTTCCTCGGCGTGCAGGCCTACACCCGCACGTTCATCGGTCCGGACGGGCCCCTGCCCGTCGCCGACGACGTCGAGACGACCCTGACCGGCTGGGAGTTCTACCCCGAGGCGTCGGCCGACGGGCTCCGCAGCGCGTGGGAGCTCTCCGGTGGTGTCCCGCTGATGATCACCGAGAACGGCATCGCCACCGCCGACGACCCCCGCCGGCAGGCGTACACGCAGGGCGCGCTCGAGGGCATCCACCGCTGCATCGAGGACGGCATCGAGGTCCTCGGCTACCAGCACTGGTCGCTCCTGGACAACTACGAGTGGGCCTCCGGCTTCCGACCGACCTTCGGGTTGGTCGCGTGGGACCGCGAGACCTTCGAGCGCACGCCGAAGGACTCCGCCCGCTGGTACGGGCTGGTCGCGCGGGCGAACGCCCTCGAGTCGGTCACCGTCTAGGACGGTCGACCCCGCAGGCGCGCGGCGGACGGGAGGCCCTGCTCCCGTCCGCCGCGCTTCGTCGTGTCCGGCACGGGTCGGCCCACGGGCCGTGGTGCGGACAGCGCTCAGGTGGCGGCGAGCAGGTCGGCGACGGCCGTCTCGCGGAGCAGCTCCGCGCGGTCCGCAGCGGTCGAGCCCTCGTCGTCGGCGGCGTCCCGGTCGACGTCGAGCGACAGCACGACGCGGACCGTGTCGAGGTCGCCGGAGTCGACGGCCGCGATCAGCAGCGTCGCGCCCCGTGACCCGCGCGCCCTGGTGTCCGCACCCGCGGCGGCGAGGGCACGCACGATCGCGGCGTGCCCGCCCCACGCAGCGCGGACGATCGGGGTGTTGCCGTCGCCGTCACGGGCCTCCAGGTCGGCGCCCGCTGCGACCAGCACGTCGACCGCCCGTCGCGCGTCGCGGTCGATCGCCAGCGTCAGCGGCGTCCGCCCCTCGGTGTCCTCCAGCTGCAGGGTCGCCCCGCGGCGCAGGAGTTCCTCGAGCATCTCGGGGTGGTCGAACCACGCGGCGGCGTGCAGCGGGGCGAAGCCCCAGCGAGGGTCGACGTCGTCGACGTCGCTCGCGTCATCGGCCAGGTGCAGCCCGCCGAGGTCGCCGTACGCCGCGGCCCGTACCACCTCGGTCGCCCACTCCACCCAACCGTCCGGCACCGGGCCGTGCCAGCCGCGTGCCGGGCGCGACTCGAGGCCGGAGTACACGGACTCGGCGACGCTCCGGATCGCCACCCGGACGCCCCGGAACCGGATCGCGACCTCACCGACGGGGGAGATCAGCAGGCGGAGTTCCCAGGCGTCGTGCTCGTTCAGGTACTCGAGCTCGCCCCGGGCGACGTGCGCGTCACCGGCGATCAGCGCTGCGGCGTCGACACCCGGCGGGTCGATGACGGCGTCCCGCAGCCGGAGCGACACCCTGGCGTGGTTCCAGCGGCGCCACAGGCCGCTCGGGGTGTCGAGCACCTCGTCGTTGCGGACCACGATGTCGGCGTGCACGACGACCGGGTCCGGCACACCGTGCCCCGGCAGGTCGACGGGGGTCGTCACGTCGTCCTCGTCGGCGTCCGGGTCGACGACGGCGTCGGCGGACTCCACGACCCAGCGTTCGATCCGTGAGTCGGTCCACTTGACCGTCAGGAGCGCGGCGATCGTCGGCGGGGCGTCCTCGAGCAGCCGGGTCACGTGTTCGCGCTGGCCGTCGAAGTCCTCGAGGGAGACGTAGCCAACGGAGGGCCAGTTCACTCGACTCCATCGCACGGGACGACCCTACCCGGCAGTGGTCCGTCTCCCCGCGGAGGGCCTCGTCGCGTGCTCTCGTCCAGCTCCGCAGTTCTCCACAGGTGTCACCCTTCCGGAGCAGCGCCGTCCGGGATGTGAGATGTTGAAGACATGCCGCCGCGGACCGTCCCCCGAGTTGCGGTACGGGCTGCGTCCAGGGGTCCTGATCGCGCGACTGCTCGGCTCGAGGACCTGCGGCCATGGCCGGAGCGAGCCCCGGGGAGCAGCAGGCGGCTGGCTCCGCGAGTGAGCGGACGGTCGACGAAGCGGTGGGCGAGCGGCGCCACGGCGAGCATGGCACCGACGGTGATCGTGACGACCACGAACCACGGCACCCAGTACGCGCCCACGGCGGCGAGTGCTGCGGGCACCACCGGCGCCAGGAGCGGATGAACGAGGTACAGCGCGTACGAGGCAGCGCCGCCGGCCATCACCCAGCGGGGCACGAACCGGCCGATCCGATCGTCCAGCCAGACCGCCGAGAACACGACAGCGGAGATCACGAGCGGGACGACGGCCGCCGAGACCTCGAGCCGCTCGGCTCGCAACGAGGCCAGGGTGCCCATGCAGACCGCGATGCCGCCGAGCGACAAGACGGTCAGGACCGGTCGTCGTGCTCGCCACCCGCGGGCGATGACCATGCCGGCGAGGAAGTAGAGCGTCACGTCATCGGCGTAGAACCACCATGCTGACCCGGTGGCCGGGCGCAGGAGTGACGCGGCGGCCGCGAGCGTGAGGATCGGTGCGCAGAGTGCCAACGGGTCGATCCGGATGGCCAGGGCGAGCGTCATCAGCGCGTAGAACGCCATCTCGAAGACCAACGTCCACCCGACGCCCCAGAGCGGATGGATGGCACCGGCTTCGTCGTGACTGGGGATGAACAGGTACGACGCAAGGACCGTGCCCGGGCTGAGGGCCGAGTTGACCACCAACGAGCCGGCCAGGACCACCGCGGCGACCTTGATGGTGGTCATCAGCCAGTAGAGCGGGACGACCCGCGCGAGCCGCGCCCGGGCGAACCGGTGCCAGGACCCCGGCGCCTGACCGAGGTCGTCGCCGACGAGCACCATCACGAAACCACTGATCGCGAAGAACAGCCAGACGCCCAGTCCGCCGATCCTGTCGAGCTGCGGGGTGTGCTCGTCGAAGCGCTCCGCCGAGTAGTAGCACGCGTGGACGACCACCACGAGGGCGGCTGCGACGCACCGCAGGGCCTGGATGAGACGGAAGGGCTGCTGTCGGGTCGGCATGTAGCGATTCTACATGCAAAATACAAACATACGTGATGATATCGAGCGCGTGCTATGGATATTGCAGGTGATATACTAATGACATGACCACACGAACCGCAGCGCGCGAGGTCGTCTACCTCGGCTCGACGGGGCACGGCAACTACGGCGATGAACTCCTCCTCGAGACCTGGCGTCTCGCCCTCGGGATCGACGCCGTCTCGCCGGTGACTCGACGGGAGCGACTCGCCGACGTCCGGAGCGCGATCCACTCGTACCGCACCGGAGGCCGTACCGAGCGGATGCTGCTCCTCGGTGGCGGGACGGTGCTCGGCTTCCAGAACTGGGCAGGGCACGTGGCAGATGCTGCTCGGGTGTACCGCGCAGACGCAGTGGTCGCACTCGGAGCGGGGGCGGCTGAGTCGACCGACACGTTCGCCCTGGGCCTGCAGGAGCACGACTGGCGGCGCTGGTCGGAGCTCCGATCGATCTTGCTCGGTGTCCGCGGTCCGCTCACCGCGGTGGAGTGCGAGCGGGCCTGGGGTGGTCGTCCTGCGGTCGTCGGCGACCCCGCTCTGCTGTACCCGGTCGTGGCGGGCATCGAACACGTCCACGACGCCGACGGCCCGGTCGGTGTGAGCGTCGGCGCTGATCCGGTGTCGCGGTTCGACCCGCGGTCGGTCGCAGCGGCGGTGCGCAGGATGACCGGAGCGGACACCGAGATCGTGCTGTTCGCGCTGTCCCCGAACGACCTCGCCGCCTGTCGAACCCTGCAGTCCGAACTGCACCGCCCGTCGCGGATCCACCGGTTCGACGGCGACGTCCTTGCAACGACCTCGGAGATCAGCCGGTGCAGTCTCATGCTCACCGAGCGACTGCACGGCGCCGTCGCCGCGGTCGGCCTGGGCGTCCCGACGGTGCCGCTCGCCTACGCCTCGAAGTGTGACGACTTCTGGCTCAGCGTCACGGGGGAACGGCCTGCGGTCGTTCCGGGCTCGACGGAGCAGCAGATCGTCGATGCTGCAATCCGGGCACTCGACCCCCTGGAGCGCTCGGCGACCCAGGCGCAGGCGAGCGTGCTCCGCCAGCGCCTCGTGGACGGGGTGCAACGGATCGCCGACTGGCGCGAGGGCGTCACCACGACCGACGAGCTCCGCGAGCCGCTCCCGTTCGAGACGGTCGAACCCGCGGGTGCCCACGGAGGAGTTGCCTGATGGAGGCTCAGGAGTACGTCCGGATCCTGCGGAAGAGCTGGCTCCTCATCGCGGCGACGGCGCTGCTCGGCATCCTCAGCGGTGGTGCGCTCGCTGCTGCGTCGACACCCGCCTACACCGCGGCGACCCGTCTCTACGTCTCCGTCCGTACGCAAGAAGGCGCCGCCAGTACGGATCTGAACCAGGGGACGAGCTTCGCGCGACAAGCGATCTCCACCTACGTCGACGTCGTGAACAGTCCGATCGTCCTCGATCGCGCCGGACGCGAGCTGGAGCCGCGCATGACGGCAGCCGAGCTCGCGCCGCTCGTCAGCGCCTCGTCCCCCGCCAACACCGTGCTCCTCGAGGTCTCCGTGACGGACACCAGCGCGAAGCGTGCGGCCGAGATCGCGAACGCCGTCGGGGAGTCCTTCGCACGCGTCGTGTCCGAGGACCTCGAGAAGCCGAGCGTCGGGCCGTCCCTCATCGCCGTGAAGACGATCGCGCCGGCAACCGTGCCGAGCGCGCCGAGTGCTCCACGGATCCCGCTGATGCTCGCGATCGGCCTCGCGGTGGGTCTCGTGACCGGGGTGGGGATCGCGGTGCTCCGGACGAACCTGGACACGAGGGTCCGGACCGCGGAGCAGATCGAGGCAGTCGCGCGTCGCCCCTACCTGGGCGGGATCTTCGTCGATCCGGACGCCCAGAAACGCCCCCTCATCGTCCACGCTGACCCGAGGAGCCCACGGTCGGAAGCCTTCCGTCGGCTCCGGACGAGTCTGCAGTTCGTCGGTCTCGGCGACGCTGGCCGCTCGTTCGTGGTGACCAGTTCCGGACCGGGCGAGGGCAAGAGCTACGTCGCAGCGAACCTGGCCATCGCCCTTGCCGAGACCGGAGCGAGTGTCGTCCTCGTCGATGCGGACCTCCGGCGCCCCCGTGTGGCGGACTACCTCGGCATCGAGGGGAACGCCGGGCTGACGGACCTGCTCATCGGACGTGCGGAGATCGCCGACGTCCTGCAGCCGTGGGGTGAGCAAGCGCTCTCGGTGCTCCCGTCCGGACGCATCCCCCCGAACCCGAGCGAGATGCTCGGCTCCGCTGCGATGCGTGCGACCGTGGAACACCTGGAGCGCAACTTCGACTACGTCGTGATCGATGCGCCGCCTGTCCTGCTGGTCGCCGATGCCACCGTGCTCAGCGCGGTCGCCGGCATCCTCTTCGTGGCCGCCGCCGGCAAGGTCCGCAAGGCGGATGTCGTCGCGGCACTCCGGGCGCTCGATGCGGTCAAGGCGGTCACGTTCGGAGTGGTCGGCCAGATGCTGCCGATGCGCGGTGCCGGTGGTGGGTCCTACGGCAAGTACGCCTACTACGACGGCGACACCCCGGTCATCGAGCCGGTGCCCGAGGAGCGGCGCAGCCGGCGCGGTCTGACCACATGACCCACGGTGTCGGCTCGACCGTCGCGCGCCCGGTCGGCGCCGCCCTCACCGACCCCGAACCCTCTGGGAGCTGAACTTGTCAATCCTCGTCACCGGCGGCGCCGGGTACATCGGCTCGCACGTGGTCCGCCTCCTCGAGGAGCGAGGCGAGTCGGTCGTCGTGGTCGACGACTTCTCGAGCGGCCTCAGGTCCAGGGTCGGAGCCGTCGTCGTCCAACTCGACCTCGCGGCCGCCGATGCCACGTCAGCACTCATCGACGTCATGCACGAGCACGACGTGTCCTCGGTCATCCACCTCGCGGCGCTCAAGGACGTCGCGGAATCGGTCGCCGAGCCGGAGCGCTACTACAGCGTCAACGTCGGAGGGCTCGGGCACCTGCTCGAAGCGATGCGGTCCGTCGGAGTCACTCAAATCGTCTTCTCGTCCTCGGCTGCCGTGTACGGCGATGTGCAGGACGTCGTCGTCACGGAGCGGACCCCGTGTTCGCCGATCAATCCGTACGGCCAGACGAAGCTGATCGGTGAGTGGATGCTCGACGCAGCGCACGACGCCTGGGGGCTACGGGCGATCTCGCTGCGCTACTTCAACGTCGCTGGCGCCGGATGGGACGACCTCGCGGACACGGCTGCCAAGAACCTCATCCCGATCGTGGTGGATCGGATCCTTCGCGGTGAGTCACCGGTCGTCTACGGCGATGACCATGACACCCCGGACGGCACCTGCATCCGCGACTACATCCACGTCGCAGACCTCGCACGGGCGCACCTCGCTGCGGTCGACACGCTCCACGACGCCAGCGACTTCGCCGGCCCGGTCAACATCGGCACGGGCAAGGGGGCGTCCGTCCGAGAGGTCGTGGCCGAGGTGAGCAGCGCCCTCGGTCGACCGAGCACCCTGCGGGTCGCCGCAGCTCGTGCTGGCGATCCCGCCGCGGTCGTCGCGGACCCGTCCGTCGCAGCCGATCAGCTCGGGTGGCGGGCTCGTCACGGTCTCGACGCGATCGTCCGGTCCGCCCTGGGAGCAGTCCACTCCTGACGCACGCTGATGAGCGCGCTGTTCGCATCGACGCGCGGAGCGCCCTGAGCCGCTGCGTTCTCGGCTCGGGACTCGTCAGAGTCGCCGCGACACGGGCGCCCAGCGGAGCACAGCATGGAGCGCAGGGAAGACAACCCACGGCGCGGTCGCGGCGATCAGCCGGACGGGCACAGCGATGTCCGACGGTACGGCGACGAGGATGCCGAGCGAACACGCGAGCGTGACGACCCGCACAGTCGTGAGCTCGGCGTTCGATCGGCGGTAGCGCTGGAACGTCGAGAACACGGTGCTGGTCCACAGTGCTGACACCAGGAGGCAAGCGACGACGCTGAACGGGACTGCGTCGGAGAGCGCGGTCAGGTGGATGGTGCTCAGGACGAACGGCACGACCGCAGCAGCCGTCGTGCCCCAGAGCGCGCCGGCCAGGATCGCGCTCGCGGCGATCGTGGCGGGGAAGGCGAGCGACCGCATCCGTACGCGGAAGGACGACGGCACAGCTCGAGTGGGATCCCGGTGATCGGCCGATCGCTCCTCGAGCGCTCGGCCTCGCATCGAGCGGATGACGGTCGGGGAGAGTCCTGTCTGCAGCATCTGGAACGGTCCCGCGATGAGGGTGGTGCAGCTCCGGAACGCGCCGGCCACGGCGAGTGACGTCGATGCACCGAGCGCGATCACCACCGCGCTCATCGTGGTGCCGATCAGGACGCCGTCGAGCGCGAGGAACGGGATGTCCCGCCGGTACTCGTCGAGGAAGGTCCGGACGCTCCACGACCGGGTCGGGCGTCCGCGCAGTGCGAGTCCTGCGGCACCCACTCCGTACGCGATCGTCATCGCCACCGGCAGCGCCACCGACGCGTCGACGCCGGGCAACAGCCCGACAGCACAGAGTCCAGCCAGGACCACCATCACCACGCCGTCGGTCGAGACGACGCGGCCGTAGCGGACGGCCGACATCTCGACCGATCGTGTCGTGTCGTACAGGGCGTACGTGACGAGTGCGGCTGCGAGCGCGAGTCCGGATGCGGCGGTTGCGAGACCGAGACCGACGACCGCGATCGTGATCGACGCGGGAGCCGCTGCGACGAGGGTGAGCAGCACCGCAGCGCGGCGTGCGGCTCGAGACCGTTCCGGGTCGCCTGACAGGTAGATGACGACGGGCAGTGCTCCGAACCCGCGCACGAAGCCGGCCGCCATGAAGAACACGGAGAGCAGAACGGCGAAACGGCCCCATCCGTCGGGAGTGAGGCGGACGGTGCCGACGATCGTGATGCCCATCTGGCCCAGGCTCAGCATCGCCTGAGCGGCGAAGGGGAGCGCGAGTCGGCCGAGTCGCTGCATGTTCGCGCCTCTCTCATTATGGATGTCACGTGTTAGTATATCACCGACCCGGGGCTGACCCGCCTGATGAGTGAAGGACCGAGATGCTGACATTTGCCGAGTTCGAGCGAACCGAGATCGCGGGCGTGCCGATCATCGTCGCGACCCGTGATGAAGCGATCGAACAGATCGCGGCGGTCGCGCAGAGCGGTGGTGCCGGTGACGTCCACCTGGCGAACTCGTACGTGATCTCCCTCACCGCGCAGGACGAGGACTACCACCGGCTCATCGCCTCCGGGGCTGCCGTCTACCCGGACGGGAAGCCCCTCACGTGGGTGTCGAGAGTGCTCCCGGGCCGCGCGCTGTCGCAGGTCAGGGGCCCGTCTCTCTTCCCGGACATGATGGACCGGGGGCGGAGCCGGGGACTCCGGCACTTCTTGCTCGGCAACACGGACGAGGTGCTGGCATCCCTCCGCGCCGAACTCGAGCGGCGGTACCCGGGCGTCTCGATCGTCGGGACGCACCGCTCGTACTTCCGGCCGCTGACCGACGACGAGCTCGCCGCGCAGGACGCCGAGATCGTCGCCGCTGATCCGGACATCATCTGGGTCGGCCTCGGCACACCGCTGCAGGACGTCGAGACGCGACGGATCGCCGAACACCTCGGGAAGGTCGCGATCGGGGTCGGGGTGGCGTTCGACTTCATCGCGGGGACGAAGCCAGTGGCTCCGGAATGGATGACCCGTGTCGGGCTGGAGTGGGTCTTCCGGCTCGCGAGCGAACCGCGCCGTCTCTGGAAGCGCTACCTCATCGGGAACTTCGTGTTCCTCCGCGCGGCCTTGCGGCGACGCCGATGACCGGCGGACGCGTGGCGGTCGTCAGCCAGGTTCCTCCGCCCGTGCACGGCCAGACCGTGATGACCATCCGCTTCCTCGACGTGCTCGAGCGGCTTGGGCGATCGTCACGACTCATCGACCGTCGGTTCAGTGCGACGGTCGCCGAGGTCGGTGTGCCGTCGTTGCGCAAGGTGGTCGCGGTCCTCGGACTGCTCACCCGTGTCGTCTGGACGAGCGTCCGTTTCCGGCCCGAGGTGGTCGTGGTGTTCGTCACCACCCGGGGCGGATCGTTCCTCGTCGACTGGGCCGTGTCCGAGCTCCTGCGGCTCTTCCGGAGTTCTCTGGTGCTCTACGTGCACTCGGTCGGCTTCGAGGACCTCCGTTGTCGAGGTCGGTTGTGGGCGTGGTGTGTGGACCGTCTGCTCGGCTCGAGCGACCGGATCGTCACACTCGGTCCGTCCCTGCTCGCAGACCTGCCTGGCCGCGCTGCACTGTGTCTGGCCAACACGCCGGGCCCAGTGCCGGCAGTGACCACCGCAGCCGACCCGTGCAGCGTCCTCTTCCTGTCGAACCTCATCCCCGGTAAGGGTGCCGAGGACTTCGCGCGGATCGCCGGCCTCCTCCTCCGTCGCACCGGGACCGAGCGCTGGCGTTTCACGTTGGCGGGTTCGCCCGCCGATGCAGCCGTCGTCGCAGCGGTCGAACGAGAACTGGTCGACGCTGACGCCACGGCGCGTGTCGCGGTCGTGGGCGCGCTCGGTGCGGCGGAGAAGTGGCAAGCCTTGGCGGTGTCGACGTGTCTTGCCTTCACGTCGTCGCTCGAAGAGGCGCAGCCTTTGACGATCGTCGAGGCGTTCGCGAGCGGCACGCCTGTGGTCGCGTACCGCGTCGGCGGCGTTCCGGACCTCATCGAGCACGGTGTCAACGGCTTCCTCGTCGACGTCGGCGACGAGGAAGCGTTCGCCGATGCACTCGAGTCCCTGATCAGAGACCCTGCACTCCGCGGACGTCTGTCCGCTGGCGCCTCCCGGACCTTCTCGGCGCGTCTGTCCGAGCTCGCCTACACGGACGCCTGGCGACACGTCCTCGACGAGAGCACCCGATGAGCGTCCGTCCCGGCACGGCGTTCCTTCCGAGCCGTCGATCGTTCCCAGGGCACCGCTGGCGAGCCCCGGCCCTTCCCTGGCTCACCTGGGTGGCGGTGGGGATGGCGATCGTGATCGACACGAGTGGCCGTGTCGGTCTGGGGTCGGTGAGCCTCTCGGCGTTCATCTCGGTCGGCGTCATGGCGGTGCTCATCGCGCTGGCCCCGCTCGTCGTGGGAGCGGGCCTCGCGGCCGTTCCCCTGCCGTTCCTCCTGTTCTACGGCTTCGTCGTCGTCCGTCTCGTCTTCGCGCCCAACCCCGACGGGCTCCAGAACGCAGCGATCCTCACCATGTTCACCTTCGGCATCGCGTTCTCTGCGCGGTCGGCGACGGTGGAGATCGCCGGCGCGACGCTCCGGGTGTTCGCCGGTGTCGGTGTCCTGGTCGCCGTCGTGTTCGCCGTGGGCAGCGTGTCGGGTGCGGACGTCTACATGACCCGTGCATTCGCCCTCACTGCTCTCGTGCTGCTGGCCGCTGCGGTCGTGCTGCCGCCGACGGACCTCCTCGCCCGTGCCGCTCCGTTCGTGATCGTCGGGGCCATCGTGCTCAGCCTGTCCCGGACGGCGTCCGCGATCAGCATCCTGATGTTGGTGGGACTCGTCGTCCGGCTCCGCCGAGGACACCGGCTCCTGCTCGCCTGTGGCGCGGTGACCGGCGTCGCGCTCGCCACGTGGGCGCTCCTGTCGACGTTCGCACCGCTGCGTGATCGCTTCCTCGTCGGGGACAACGCGGTCGAGGTCGGTGGCCTCGCGATCAACACCTCCGGCCGTTCGGCGCTCTGGGAAGCAGTCAGCCAGAACGCGATGCACGCGCCCTTCCTCGGCCACGGCCCGGGGTCGGCGGTCGTCTTCGTGACGGAGCGGTTCGGTGGGATCACCCAGCCGCACAACGAGTACCTCCGCGTCCTGCACGACGAGGGCCTCGTCGGACTGATCCCGTTCGTCCTGGGCTGTCTGCTCGTGCTCATCCGTGTCATCAAGCGGATCGCACGGACGGACCAGCCGATCCACTGGGCCGCGCTGTTCGCCCTGACGGCGACACTCGCTGCCGCCGCCACGGACAACGTCCTCGTCTACCCGTTCGTCCTGCTTCCCGCTTCGGTCCTCATCGGGCTGTCGCTCGGTCTCCCGGTCGGTCTCTCCGAGCAACCGACGACGGGAGCGCGCGCACGAGAGCCTCGAATCGGCGACCGCGGACTCCTCGGAGCATCCCGATGACCGGTCGCCCCGACATCGCAGTCGTGATGAGCGCCTACAACGCCGTCGACACGATCATCCCCGCCGTGCGCTCGCTCCTCGACCAGACCGAGGTCGCCCTGGAGGTCGTGGTGTTCGACGACGGATCGACCGACGGGACCGATCTCGCGCTGGGATCACTCGCCGATCCGAGGCTCCGCGTGATCCGTTCCCCGCACAACGTCGGTCGATCGGTCGGACGCGACCGCGCCATCCGAGCGACGACCGCAGCGGTGATCGCGATCGCTGACGCGGACGATGTCGCGCTTCCTGGAAGGCTCGCGGCACACGTCCGACAGCTCCGGGGAAACCCGCACGCGGTCGCGACGTTCGGCAGGCTCGTCGAGCAGCGTGGCTCGCGGACGATCCTCGCCGATCGGTTCCCGCCCGACTCCGATGCCGTCGACGCGATGTTCGAGCGCGGTCAGATGCCGGTGGCGCACCCGGCGAGTGCGTTCCGCCGCGAGTGGTACCTCGACACCGGCGGGTACGACCCACAGATCCGTTGGTGCGAGGACTACGACCTGTTCGCACGCGGATGGCGCCCGGGAGCCGTCGTCCCCGACCGCGCACCCGTCGTGGTCTACGCGTCCCCTGGAGCCGTCCGGCCGTGGCGCTACTGGTGGGAGAACGAGCGGCACCGTCGTGCGATCACCGCCCGTGTCCTCGCGGCCGGCCGCTCTCGAGCGGGTGCGACTCCCATCGCGCCCTACCTCCGTGCTGCCAGCGCCCCACCACGTCGCGCCGTCGAGGTGCTCCGGTACGTCGCTGCGTCAGCTCGCGACGCCGTTCGCGAGCGTCGGCGTCTCCACCGTCCCACAGAAGAAGGAAGCGGAAACAGATGAACACCACCAAGACCGTCCTCATCACCGGGGGTGCCGGCTTCATCGGCTGCGCCCTGTCCCAGCGGCTCGCGAGTTCGTTCACCCGCTGGGTGGTGGTCGACTCGCTGCACCCACAGGTCCACCCCGAGCGAGTCCGACCGGATGGACTCCATGACTCGGCAGAGCTCCTGGTGGGCGACATCACGAAGAGCGCGACCTGGGACCGTGTGCTCTCGGACATCCGCCCGGACATCGTGATCCACCTCGCCGCAGAGACGGGAACAGCGCAATCGCTCGATGAGGCTTCGCGTCATGCCGAGGTGAACGTCGTCGGCACCACGCGCATGCTCGACGGGTTCGGTCGTCTCGGCATCGTCCCCGAGCGGATCCTGCTCAGCAGCAGTCGCGCCGTGTACGGCGAGGGGCGCTGGATCTCCGAGCGGGGGGACGTCCGGTACCCGGGCCAGCGCAGTCACGGGCAGCTCGAGCGTGGGGCGTGGGACTTCGACGGACTGGCACCGCTGCCCGCCCGCGCCGGCGACAACGTCCCGCATCCGACGAGCGTCTACGGATCGACCAAGCTGTCGCAGGAGCAGATCCTCGCGGCATGGGTGGGCGCGCGCGACACGGCGTTGACCGTGCTGCGCCTGCAGAACGTGTTCGGGCCCGGCCAGTCCCTGACGAACAGCTACACCGGGATCGTCTCGTTGTTCTCGCAGCTCGCCCGTGCCGGTCAGAGTATCCCGATCTACGAGGACGGCGAGATCACCCGCGACTTCGTCTTCATCGACGACATCGCCGACGCCTTCGTCGCTGCGCTCGGGACCGCTCGCTCGGTCGGGACCACGACGTTCGACGTCGGGTCCGGCGTGCCTTCGACGATCAACGATCTCGCTCGGACGATCGCTAGTCACCACGGAGCACCCGCGCCGCACATCACCGGGGCGTTCCGCGACGGCGACGTCCGGTTCGCCGCGTGTGACGTTGCTCCGACGGTCGCTGCGCTCGACTGGCAGCCGCAGTGGAACCTGGACGCCGGCGTCGTGCGCCTGCAGGACTGGATCGACGGCCAGCTCGGAACGCCGGTCGAGGCACTGATGGCTGGCTGAGGCGCTCGCACAAGAAGCCCCGACCGCTCCCGTGTGGAGCGGTCGGGGCTTCTTGCTGTCCCGCGGAAGGCCGGCGGCCGTTGATCGACACACGCGTCGCCCGCAGAAGAGACCGAGGCGAGCACTGGCGCGCACACGAAGATGCCCCGGCTGCTCGCGATGAGCAGCCGGGGCATCTCGTGGTGTGCGGGAACAACGCGCTCGTGCGCGTGCTACTCCGCGGTGATCTCGTTCTGCTCGCCCTTGTCGTCGACCGTGGGGGTGTTCCCGGCCTCCACGAGGTTGCCGTTCGAGCCGGCACCGATGGTCACCGACCCGACGGACTTCGCACGGACCGTGTTGATGGCCCCCGTGATCGAAACGTGTTCGACGGCTCCAGACACCGTGACGAGCGAATTGGACGCGGAGATCTCGACGTTCTCGCAGTCGCCCTGCACGGTGAGCTCAGCGCTGTCGTCGGTGACCTTCGCGGTCCCGTCCTTGCACGCGACGTCCTTCTTGACCACGGGCGGGGCCGTCGACGTGGACGTCGGGCTGGAACTGGGCTTCGCCGTGTTCGTCTCAGCCGCTGTGCACCCCGCGAGGGTGGCGATGGCGAAGGCGGCGGTGGCGATGGCGAGCGGCTTGATGAACTGCATGAGGGATCCTGACGTCGATTGCGTTGTGTGGATGGGAAGAGCCGAGGCCCAGGTCGCGGTCAGCGAGCCTGGGCCTCGACGAGTGCTCCGGATTCGGAGTGCTCAGCTCACCGTGAAGGAGAACGGCGCGGTGGTGTCCGCACCGGGCAGGGACTGCAGCACGGTGCCCGAGTAGCTGCCGGGTGCCAGCGTCACGGTCGACGTCAGCGTCCAGGTGCCGTCGTTCTTGACCGATCCCGTGGCCAGGGTGGTGCCGCCGGAACCCTTGATGACGAGCGGAGCGTTGGGCGTGCCCGCCCCGGAGAACACCGGTGTGCCGCTGGCCACCGTCCCCCCGATCTCCGGGCTCTCCAGCGTCACCGCAGTGAACTGGATGCGGAACTGGAACGGGGCGGTGGTCACCTTGCCGTCAGCGACCTGTCGGACGGTCCCGGAGTAGGAACCGGCTCCGAGCGCGATCGTCGAGGTGAGGTCGAACTCGCCGTTGCTGTGCACCTTGCCTGCGGCGAGCTGGGTCCCGGAGGCGCCGGTCACGGTGATGTCGGCGTTCGGGGTGCCCTTGCCGCTGAAGACCGGGTTCGGGGTGACGACCACCGCGTTCTGTGCAGGCGCGGTCAGTGAAACGGGGATCATGGGTGCGGCGACGGTGAACCGGAAGTCCGCCGTGGTGGTCTTGCCGTTGACGGTCTGCCATGCCTTGCCGGCGTAGCTGCCCAGCGCGAGTGTGATGTCAGAGGGAGCTTCCCAGCTGCCGTCGTCCTTCACGGTCGCGGTGGCGAGGAGGGTGCCGTAGGTGCCCTTGACCTCGACGGTCGCGCCGGGCTGGCCCTCACCCTTGAACACGGGCTTGGTGTCGGTGACCTCGGCGCCGATCGCCGGGGCGGTCAGCGTCACCGGGGCGAGGTTCTGGCCGACGGTGAACCTGAACGGTGCCGTCGTGGTCTTGCCGTCGACAGTCTGGCTTGCCGTTCCGGCGTAGCTACCGGTTCCGAGCGCAACCGTCGAGGCAACCGACCAAGTGCCGTCTTCCTTGACCGTGGTCGTGGCGAGCGTGCTTCCGTAGGTGCCCTTCACGACGACGGTCGCCCCAGGCGTGCCGCCGCCCGTGAAGACGGGGTTCGGCGTCGAGACGTCCGAGTCGATCGCGGGAGCGGTCAGCGTGACCGGGACCATCGCCTTGACCTCGAAGTTGATCGGCGCGGTCGTCTTCTCCCCTTCAAGCGGCGTCTGCGTGGCGGTGAGCATGTAGCTGCCGTCCACGAGGTCGAAGCCAGCCGGGACACTCCACTTGCCGTCCTTGACGGTGGTGGTGGCGACGACTCTGCCGGTCGAGCCCGTGATCTCGATCGTGGCGCCTTCGTCGCCCGTACCGGAGAACACCGGACGCTTGTCGGTCGCGGTCGACCCGTTCGCCGGAGTCTCCACGACGATCGGAGCGACCGGGTTCACGGCCTCATCGATCGTGGCCTGCGTGGTGCTCGTGGTGTTGAACGCGCCCTCGACGGCGGTGCCGCTCAGGACGGTGCGCATCGGGAAGGTGCCGGCGTCGGCGTTCTCGGGCGTGCTCACGTTGATGTTCCAGCGCATCAGCGACGCGTCGGGGAGGTTCCAGGTCGTGGTGGTGGTCGCGAAGTCGTAGGTGTACTTCGTGCCGTCATCGGAGCGGACCCCGTTGGTCAGGGTCATGGAGGCGTTCGTCCAGGCGTCCTCACCCGGCTTCTTGAACGAACCTTCGATCGTGCCCTGGTCCGCGGCGAAGGTCGTCCCCTCGGGCGCGGTGAACTCGACCTTGCCCTGCGGGCGGCTGATCGAACCGTTGGTCTTGAACAGGGACTCCACCGAGGTGACCTCGCCACGCTCGAGCGTGACAGCGGTGCCGTCCTGGCCCGAGATCGCGGCATCGTTGATGACGACGTCGAGGTCCTTCGAGTCGTGCTCCTCGCCGTCGATCTCCTGCACGATGTGCAGCGGGTTCGTCCCGCGGTCGAGATCGTCGACCGTGATGCTCCACGCACCGGTCTCGGCGTCGGCTTCGACGCTCTTGTCGCCGATCGTGATCGTCGCGCCCGGGGTTGCGGTACCCGAGATGACCGCGGTCTTGCCTGCGTGGTCGATCGACGCAATATTCGCCACGAGGTCGACGACGTTCGTCTCGATCGTCGTGGTCGTCGTACCCTCGGCCAGGAAGTCACCCTTGCTGCTGGTACCCGGCATGGAGAAGCCCATTGCGTCGGAACCGGCGGGGGCGTCATCGGCAGCGGTGACACCGACCATGAAGCGGTACTGCTCGTTCGCGCCGTGGTTGGCGGCCCAGTCGACGTCGAAGGTGATGGTCTTGCCGTCGTTCGAGGGCTTCCCGTTCGTCAGCGGGATCGAGGTGGAGTTCTCCCAACCAGTTCCACCGACCTGGCGCCACTGGCCCTGCACGGTGGTCTGCTCGTCGAAGGTCGTACCTTCGGGCGCCTCGAGCGTGACGGTGCCGTCGGTGTTCGTGCGCGCCTCGCGGTTCTCGACCACGAACGGCACCGGGGTGCTCTCGCCGCGCTCGAGCTCGATCGGGCCCTGGTCGACACCGACGAGCGTGCCGCCCTCGACGATCGTCGCGGTGACGGTCTTCTGGTCGATCTGCGAGTTGTTGAAGCGCTGCGTCGCGGTGAGGGAGTTCGCTCCGACGGAGAGTCCTTCGACGGTCATCGACCAGTTGCCGCTCGAGTTCACGTCGACGGTCTTTCCGCCGATCGTCACCGTCCCGTTCGGCGTCGCGGTGCCCGACACCACGGCGGTCTTCGCGATGTTGTTCACCTTCGTCACCTGCGCGGTGAGCGCGACTTGCTCGAACCGATCGCCAGCGAGCGTGTTCGCCTCGGTTCCGGGACCCGCCCAGGTCCTGCCGTCGTCGGTGACGTTCCCCCCGGCGTACCTGCCGAAGGTTGCGCTGTAGACAACGCCGGATCGTGAAACTGACCAAAGTGCGGGGTTGGTGCTCTGGCAGTAGCCCGGGTCCGCGCCGAGGAAAGTCCTGGTGGAGTACAAGAGCCCGAGGCACCCAGCGGATCCCACGTTGATGTACCCGGTTGTTCCAACATCCGGGAACGATGCCGACGTCGCGCGGGCTGCCGCTGCGCTGTACGTGCTGTAGTCGGTTGCAGTGAACTTCGTGACGGCGCCGTCCTTACCGGAAATGGTGTAGGCGCGGTAGCTGTCGCCGGCCTTGAACACCAAGGGCGTGGAGAACGAATTCGTCTGGATGGGGGACGCCGTCGCCGCCGTCGCGCCGAAGGAGAGGCCGGACACGATGGTGGCAGCGGCCAGCCCGGCCGCACCCATGGACTTGAGGGCAGTCGATGCCCTCTTCTTGTGAGACATGTGCATCTTTCAGGACAGGCCGCGCGACGGCGGCTGTGCGGGAAGGGGCACGCCCGTGGAAAAACTCCAACGGCGCATGTGTATTCAGAATATCACGTGAAATACCAACATACGGTCGTGCTATCGCTTTGGGGAATCACCTGTGGGTTGAGTGGGACTGGCGCAGGTTCATCATCCTGAAGTTGACTCCAGGCGACTCAGGAGTAGAGTTGAGTCCATCGGACGCAAGTCCAACGACTTACCCCCAAGCAAGAGGAGCAACACATGGGACGTGCAGTAGGCATCGACCTCGGAACCACCAACTCCGTCGTCGCAGTTCTCGAAGGTGGCGAACCCACCGTCATCGCCAACGCCGAGGGCATGCGCACCACGCCGTCGATCGTGGCGTTCACGAAGGACGGCGAGGTCCTGGTCGGCGAGACCGCCAAGCGCCAGGCCGTGACGAACGTCGACCGCACCA
>Ga0265780_10004343_pt1 | contig 18278 bp, 15 predicted proteins | sample P1T30metagenome_FD_192432 | JGI IMG/M metagenome (GOLD analysis project Ga0265780, IMG submission 192432) | Plant litter microbial communities from East Loma Ridge, Irvine, California - P1 T30 | ecosystem: Environmental > Terrestrial > Plant litter > Unclassified | place: USA: California...
GAGCGCTCCACCTCCGGTTTGCCAGCGGCAGCGCCGCCCTGCTGCTTGCCGCGCGCGGCGCCCACTGCGGCGGCAGCCGCGCCAGCGCTCAGCGCAAGCGCCGCGGCGCCCTTGTTGCGGCCGCCGAGCCTGGCCACGATGGCGGCGGCGCCGAGCGCGACCGGAATCCAGCGCAGGTCCTGCCCCGGCCCTGTGTCCGCGTGACCCGAAGAAGAGCCGGCGCGCCCCGACAAGTCGCCACGCTGCCACCCAACGTTGCCGTTTTCCATGATCGACCTCCCCTGCTTGCTGCCCGCCAGGCGGACTGGTTCCTGCGACAGGTGCGCTGAGAACTGTCCGTGACGTTCCACGGCATTCCAGGCATGTGCACGGGGTGCGAACTGCGCGATGGACAGGCTCAGGCAAGTGGCTCAAGCAAGTGGATCAAGCAAGTGGATCGAATGAGGCCCCGCGTACTTCCACCTGATTATAGGCGCCACGATGAAGGGTGCAAGGCGGTTTTTGCCAGCGTACCCATGGGGCTACCCTGATCCAGACCCGATACGCCGCTCCCACACTCAAAACCCGCCATGCAAGTCACTTCAATCGGCAACACCCACCGTCTCCATCCGCAGCACCTTGTCACCATCCCCGCGATGAACCATCCGATACAGCAACGGCAACACCAGCAACGTCAGCATGGTCGACGACAGGATGCCGCCGATGACAACCGTGGCCAGCGGCCGTTGCACCTCCGCGCCAGTGCCCGTCGCAATCGCCATCGGCACGAAGCCCAGCGACGCCACCAGTGCCGTCATCAACACCGGCCGCAAGCGCGTCAGCGCGCCTTCCGTGATCGCCTCGTCGAGCGACATGCCGTTCTCGCGCAATGAGCGAATATACGAAATCATTACCAGGCCATTGAGCACCGCCACGCCCGACAGCGCGATAAAGCCGACCGCAGCCGTAATGGACAACGGGATGCCCCGGATGGCAAGCGCGGCGATGCCGCCAGTGAGCGCGAACGGAATCCCGGTAAACACCAGCAAACCGTCCTTCACGTTTCGAAACATCATGAACAGCAGCGTGAACACCAGGAACAACGCCAATGGCACGACAATCGTCAAGCGCCCTGTGGCCGACTGCAGCTGCTCGTACGTGCCGCCCCAGCGCAGCCAGTAACCGGCGGGAATCTTGACGCTGCCGGCAATGGCGGCTTCGGCTTCCGGGACAAAACTGCCAATGTCGCGGTCACGCGCATTGGCGCTGATCACGATGCGCCGTTTGCCGTCTTCGCGGCTGATCTGGTTCGGGCCGGGCGCCAGCTCGAGTGTCGCCAGTTCGCCCAGCGGAATGAAGGCAGCGCCGGACGATGGCGCGGCGCCCAGGCCGGTGCCGGCCACACCTTCCGTGCCGAGTTGCGCCGGCAGCGGGATCGGCAGGCGCCGCAGGGCGTCGACATCGGTGCGCTGGGCCTCGGGCAGGCGCACGACAATCGCGAAGCGGCGATCGCCTTCGAACATGGTGCCGGCCTGGCGACCGCCCGTCGCGGCGGCGATGGTTTCCTGGACGTCGGCCAGGTTCAGCCCGTAGCGCGCCGTCTTGTCGCGGTCGATGTTCACGGTCAGCATCGGCAAGCCCGTCGTTTGTTCGACCTTGACCTCGGCCGCCCCCCTCACCCGCTGCAAGACGGCGGCGATGCGCGCAGCGGTGTCGTTCAACACGGCCATGTCGTCGCCGTACAATTTCACCGCCACGTCGCTGCGCACACCCGAAATGAGCTCGTTGAAGCGCAGCTGGATCGGCTGCGAGAATTCATACGCGTTGCCAGTGTACGTCGCCGCCTGCGCCTGGATCGCCGCCACCAGTTCGGCGTGGCTGCGCTTGGGCGCCGGCCAATCGGCCTCGGGTTTGAGCATGATGTAGCCATCCGAAATATTCTGCGGCATCGGATCGGACGCGATTTCGGCCGTCCCGGTACGTGCAAAAATACGTTCGATCTCGGGGAAGCTGGCTTTCAGGCCGATCTCGATCTGCTGCTGCATCTGCACCGACTGGGTCAGGCTGGTGGCAGGAATGCGCAGGGCCTGGATGGCGATGTCGCCTTCGTTCAGGTTGGGGATGAATTCGCTGCCCAGGCGCGTTGCGAGCAACCCCGACAGGACCACGGTGACGATGGCGCCGGTCAGCACAACGGGGCCATTGCGCAAGACGGCGCGCAACATTGGCGCATACAGAGTGCGCGCCTTTGTCATCACGCGGTTTTCCTTCTCGGCCACGTGCGTGCCGATGAACAGGGCGACGGCGGCCGGCACGAACGTCAGCGACAGGATCATGGCACCGATCAACGCAATCACGACGGCAAACGCCATCGGATGGAACATCTTGCCCTCCACCCCGCTCAGGGCGAAGATCGGCAGGTAGACGACCATGATGATCAATTGGCCGTACAGCAGCGGGCGGCGTGCTTCCTGCGCCGCCGCGAAAACTTCGCGCATGCGCTCCTGCAGCGTCAGGTCGCGCTTGAGGTTTGCCTGCACATGCGCCAGCCGCCGCACGCAGTTCTCGACGATGACGACCGCGCCGTCGATGATGATGCCGAAGTCGAGCGCGCCAAGACTCATCAGATTGGCGCTGACGCGGTACGACGCCATGCCGGTAAAGGTAAACAGCATCGACAAGGGAATGACCATCGCCGTGATGATCGCCGCGCGGATATTTCCCAGGAACAGAAACAGCACCACGATCACCAGGATTGCCCCTTCGAGCAGGTTCTTGCGCACGGTCGCGATGGCCTTGTCGACCAGCACCGTGCGGTCGTAGACCGGCACCGCCTTGACGCCCGCCGGCAAAGTCTTGTTGATCTCGACCATTTTCTCGGCGACAGCCTGCGACACAAGCCGACTGTTCTCGCCGATCAGCATGAATACGGTGCCGAGCACGACTTCCTTGCCATTCTCGGTTGCGGCGCCCGTGCGCAGCTCGCGGCCGATGCCAACGTCGGCCACGTCGCGGATGCGCACCGGCACGCCGTCCACGTTCTTGAGCACGGTGTTGCGGATGTCTTCGATCGACCGGACCTGGCCGGGTGCGCGGATCAGGAATTGCTCGCCGGCGCGCTCGATGTAGCCGGCGCCCATGCTCGCGTTATTGCGCTCGACCGCCAGTGCGATGTCGCCCAGCCCCAGCCCGAACGAACTGAGCCGGTTGGCGTCGGGCGTGATGTGGTATTCCTTGGCATAGCCGCCGATCGAGTTGATCTCGGTAACACCTGGCACCTGGCGCAACTGTGGCTTGATGATCCAGTCCTGCACTTCGCGCAGGTCGGTCGGGGTGTAGTCGCTGCCATCCGGTTTTTTCGCGCCCTCTTCCGTCTCCACCGTCCACAGGTAAATTTCGCCAAGGCCGGTTGAAATCGGTCCCATCACCGGGCTGGTGTTGTCCGGCAACCCCTGGCGCGCCTCTTGCAGGCGCTGATTGACGAGTTGGCGGGCGAAGTGGATATCGGTGCCATCGTTGAAGATGACGGTCACCTGCGACAGGCCGTAGCGCGACAGCGAGCGCGTCTGTTGCAGGCCGGGCAAACCCGCCATCACGGTCTCGATCGGATAGGTGATGCGCTGCTCAACCTCGAGCGGCGAGAATCCCGACGCGGCCGTATTGATCTGGACCTGGACATTGGTGATGTCCGGCACGGCGTCGATCGGCAGGCGCTGGTAGTTATAGACACCGATCGCCGCCATCGCGAGGACCAGTCCCATGACCAGCCAGCGGCTGTCAATAGAAAAACGGATGATGCGTTCGAACATGGGATTCCCTTGTCAGTGTCCGTGCCCGGCGCTGTCTTTGCCGAGTTCGGCCTTGAGCACGAAGCTGCCTTGATTCACATACCGCACGCCGGGCGCCAGGCCCTCGAGGATCTCGACGGTATCGCCATCGACGGTACCGGTCTTGACGGGCTGGGCGCGAAAACCGTCGGGCGTGGCGACGAACACCGACGGCTTGTCTTCCACAGTCTGGATGGCGCTGGCGGCGACCGTGACGGGGGCCATGCGGGTGCCCTGGGCCAGCATCACGTCGACAAACAGACCTGGTCGCCAGGCGCCCTGAGGGTTGTCGATCACCACCCGGGCAATCGCGCTGCGCGTCTGCGCGCCGACCAAAGAGCCGACGTAACTGACCGTGCCTTTGGCGCTCATGCCGGCGGTGGGGGCCGTCACGGTTGCCGCCACGCCACTGCGTACCGTTCCCAGGTCTTTTGGCGTCACGGCAAGATCGACCCACACGCGCGACAAATCGCTGAGCACGAAGACATTGGTGTTTTCCTGGACCGCCTCGCCCAGCGTGATGTGCTTTTCGACGACCATCGCATCGAACGGCGCGCGCAGCTCATAGCGATTCAGGGCGCCACCGCCGGTCTTGACATCGAGCGCGGTCAATTTGGAACGCGCCGTTTGCACGGCCAGTTCGGCTTCCCGGAACGCCTGCTGCGCCTGCAGGTAATCCTGTTCGGCCGAGATGCGGTCTTGCCACAGCTTTTTCTCGCGCTCGTACAGGGTCCGGGCCAGGACCAGGCGGCTTTGCGCCGCATCCAGCGTGCTGCGCAGGTCGGCAAGTGCCGGGCTCGAAATCACGGCCAGTACCTGCCCCTTCTTCACTGACTGCCCCAGTTCGGCCAGCGACGATTCGGCGATTCCCGACAGGCGCGGCGCCACGTGCGCCGTCAGGTCCTCGTTCACGCGTACTTCGCCCGGCAAGCGGATCATATTGGTGATGCTCGCCGGTGCGGAAACGGCGGTCGTGATGCCGGCGCTCTTGATTTGCGCCGCGCTCAAGCGGATCAATTCGTCGTCGGCATCGGTATCCTTTTCGCCTTCCGGCGTGCCGGCGCCCGTTGCGGCGTGGGAGACATCGCCATGGCTGTCTGGCGCCGCACCATCGCGGTTCCAGAACAGGATGACGACGGCCAGCACTGCGCCGAGCACGACGATGGCGGCAATCAGCGGCAGGGATGTCTTGCTGCGGTTCGATTCGGTATTCATTGCATGCTTTCCTTGAAGACAGCGGTAGCGCCGGCATCGGTGGATGGCACGATGCGTTCGAGATCGGTGGCAGCCAGATAGCGGGCCGACAGTGCGCCCAGATACTGGGTGCGTGCCAGGATCAGGGCGCGCTGGGTGTCGAGGACGTCGAGGAAGCTGAATTTGCCCAGCTCGAAGCCGATCACCGCAGCGTCGTAGGCTTGCTGCGCGGCCGGCAGCAGGTCGCGCGTCAAGCTGTCGAGCTGGGCCTGCGACACCTCGGCGCGCTGGCGCGCATCGGCAAGGGCCTGATGCAGCTCGAGCTGCTGCGCGTCGAGCTCGTCGCGGGCCTGGTCGGCCCGGTGCATTGCGGCGGCGAGATTGCCCTGGTTGCGGTTAAACAGCGGCAGCGGTACCGAGATCCCCAGCACGGCCTGGCTGCCATCGGCGCGCTCCCGGTCGCGCTGGCTACCTACCGTCACGCGCAGATCCGGAACCCGCAGGGCGCGTTCGAGATCGACCTGGGCTTGTTGCCGGCTGACCTGGACACGCGCTTGCCGCATCCGCGGCGCGCTGGCCAGACGCTGCGCCAGCTCGCTCATGGCCGGGACAGCGGCGAAATCGAACGCCGGCATCACCAGCGGCTGGTCGATGACGCCGGTGCTGCCCATCAGCGTGGCAAGCCTGCGCAGGGCAAGGGAAAGATCGGCTTCAGCCTGGCTCAGCTCGAGCCGCACCGTCGATTCGGCGATCCTGGAACGGGTCTGTTCGACCGGCGAAATCTTGCCGGCGGTAACGCGCCGGGTGGCCGCATTGGTCGCGCGACTGGCCACCTCGATGGCGGATCGGGCGAGTAGCACCCGCTCCTGCATCGTCAACGCAGCCAGGTAGGCGGCCATGACGTCGGCACGCAGCTGGCTACGCCTGTCGCGCAACGCTTCGACGGCCAGTTGGCGCTCGTGGTCGGCGGCCGCGATGCGCGCGCTGCGCTTGCCGCCCAGCTCGATCACTTGTGCCATCTCGACAGTCTCGACCCGGCTGCGGCGATCGGTGCCTTCCGTCGACACGCTGAGCTCAGGATTGGGAAGCAGGCCGGCTTGTACGCGCTCACCGTCGGCGATACCGATCGCGCGCCCGGCGGCGCGCAGCGTCGGATTGTTCGCATAGGCCGCTTGCAGCGCCTGAGGGAGCGTGAGCGGCAGCGCGACTGGCAAGCGCGCGCCATCGACGGCGGCCACGGATTGCGCCGTCGGGGACTGCGCCGACAGTTGCGCTGATACTGGGGCGGACTGAACGAACAGCACGAGCGCCCCCACGAGGATGCCTCTGGGTTGCATGGATAACTCCGAATAAAATGAATCGAAAGGTATCCGGCGACGATGCTGCCCGCAGGCAGGCCGCGCACACAGGCGCGCCCTGCCCCATGGGCTCAGGTCAACAGCAAGAAATCGCCACCGGACTTATGCGGTGGCGCGCCACTGAGGGCGTTCAGGCGGAGTCTGTACGACGGAAGAAAAGGCGGGAACGATGAAGGCTGGCGCAACGCTGGCCAGCGAACGATACACCGCCGGCTCGAAGGCGCTCAGTGCCAGGGCGGCATGTGCGCACGAGGCGCAGTGCGTATGCGCCATCTTCTTGGACGTTGGGGATGTGCCGTCGCTGTCGGCAGCCAGTTGTTCGCTGGACTCTTGCGCATCAGGGTCGGGGCGATGCTGATGATGACCAAGGTGCTGGGCCGCCACACCCGACTCGTGCGTGCAGTAGGCACTGATCGCGGTCCAGGTAAACTGGAACGCCAGCAGTAGCAGCAGGCAGGAAAGGAAGCGACGGGTCATGGCCGGGAGTATATCACCGGTGCGGCCGGGCGCCGGGATCGCGCAGGTCCGCACGGAGCAACCGCAATCCATTGAAGATCACCAGCAGGCTCGCGCCCACGTCGGCGAACACCGCCATCCACAGTGTGGCCCAGCCGCCGATCGCCAGTACCAGAAACAGCGCCTTGATGCCCAGCGCCGCGCCGATGTTCTGGCGCAGAATCGCACGGGTGCGGCGGCTCAGGACGATGAATTCCGGCAGTTTGCGCAAGTCGTCGTCGAGTAGCGCGACATCGGCCGTCTCGATCGCCGCATCGGTGCCGGCCGCGCCCATGGCGAAGCCGATCGTGGCCCGGGCCAGCGCCGGCGCATCGTTGATGCCGTCGCCCACCATGCCGACGGCGCCATGACGCGCGACCTCGGCCTCGACGAACGCCAGTTTTTCGGCGGGCAGGAGCGCGCCGCGCGCATCGTCGATGCCCACCTGGCGGGCAATGGCGGCGGTGGCGATGACGTTGTCGCCACTGAGCATGAGGGTACGCACGCCCAGCCGGTGCAGGCGGGCAATCGCCTGGATGCTGGACGCACGGACAGTGTCGGCGACACCGAATACCGCCTGCACGCGTCCATCCTGGCACAGCGCCACCGCCGTCTGGCCGGCGCCTTCGAGGCGCGCCATGATGGCGTCGGCCCGACTGTCCGCGATGCCTGTTTCAGCGAGCAGGCGCGCGTTGCCGAGTTGGACCACGCTTCCCGCTATGACGCCGCGCGTGCCGCGGCCAGGCAAGGCCACGAAGCCGTCAACGTCGGGCAGTAATGCGGCTGCGCCGGTGCGCTGCCAATGGCGGCTGATCGCGCCGGATACCGGATGGTCCGAACGCGCCGCCAGCGCGGCGGCCAGGCGCAGCGGACCATCCAGGTCGGCAGCCAGCGGCGCCACTTCCGCCAGCGCCGGGCGGCCCACGGTGATGGTGCCGGTCTTGTCCAGCGCAATACTGCGCAGCGCGGCGCCCTGCTCCAGGTACACGCCGCCCTTGACGAGGATACCGGCCCGCGCGGCCCGCGCCAGTCCGCTCACGACCGTGACCGGCGTCGAAATCACCAGCGCACACGGGCAAGCGATGACCAGCAGCACAAGTGCCTTGTAGATCCAGTCGCTCCAGGCCCCGTCCAGCAACAGCGGCGGCAGGATCGCTACCAGCAGGGCGAGCGCGAACACGGTTGGCGTATAGATTGCGGCGAAGCGGTCGATGAAGCGTTGGGTCGGGGCACGCCGGCCCTGCGCCTCTTGCACGGTGCGGATGATGCGCGCCAGCGTCGAGTTGTCATGCGGCGCCGTCACGCGGTATTCGAACGAGCCGGTGTCGTTGATGGAGCCGGCAAAGACCTTGTCGCCCACCGTTTTGAAAACCGGCATGCTTTCGCCGGTAATGGGCGCCTGGTTGACGGCCGACTCGCCCGCCGTCACTTCGCCGTCCAGCGCGACCCGCTCGCCCGGCGCTACCCGCGCCAGGGCGCCCACCGCCACGTTGGCAGCATCGACCTCGGTCCATTCGCCATCGTCGCCTCGCAGCGTCACGCGCTCTGGCGTGAGCGCCATCAGGCGCCCCACGGCGTCGCGGGCGCGGTCGAGCGCGCGGGCTTCGATCAATTCGGCCAGCGCGAACAACACCATGACCATGGCCGCTTCGGGCCACTGGCCGATCAGGACAGCGCCGGTAACGGCGATCGACATCAGGGCATTGATGTTCAGGTCGCGATGGCGCAGCGCCGCCCAGCCCTTGCGGTACACGCCCGGTCCGGTCAGGGCAATTGCGGCCAGTGCAAGCAAGATCACCGGCAGAGAATGTTCGTTCCCGCTCACCCACGCCACGATTTCGGCGCCGATGGCGGCGGCCAGGCCTACGAGCAGCTTGATGAGAGGCATGTGCGAGAGCCGAGCCGACGAAGGATGTGTGCCTGCGGGACTTTGCGAAGACCGGCTGGCGGTCGTGGCAGCCGGCATGGCGGGTGCGCCCGTCGCCGCGGACAGCGCCGGTATCATGTCGAGCGACCGTATGGCGTCCAGAATGGGCACCGGATCGCTTAGGGAATGCGTCACGCGCAGTTGCCGCTGCAACAGGTTGAATCGGAGTTCGTGAACCCCCTCCACCTTGGCCAGCACGTGGCGCAGCAGACGCTCTTCGGTGGGACAACACATCTGCGCGATGTGGATCGTTAATTCCTGTCCTGGCGCCGGCTCGGTACGCAACGGTACGCCCGTGACCGGCACGGGCTTCGCAGCGCAACAGGATGTTGACTGACATTCGGACATGGCCGTGCTTTCGAAGCTGTGTATGATCCCCATTTAAAGGCCTGTAGCGGGTACAGGGTCAAGTCATTCATGACATTTGGAGCAAAAACATGAAAATCGGTGAACTGGCGACGAGAGCTGGCTGTCTGGTGGAGACAGTACGATTCTACGAGCGCGAAGGCTTGCTCCCTCCCCCCGACCGCACGGAGAACAATTACCGCAGCTATCGGCAGGAGCATGCAGACCGGCTGGGTTTCATCCGCCACTGCCGGTCACTGGACATGGCACTCGACGAGATTCGTACCTTGCTGGACCTGCGCGATCGGCCCGACCAGGATTGTGGCGATGTGAATGCCCTGCTCGACCGGCACATCGACAGCGTGAGTCAGCGGATCGCGTCGCTGACGGTGCTCCAGCACCAGCTGCAACATCTGCGCAGCCAGTGCAGCTCGATCGACGTGACCCGTTCGTGCGCGATCATGGCCGCGCTCGATGCGGCCTGATGACGGCGAGTTGCCCCTCCTCCTTGCTCGCCGGGTTTTCTCGGCCTTTGGCAGGTCTGTAGTCGATACGGTTGAGCCACCGGTGTGGGACTTATCCCATGTTGGTTAGTTACCTTTTTGTGATATCCTGATACATCAATTCAATAGGCCCGTCCATGCGCAACCTTACTTCCTGGGACCGTGATCCCATCCAGGCATTCAGGGAATTTGTCGCCACCACGGCGTTCGCCGAGACCGGTCGCCGCTTGCGCGCCGATGGCACGCTGCGGGTGCCGTCGGCGGAATCGGCAAAGATCTACAACTTCATGTTTGCGAACGTGGCTGGCTGGTTCATCGAACAGGGTCTCACCTTCTCCACCGTGACCCAGGCCGACCTCGCCCGCTTTATCGGCCGCACCGTCAAGGGCAAACTGATCCTCAACAGCAAGATCGCCTACCGCTACCTGCGTCTGCTGGAGCGCTGCTACGAGCACCTCGACGTCTCGCCCAATCCCGCGCAGCAGGCCATCCTCCAGATCGACCGCGCCCACATGACGCGCGACGAAGCCGGCCGTACCCTGTCGGAAGCGCAGCTGGCGCGCTTCTTTGCGGCGCTGCCGGCGGAAGCGCCCAAGCGCCGCACCAGCACCCCGTTCGAAGGCTGGAAGCGGCGACGCGACCGCGCGATGCAGGTCGTCATGGCGCTGGCCGGCCTGCGCGTGTCGGAAGCGATCGGACTACTGGTGTCGGAGGTCGGGCGCCAGGCGTCCATCGACGGATCGATCGTCCTGACCATCACGCCCGACGAAAAACACGATACCAGTCACGAACATACGATCACCCTTCCCCGCGATGGCGCCGATGAGCTACTGCCGTGGCTGGCCGAGCGTGAAACGCTGGCAATCCCCGGCCAGTTCGTCTTCCCGGCCAACGCGGCCGGCGCGAGGATGACCCGCAAGACCGTCTACGTGCAGATGCGCGCCACATTCGAGCGCGCCGGCATGGATCTGGCGCGCTCCGGTGGCCGCACCCTGCGCAACACCTTCGCCAAGCAGCAGCTCGACGCCGGCGCGAATCCCGACGACCTCAAGGACGTGCTGGGCCTGGCGCTTGAACGGTCGGCCGCCGACTACAAGCTCACCCGGGTGACGCCGGATCCGAGCGGCCAGTAGCGTTGGCAATGCAGATCCGCTCAACACGGCGGGAAGGTGCTGCATTGACTCGTGCTCAGCGCCCGACGATCAAGGCGATGTCGATCACCTCCGCCATCCTGCGATACCCCGCGTCGCCAGGATGCAGATGATCACCCGAGTCGAACTTGCCCAGCAAACGCTGCGGCCGCTCCGGATCGCGCAGCGCCGCATCGAAGTCGGCCACCGCGTCGAACAGGCCCGCGCCCCGCAGCCAGTCATTCAACGCCACACGCAATGCCTCCTTCTGCCGGCTGTAATGCCCGGCAAACGGCGTGCCTTCCAGCGCCCCCTCGAACGGCGGCAGCGTGCCCACCGTGATGCGGACGCCTCTGGCGTGCGCGGCAGCGGCAAGCTGGCGAAACCCGTCCGTCAAGTCGCCCAGGGTCGCCCGCCGCTCGTCGGGCGCAAAGGGACTGCCCGGCCACCCGATATCGTTAATCCCCAATAAAACAATCACGTCCGACACACCGGGCTGATCGAGCACGTCCCGCGCGAACCGCGCCAAGGCGCTCTCGCCCATCCCATCCTTCAACAGCCGCCCGCCAGAGATGCCGGCGTTGGCCACCGCGATGCCATGCGGCGCCAAGCGGCGCGCCAGGAAGTCCGGCCAGCGTCGATTGGCGTCCGGCGTCGAGCCGTTGCCATCGGTGATGGAGTCGCCCAGCGCCACCACCGTGCGGCCAGACGGCGGGGCGTCCACCAGCACGGCGCTGAGAAACAAACGCCCTTCGACCCGCGCGGCGGCGTGCGCAACATCGGCCGCCACGGTAGCGTTGCCGGCCACGATGCCGATACGCTGCGTCGCCCCCCAGTGAAAGCCCGTTACCGCAGTACGTTGTGGCAGATAGCTCGTCACCTGCAGTAGCGACAATGGCGCAATCCGTAGAGCGACAGGATCGCTCGTGGCGCTCGCACCGGCCGCGATCGACACGTGCCGCACCCCGGCAAACGTGACCACGCGATCACTCACCCTGACTGCGCCAATCTCGAGCGGCGCTTTGCCGTAGCGGTTCGAAAATACCAACCTGATGCGCTCCCCGCCGGCGCTGATCTGCACATTCTCGCGCACCGTCTGATCCTCCAGAGCGGCTGGCACATTCATCGGCAGTACGAACTTGCTGTCCCAGCCCGGTTGGGGCGCTGCATACCAGGACGTCACCCAGTGCGTGCGCGCGTCCTCGCCCAGCGCATTGCCTGCAATTGCCAGCCCGATCCAGACGACGGTGCTCGCTATGTAACGGTTCATCTTCGCTCCTCGTTCTTCAAACAGCCACGATAGGTTATTCGCATTTGAAGATGAAGCTGGTAAAGTTGAACATTACTCATTCCGTTTTCGAATACATCGATGGACACCCTGCGGGCCATGCGCACCTTTGTACGAACGCTGGAATCGGGCAGCCTGTCCGCGGCAGCGCGCGACCTGGGCACCACGCAGCCGACCGTGAGCAAGCTGCTCGCTCAACTTGAAGCACAACTAAGCGTGCGCCTGTTCCAACGTAGTACCCGGGGCTTGACGCCGACCGAACAGGGCCAGCGTTTCTATCTCGATGCCAAACTCGTGCTCGACGGATTCGACGCCGCCGTCGGCACGGTGCAAGGGATGACGGGTCAGGCTGCGGGCCTGCTGCGCATCAACGCGCCGGTCGCCCTGGGGCAGTACCGGATCAACGCGATCGTCCAGCGCTTCCTGGCGGCGCACCCGGCAATGGAAATCGAACTGGTGCTGGACGACCGCTACATCGATATGGTTGCCGAAGGCGTCGATATCGCATTTCGCCTCGGTGGCGCCTTGCCGCCGGATGTCACCGGCCGCCATCTGGCCAGGATCGAGCGCTTTCTCGCCGCCTCGCCCGCCTATCTACAACAGCGCGGCATTCCCGAGCAGCCAGCCGATCTGTCCGGACACGACTTCGTGCGCTTTGCCTGGACACCAGGCAATACAATCGACCTGTATCGCGGCGCCGAGCACAGTCGGGTGGCAACACGCAGCCGGTACCGCGTCAATAATGCGCTGGCGATCCGGGAAGCGCTGGTGCTGGGCAGCGGCATCGCCGTGTGTCCCGGCTGGCTGATTCACGACCTGCTGGCCAGCGGAGAACTGGTGCAGATCTTGGCGGGCTGGGCCGCCCCACACCAGGATTTGTATGTGCTGTCGCCATCGCGCCGCTATCAGCCGCTGCGCGCGAAGATGTTCATCGACTTCGCCGTCGCGCAGTTCAGCGCACTGGACGGCTTCACGATGCCGCCTCTTCACGGGTGAATCGCAGCACCGGTCGTCATCGCGCTTCCTTACGCCTCCGCCGGTGGAAGAAACGCCGACAAGCGTAGTTGCCCGAACTCGCGCAGCAGCGTGCCGGCCGCCTGGGCCATCGCTACTTCGAGCGCGCCGTTGATCGCCTGCTCTTGCGGGCAGCCAGGATGATCGACATTGGCGCCGATCGCGAAAATCACGGGTTCCTCAAGCGCTTGGTACACATTGAGCACCGTGATCTCGGCCGGATCCACCGCCAGCACCCAGCCGCCATTGCGCCCGGACGTCGAGTTCACATACCCGGCGCCGCGCAGGCCGCCCATCATCCGGCGCACGAGCACCGGGTTGGTGTTGAGCATGACGGCGATCTCCTCGGAACTTGTCGTCCCCGTGCGGCCATGGATATGGGCCAGCACGTGCAGCATGCGCGCCAGTCTGAAATCTGCTCTCATCGTTGAATATCCTCCTGCGCCCATGATACCGAAACTTCAGGAGTTTCGGTATCATGGGCAATTAATCGCAATTCGTCGAGTTTCAATTAACGGCGGTCTTGGCGGCCCTGCGTGTGCTACCGCACCCAAGCAAGGCGACACATGCGCTATGCTCGATTCATCGTCAGTTGCCGGCATTCTCGGCAACGCCTCGAATGCCTACCCTTCGCTGCGGCCAAGCGCACTGCTTGCTCCGCAACCTCCCGACCCGATCATTTGCCGCTGCCGATGCAGCGACCACGAATGCGCCCGTCGTCATGCACGTCCACGAAAGCACCCATGTCATTGAATAACGCCGTTGTCTGGCTCGACCACACCAAAGCCCAAGTGATCCACTTCGACAAGAACGCGTCGGAATCGGCATCGCTCAAAACGCATTCGACCCACCCGCATCCGCACCAGAAGCATGGCGACAATCACGTCAATGGCGACGACAACACGCTGTTCTACAAGGATATCGCCAATGCCCTGAGCGACAGCGAACAGATCCTGGTGGTCGGCCCAGCCGAAGAGAAAACCGCCTTCGTCACCTACCTGACCAGCAAGCTGCCTGCCATCGCCAGCAAGATCAAGGCAGTGGAAACCGTGGATCATCCATCGGATAGCCAGTTACTCGCATACGCGCGCCAGCATTTCATCAGCACCGGTGGCATGCAATAAGTCTGAGTAACCACCAAAAGAACCCGCTCGCCGTGATGGCGCAGCGGGTTTTCTTACGCCCGCTTATAAACCGCAACCCCAGCAGTTCCAGTTTGCAGCGCTAGGCCGCGAGCCGCGTGCGCTTGCGAAACTCGGCAGCCTTATGCCGGTTCCCGCACAACGCCATGCTGCACCAGCGCCGCCGATGCGATTTCGTCCGGTCATAAAACCACAGGACGCATTCCGTGTGCTCACATTGCCGCACCAGTGAAAACTCGCCTTCCGCCAGCAAGGTGGCCACCGATTCGGCCAGAATGCCCAGCGCGCGCCCTGGCGACGCCTTACCGCCGCGCCGCACGAGTTGCGGCTGCGCCTCGCTCCATTCCAGGACCGGGATCGATGCCAGCGCCTCCAGATACCGGTTGAGAGGCGCCGGATCGCCGCGCTCACCCCGCCTGCGCAGCGAGATCAGGTCGCGCGCTATCGCGCGCAGCGCTGTCGCCTCGCGCAAAAAATCGGTGCCGACCGACTTGCCATGCACCCCGGCATCGATGCCGCAACGCGCCAGCCATGCCAGTACAGCGTCGGCGCTGTGCCAGAAATCGCGCTGCGAGTCACCGATACCGGCTTCCGTATTGAGCATGTCGAGCGCCAGATAGTCGGCGATCAAGGGCGCTTCGCCCGGCTCGGATTGCGGTGTGGTCGTCATGGACGCTCCAGTTTAAATAACCATCAACATTATACTTGAATGGTTACGGCAAGCGTGCAACAATATGCACATAACCAGTGTAAAGCATCATTGATGGTTATTCCGATCAATAGCCCTTAGGAGAGCATCCATGAACCAGCACCACCAGTCAGTCGCCATCCCACCCGTCGTACGCCATACCACGATCAACATCGACGGCGTCGACGTGTTTTACCGCGAGGCCGGCCCAGGCGACGCACCCGCCCTTCTGCTCCTGCATGGCTTCGGCGCGTCGTCGCATATGTTCCGCGACCTGATCCCCGCACTGGCCGACCGCTACCGCGTGGTTGCCCCCGATCTGCCGGGATTCGGCATGACGCGCACCGACCCATCGTTCGCCTTCACGTTCGACCATCTTGCAGATGTGATCGATGCTTTCACCACGGCGGTGGGCCTGGACAGGTATGCGATGTATGTCTTCGACTACGGCGCGCCGGTCGGCTGGCGCCTGGCGGTCCGCCATCCAGAACGCATCACGGCGCTGGTGAGCCAGAACGGCAATGGCTACGAAGAAGGCTTGAGCCCGGGTTGGGCGCCGATGCGCGCCGCCTGGGCCGAGCCAAGCCCGGCCAACCGCGAGGCGCTGCGCAAGTTCAACTCGTTCGAGATGACCCAATGGCAGTACACCGAAGGCGTGAAGGATGTGGCGCGCGTGGCGCCGGACGGCTACGCGCTGGCGTTTGCCGCTACCGAGCGCATTGGCGTGGAGGCGCAGATGGACCTGCTGGTCGATTACGGACAGAACATCACCCAGTACGCGCAGTTACACGCATACTTCCGCCAATACCAGCCGCCGCTGCTGGCGATCTGGGGCGAGAACGATCCGTTCTTCCTGCCGGTCGGCGCGCACAGCTTCCAGCGCGATCTGCCGCAGGCCGAGGTACGCTTCCTCGATACCGGTCATTTTGCGCTCGAAACCCACGGCCCGGAGATTGCCGCCGCGATGCGCAGCTTCCTCGAGCGGCACATCGGCTGACGAAGGCCGGCTGACGAATGCCGGCTGACGGACGTCAGCTCACCGACGTCCGGTTGCGCCCCGCGCACATGGCCATCGCCTCCAGTTGCTGCGCGCGCATCAAGCGGTACGAGAGATACACCTCGCGCATCAGGTAGACGAAGCTGGCCGTCAGCGCCAGCATCGCACCAATGAAACTGACCGCGATGTAATGGTCGAGCGGCAGGTCGGACGCGTCGCCGAGAAACAGCATCGCGATCACCACGCAGACCAGCAGGCCGCACAGGGTGCTGGCCGCAATCGCGATATTGATCAGGTTCGAGCGGCGGTGCAGATTGCGCAGCTCGGCCAGGCACGCCACATCCACGCACTTAACAATGCGGTCTTCGAGCGAACGCATCTGGTCGATGATGCGCCCGAGCCGGTTGGTCAGCACGATCAGCAGGATGCTCACGCCCGCCAGCACAAACACGGGCGCCGTGGCCAGCTGGATGACCTGGCCAACATCGCTAAGCTCGATTTTCATGATGCCACCAATAGTAGGAATGACGGCAGTGTAGCAGGCCGTCATTTCGCAACCCCACGAGTAGCGAATAAGTCGCGCGCCGCCACGCTGACGTTACTTCTTGTCTATGTGATATGGCGAACAGGCAAACTGCAGAGTTGACTGCTAGCATCGGAGCATTGCTCATCAATATGTCGACGCCATGCAGACGCCCGTCTCCGCCACACCTGCCCTTGTCTCCCTGCGCAGCAGGCTCGCCAGCCTCACCGGCATGCCGCCGCCCCAGGCGCTGGCCGAACTTGTGCAGGGTGGTCTCGCGCGCCTGCCCCTGCCCGGCCATGGCGCGACATTGGCGCGCTGGCAGGCGCTGGCCGCCGTCGGCGCCCACGACCTGAATTTGGCCAAGCTGTATGAGGGTCACACGGACGCCCTGGCCATCCTGCACGAAGCAACGGCGCATGAGCAGGCAAACCAGCCGCAGGCTACCTGGGGCACGTGGTGCGCCGAGCCGCCCGATGCGCGCCTGGCGCTGCTGCCGGCGAGCGGCGGCCACGTCCTGCGCGGTCGCAAGGCCTGGTGCTCGGGCGCGCATGGCGTCACGCATGCGGTGGTCAGCTGCTGGGATGCCGATGGCGCCCCGATGCTGGCCGCAGTCGACTTGCGCCAGCGCGCCGTGCGTATCACCGACGACGGCTGGAACGCGGTGGGCATGCGCGCCACCGCCAGCGTCGATGTCTGGTTCGACGACGTCGTCGCCACGCCGCTTGCCAGCCCGGGCTTTTACGTCGAGCGCGCCGGCTTCTGGCAGGGCGGCGCCGGCGTGGCCGCGTGCTGGTTCGGCGCCGCCACGCGCCTCGCTGACACACTGCGCGAGCGGCTCGCCGAACGGGACGACCCGCACCGGCTGGCCCAACTGGGCGAGGTCATTGTCGCCCTGCAAGGCTGCGCCGCGCTGATTCGCGAAGCCGCCGCCGCCATCGACCGCGCCCCTGGCGCCAACGCAATGCACACCGCGCTGACGGTACGCCTGAGTGTGGAGGCGGCGGCCAACACGGTCTTGCACGCGGTCGGGCGCGCATTGGGCGCGGGGCCGCTGTGCAAGGACGCCGCGCTGGCGCACCTCTACGCCGACTTGCCGGTATTTATGCGCCAGAGCCACGCGGAGCGCGATCTGGAAGCCGTCGGCAAGCTCGTGGCCAGCGAAGGAGACGCGCCATGGACGTTGTAGAGCGTTCGCGCCACATCGGCGGCGCCGGCCCGACAGCCGGCGACTGGGCGCGCGACGCCGCGCTGGCCGCGGTCCCGACCATCGAGCTCGACGAGTTGATCCCGCCGGGCGCGCGCGTGGTCGTCGTCGCGCCCCACCCCGACGACGAAATCCTGACCTGCGGCGCCCTGCTGCACCTGGTCGCCGCGCGCGGCGACGCGCCGCTGATCGTGGCGGTCACCGATGGCGAGGCCAGCCATCCCGGCTCGCCGGCCTGGTCACCGCAACGCCTGCGCGAGGCACGCACAAACGAAACCAATACTGCGCTGGCCTGCCTTGGCATCGACGCCGGCCGCGTGCGTCGCCTGGCCATTCCCGATGGCGGCGTGACCGGTGCGGCAGCGCTTCTGGAGCGCCAACTGGCCGCCATCATCGCGCCAGGCGACGTCGTCATCACCACTTGGCGTTTCGACGGCCATCCCGACCACGAGTCCACGGCGCTGGCCTGCGCGAACGTGGTCCGCCATTGCGGCGCCCGTCTGCTGCAAGCGCCCGTCTGGGGCTGGCACTGGAGTGCGCCGGGCGATGGCGCGATGCCGCTCGCGCAGGCGCGCAAGTTGCCGGCGCCGCCCGCCTCTTTGATGCGCAAGCGCGCCGCGCTCGGCTGCTTTCACAGCCAGATCGAGGGCGACGCAAGCAG
>Ga0265780_10004344_pt1 | contig 18272 bp, 15 predicted proteins | sample P1T30metagenome_FD_192432 | JGI IMG/M metagenome (GOLD analysis project Ga0265780, IMG submission 192432) | Plant litter microbial communities from East Loma Ridge, Irvine, California - P1 T30 | ecosystem: Environmental > Terrestrial > Plant litter > Unclassified | place: USA: California...
CTCGGGGAAGACCTGGAAAAGGATTCATCACTAAATATGGACGGACAGTGAATCGATATCTTCCGTTCTCTGTGTCAACAACTTAGAAATTCGAGTTTGGGACGTGTCTATGTTTCCACAGTGCAGATGCCTATCTCCCAGCAGTGATGCAGGATATTCCAATGATGGTAGTCATGAGCAGTGGCATTTCCCGAACTTATGCCGAGTGTAAGAAGTGCAGTATAGTATGTGCACGTACTTGCGAGCGTCAAAGCCCAACGTAAAAGGCAAGCAAGCGGTGTATGCGGGTTATGCTTTTTGCTTTCACTCAGTAACGTATATTCTTCTGACAAGGAACACTCGGTGTGACGGAACACACCTAAGTAGCTTCGAGTACGATTACGAGTCTCATATACCTGAGGTGTAGTTCATGTCCTGCTCTGCGTGTTTTTGTAGTGTTCTGCGACAGCGTGAGTTCCTTGTCACATGGATGCACGTTTTACCGAAACGACACCCATCTCACAACATAGTTGTCGTGCAAGGATTCGTCACTCTTACACAGCGTACCCAAACGCGCGAAATGCTTTGAGGGATGGCCTCGGTATGAGTAGAGATCGTGCACATGCCTCCATATTTTGAATTGTTTCCAGTCAAACCAAAAGAAGTAAACGATGGAACGAGTAGGAGTTAAAACGTTTCTCATCTACTATGGTCAGGGTAGAGTGGGCATGTTTTGCTGCAGCTCGCTGACGATTTGCGAGTACTCTTCTTTGATCTGAACCATGGATCTGTCATATCTCTCACGTTCCTGCCGCTCTATTTCTTCCGCTTCGCTGCGGAGCTGCGTTTCCGCTTGCTGTGATTTAACTTTTGCAGCTTCCAGTTCTACCACTTCTGCTTGCAGCCTCGACATCTTATCGCAGAAACCAACTCGTCTTGCTTCTTCCTCACGCGCGCGGCTCCTGAGTTCTCCACATGATTCATCAGAGGCTCGGCGCTCCGTCTCGAGCTTGGTAGCGCTCGATTGGAGCTCACGCAGGCGGAGAAATCGCCTTCCAAACTCCAATGCCAGCGCATCCGGATCGTCACGCTGCTTCCCGGTGCTTGAAGTCGTCTTGGCCGGATCATTTGGCATGGAAGTTCCTTTTGCCAGCAACTCTTTGTCGTAGTGGAGCTCCTCCCGTGAGAGCTCGAATAGGCGGGTTTCGCTTGCACGTGCTTCATCCACAGAGGGGGCCGGCATTGCTGCACATCCTCTCGATTCTTCCGTCATGCTTGGTTGAGTTCCGCTGGGACTGTTCTCCACACTTGGCGACCACGACTGTACCTGGCTCGAAATCATGCAATATCTGTAATTTTTGCCGCCCTCCGGCCCCGTTGCCGCAAGCTTGCCGATGCGTTTCTCGAGGACCAACTTGTCAAGTGTCGCTTTGATTGTCTTGATGTTTATTTTGTCAGGCCAATCCTCACGTAAGTGCTTACTGACTTCGTTGGGGAGAAGACCGTCGTTGGCACTAGAAACAACGCTCAGAATACGCAGTTTGAGGGGATCCTCTGAGATCGGCAGTGGCGGCGCGCTCGCCGACAGTCCGCGTACGTTTAGTGACCTGTTCGAGGGAGCCAAACTCGGACTCTGGTGAGTCGCGCTAGCAGGCGATGCGTGCGATCGTTTGGAGCGCTTAGTGGCTGATTGAGGTGACCCGTCTGAGTGCAAGAATTGTCAGTAGTGCATGAGCAAGTGAGTACTTGGCGTGGATTCTCACTTCCTCGTTTCCCAGCTTGGACTCCATCAACCTGGTGTTGGAGAGGAGCTCCGTCCTGATGCGGCTGTGAAAGACGGGATAATGGTACGCCTGGCGCTTCAGCAGAAATATTTGCTGGTGCAGGACCTCCCACGTTGAGAGCGGTCCAATTGTTCTTTTTCTTCACGCTATCAGTTTCTGCCATTGCTTCAAAATGGGATGGTGTCGCTGACAAGAATGTTCGGTGCCTGCCTGTGGCGAGGAGAACGACATGGCGTCGTCGATTTTTGTCTGCGTTAGTCAAAGTTTGCAAACCTTGTTGCGAAGCATCGGCACTCGGGCCGGCGCACAATTCCGCCGGAGGTACGGACTTCACAGAACAGCATTGGCCATGCCTCGACGTACTGCAAACATTATATCCAGTACGTACCAACACATGCCTACAAATTGAAGTACGATGGTGACTCCACCCTTCAAAATGACCTGGCGTAGAAGCTGGAGCAATCGAATGGGAAACATTCCCGAACTGAAGCGTATCATGGACTTCTCGGAAGAGGTCAGACAAAGATATAGTGCGCTCGACGTGATATCTGAATGTGACTGCCAAATCGCTCATGGTGCACGATCACGGTGGTTTGTGATAAGGCCAGCTTCCGGAGACAAGAAACAAGAGCGCCATGCGAATGAAAGGGAATTCTTGCACTACAGTAGCCTCATTTCAACGGTTCGTATGTCGAATCACCGTCGGAGGTAACACTGCCACCATCTGAAGATCCAGCAGTGGGTTCTTCAAGACAATCCATCTTCGATTCCATCGAATGACCGGTGCACAAAGGTGTACACCTGCGGTCCTGTCTTGAGCATGGACATTCTCCATTGCACGTTGCGCATTTGCACCCAAGACGCTGCAGTGCCCGAATCGCCTGCTGAAGCTCCCTGGTGTCTTTATAGAGCGATGGATTTAAGCGCTCGTCAGATTTCAAGCGGTCAAGTACTGCACTAAGCTGGTAAGGGAGTGCTTCGTTAGTGGCCTTCTGGTTCTTCCCAATCCAGTAGATATTGTGTAGCACGGAAACCATTGCCAGCTCATCCCACAACATTCCTCCAGCCATCAGTGAAGTCTCAAGGGTAAACACAGCATGGACTACCAGCAGACCTGGAGGCATGAAGAAGACATCACCGGGACGAAGGATAAGGGCACGGGATTTTGGTCCTGGGTTCCAAGTGGGCCCGTCTCTGCCGAACTCCTCCCAGTCTTGCTCCGTCATGAGGGCTTGAGGTACGATCATCCAAAGTTTGATCCCAAACAAGTTGCGCAGCCATGTCCCGTTCAGTGCGTCAACGTGCGCTCCGGAGAAGGCTCCTCGTACTCCTAATATGTCGAATGTCCGGCAATTTCCAACGTCAAAGGGTGTCAAAAAGGTCCGCTTGCCAGACTGTCCAGAGTGTTTGGCTTTCACTCCTCTCACTAAGCGGTCAAGCACCTTGAACCTCGAGAGTCGAGTGAATTCTGGCAAAATAGCATCTGAAAGATTGTCCAGGTCGAGAAAGTTCTCCAGCTTTGGTGATACGGCATTGGGGGGCTGCCGTATGATTCGAGCTGCTTCCAGTGGTGACATCGTGTCTAGCTCTGAATTGTTGTAGCGTACGTTTATACTCACATCGATGAAAGTTTGCTCGATCCTATCGGCATAAGTCCGGTTAGAGAAGTCGTTCGCGTCGCGGAAGCCCTCCCTGATGAGCAAGGGCTTATCGAATAATTCACCTTTGCTGGCCAGACGCATGAATTCTTCGGAAGACAAGGCCAGCACATCGCACTTTTCAGCAGCGGGATCAACGCGTGCTTGTGGGCCGGAAGTAGTTTGTATCGAGGCGAATCGGAGCTCTGGAAAAATCCACTTTCTGAGGTCTGGATGCGGTGCTTTCAATTCGGTGTTGTAAACAAGAGAGGCCCATTGCTGGAGTTTGCTCTTCTCTTCGTCATCTACGCCTGGTGGTATAATTACCGTAGCGGTGACTCCATCGATAGGAACTGAAAAGGAGGTGTGGACGGGATTGTTTGAAGTGTACGTGGGGCTCGAAGCACTCCCAGTGACGCTGGACGCCTTTTTGACGACTAGAGAAATCGGGTCTGGCCCTGACATAGTATCATGGCCACGTCCCTGGATTCTTGTACGGGGCTGACGACTTTCTGAGTTGACGAGACGCTTTGAGTGCTGACGCATATTTCCGGACGGCATCGTGGTAGCCTCTGGTTCGGGCGAATTTATCCTGTCTCTGCCCGTGCCGTTTCTATCACGCCGGCCATTCTTGTATCGCCTCGAGCTGTCGGATGAGTCCGGGAAGCGTGTTCGTGCTTGTTTGCGAGCACCACGTTGCTGAATATTTGCGGTTGGAAACTTGTGGCTACCTCCGAGCTGTTTCGTCTGACCGTCTGTCCGTTGGGGTAGAGTGGCGATCTTGTGCCTCTTCGTTGTGCGGATTTCCGTTGGAGGAGCTTTCGCGCGAGTTGTGCGATCAGTTCTTTGTGGCAATGCCTTGCAGTGTGGGCATATCCATCTGGCGCCATCGTTGTTGTCTTCTTCTTCGATCTCCAGGCACAAAATGTGATAGCACTGTGTGCATTTGTCGCAGCGGTGCACATCGATGTCATTCCCGCATTCCCGGCAGGGATCTCCCTCCGTCATAAACATCGTGATTCTTGGAATATTCACAGCGTACAACTTTCCGACAATGAAAGTTTGTACGACGCTGCGCAAAGCTGACGAGTTTACCGCGTGAAGGCAGTCTCGCGGTAGAATTGCGATATCTACGCGCTTCACGCCTCGTACGAGCATGGGGCGCCGTTAGAATAGGATCTACAGTGCCATGCTCAGAGCTGCATCATCACGTGTGGCCCCCCTTAGCAATTCTGGCAGCTCTCATACCAAGTCTGAAGGTCGCAAACGCACTCGCAAGTAGCTTCAGTTCGCAAGTTCTGAATAGCACAATGCCCTCTCTAATGCGAATCGTGTATCCTGCTTAAGATGTAAAGTTATCCACGTCGGGAACTTGCGAGCCATCGTGTGTCTGAAGGAACTGCTGGCCAGTTCCGAGACACTGAGGCCGTGAACGTTGACACGAAGGGTTAGACACGTGGCAAACAGCGTGCAGATCGGCCGCCTTCCGTGGACAGTTGGGCCAAGGACTGGCCAATAATCCTCTCACGCTTGTGACTGTTGCGCTAAAGCACGGACTTCGTGAGGTTTCGTTCCGGCCAAGGTACAGCACGCTCGTCCGTACTGCATAGACATGGGTAGAAGGTCACCCTTGCGAGAGGCTCGGCCTGAGCGAACGAGCCCTCGATAAGGTGCAATGGATGCAGATGCGCGCGAAGCCCGAAAGAGCCTGAAGCTATTCCACCCTATCTAGGCCGTGGGCCGTACGATCGGGTATGCTTTCTTCATGGTATTCTGGGAAAGGACGGTGCACATTTGGATGATGGTCATGAACTCTCGAAGCAATCAGCAGGGGTTCCGCCGATACTGAAATAATTTGAGAACAAGTAGGATTATACGACCAAGCCGAAGCAGGTCTAATCTGTGCTGCTATCCAGACGGATTCAGCGCAGCTGGGTCCAGTGCAGGCGGTATTGGCGAAGAAGCTGCAGCCTGCATGATTACTACGCTAGAACACTACGGGTTCAGCTCCCCAAGCGAGATCGAAGAAGGACTACCCCCTCGGTGGCTAAGGTACAGCATGCCGCCACCCATTGGCATGCTATTGGCGCTAATCCTGAAAGAGCTTGAAACTCTTCAAGACTCTTCCGGCATCAAGCATCAAGCATCAATCAGCGATTCGATGCTCAGTCGTGACATATATCTGATACATAAGCGAACTTTCTAATGACACTATGCTTGCACCTGTGCCGCAATATCGTGGGGTGCCCCAACAGTGCTATTCTAGTAACTCTTGGTTCACCTGATAAGTTCACATTTAGCTGCTATTGCTGTCGATATCAGACTGGACGTTCCTGTTCCGTCTCTACAAGGCCTTATCTTGTGACTTATTGTCCTCCTCACACACAATTGAAGATTGCTCTTGTCCTCGATTGGAGGGCCTGCCCATATTTACTATCCATTCTCCGCTCAACTAGCCAAAAGGTTGATCCCAGAGTTGACTTCGTTTTGGCTACTGGCGCTACATCCTAGCAAAACCACATTATTAACCTCTCGCCGTCAGGCCACTACGGTCTCCGACAAAACCTCAGCTTTGTCCGTGGACTTCAGCATCGGCAAGCGTTCGACGGTCAGAAAGCCTCTTGGAGCGTGTGAGAGCGACAGTACGAGTGGCCTTGGTCCGCCCATTCCTGGACAAACAACACTCGGGCCTATCGTGGCGCCTCGACTGCCAATCACTGGTAAACCGGACAAGATGATTTCGCCCGCCATGGCCTGTCCGCAATGTCCCCAGCGAATTCCCGACCCAAGAAATGAGATACCGCGTTCTTATGATGGCTACGCGTCACAGCCGGCCGATCTTGGTTTTCTCTCACAGTCGCATTGCGACTTCGACTTTCGTGGACGACAAACCCACCAGACGCATCAGAAGACCTCCCCATCTACAATCGAGCCATTAGCCCGGTTGCACTCTGTCCCAATGCAGCAAGCACAATTGTCCGAATCCATTGCCCAAGTGAACGCAGGGATCATGGGTTTCGGAGGGTCAAATCGCCACTACAACCTCCTGGATCTTGGATCTTACCCTGTTCAGTCTGTTGTTCCGTGGTGCAACCACCCACAACCATCTGACGCGGTCTACCAACCATGCGATGAGACACTCCTTGAACCGAGCCGCTTTGAGGCTGCCTACAACGGGAGTGAGACCATTCTCCCAAGCAGGTACGATAGTGTGCTGCCTTTGTCGGCACCAGAGCCTGTCGCGACTCTTCAACAGCACCCATCACGATTGAACAGTTCTCAGATCACTTACCATAGCGACGCCATTCGACCCATTCACGCACAGGTGTGGAACGACTATCGATTCAATTCCTTCAGCAGCACATGCACGCCGGACTGCACCCACAATCAACTACCACTGAGTCTTGAAGCACCAGAATCCCAGCCGCACATACCACGACCTGTCTCCTTCCGGAGCGCGTGCGGTCCTAGTACGACAGCCGGCCATGTAGCACCGAGTATGCAAATGCCTACGGAGCCATCCATGGATTCGGTATATGACGGCCGCCGTAAAGCACTGTATCCCGAGCAGTACAACACGGACCAGAGCTCCCCATCATCCATGCCTGAGAGTGATATGCAAGCCTTCTCGCAAACGAACCTAACAGAGGCATTCAAAAAGTGAGCTGCGATATTTTCTTACGGGCCGAACTCGATGTCGCTAATCGAGATCTAGCTCGGTTTACAATCTGGCACACTTCCAGAATCCATACTTTCAGCCAGTGCTGTGTAACCCAGTTGACTTGGTTGCGACATGAGGTAACCTAGGATACACAGTCACAGGTTGACCGGGTGACAGAGCGCTATAAAGCCTCAGACAGTAAGATTTCCGCGTCCGCCTACAAAGCAGTGATAAGTGAGCCCGGTGCAGCAGATTTAGCACAAAGCAAAGGCCACAAGATTTATGAGACGCTCTTTGTGCTCTGTTATCCACGTGATAAACGGAGCAGGATACAAGATTAGCGAGTCTTCTCAAATATATGTATCACGAGATCATCTTAATAGGAGTCCGTACCAATTTGATGTACAGTAAGTTGCAGTATCGGCTTCACTGCACAAGCTTTCTCCAACGGTCAGTACAGTAGTGATGAAAATCGGCCTCCTCAACATTGCGTTATTCTCGTTGCGCCGTCAGGACGTATTGGCTGCATCCCTGTGTCACGCTTTTGATGTTTATCTCAGTTTCAGGATGCCACTCCACGGTATCATGCTCGACAAAGATGGTGATATAACTCAAATGTAGATCTTTACGTAGATACCAATGCCGCCGCCTGTGGGAGGAAGCCTGATCGACCCTCTCCTGTCCATACATATCCAATAGCCTCTTTGTAAATTAAGGAAAAACCCATTGTCCGGACGCAGATCTTGCAACGCTATAAAGACAACTGCTTCACTCGTAGAAGCAGGAGAGGGATCTTCGAGCACGTGTTGCCAATCTGCGGCACGCATCTCTTTGAACCTGATAAAGGCCCAAGTGCCCAGTAGTTTCTGTCTATCCTGGACCGGACGTGCTTTCCGTCGCAACCCTTCCTCAAGCTGACGGAAGTTTTCGTTGTCCTTTGCCCGGTGTCAGCGATGTAAAGTCAGGAGCAGTGTCATACTGACGTTGATCCAAGCCACCAAGAATGGCCTCAATTTCTCGTTCCACCCTTGGCTTTCCAATATTTCGAACATGAAAGGAACCTCCGCGTTCTTGGTGTATATTTCTCGCGGTAGGGCTTGAGATGCGAACTCTGCCAACTCGAGAATATCTCCAATCAACGGGCCAGCACAAGGATGCGGAGTTCGAGGGACTCCATCGAGCACCGGATGCTTGGAACCAACGCAAGCAAATCGTATCCAGCTTTCGGGGCGGTTTTGAAAATAATTCCATGGATCAACACGTCCTTTGACGAGGTATTGCTTGTATCCGAGTGCGTTGCTAAACGATGACAGACTAAAGTGTTTGGCTCAGTCAATGGAAGACAACATTATGACGTGGTTCAACAAACCTTTCAGCTCCATCTCTATTCAGCATCTTGGAAACAAGAGCGGGGACGAAAAGAGATACCGTTCTGTATTCGTCGCCTTCTCTTAAGTCTGGCAAAGGAAAATGGTCAGAACGCAGACTTGCCAGAGATGTTTGCCTTGATTCTCTTGCGCGGCTCAAAGGGTAGTAGTATCGGACCGACTTTCCCCCTGACTTGTTTGTTAGTGCATGTCATTCAGCTGGCACGGTATGCTTACAGATGAAGAGCAGCTCGCTGCCGTGAAAGCCAAACCCCCGCGTGCCTAGACAAGCGAGCATTTCATTCATGTGCTGGGCCGTCCGCAGTAACTGGCGACAGTAATCATCGGACATATCCTCATTGCCTAGGACTGTTTTCGCGATCTTATAAACTTTGCTCTGCAAGCTCCCATCGATCTTGAGAAGGACCAGACATGCCGAGAGGACAAGGAACTCGTAGAACATCGCAAACGCTGTCGTCCTCCTGCCCGCAAGAGCAACAACCCTCTTCGCGTGCAACGTAACTCGGTCTTCCAGGGTGAGAGATTGGCTACCCGCCTCGTAGGCTGTGATGTTGAGACATGCAGGAAATCGCGGGCATGATCTATCGCTTTCGTAGAAACCGCAGCCTTGCAGAGTCTTCTTCCAACTTTGGGCTGAAGCTGGAATTTTCTCATAGAGATCTCGAAGGAGATGCAAATCACCGGAATCGTGCTTTCGTCGTTTTGGTTGGGGGAGGGGATCGCACCCCGTCTCAAACAGTATCTCTATCGGCTCGTGTCGAACACTTTCTGTACCGACAAGTCCCAAGAGTGCGCGGGGGGATGGTAGCGTGATGATTTTGTCTGTTTCGGAAAGTGAGGGTCGCCTTCTTCTATAAGGTTGCGACGTTGCTGAGGGTCCACGTAGTGATTGGCAGCCACCGTGAGTGAGAGCATGGTGCTTCTTGAGCGTGGCGAGCTCTGCCTCGAGTTGAGTGCATCTATCACAGGTACCGTGGGGATTTTGCGTCATTGATGGATTTGGGGGATTGGTATAGCAGAGAAACAGGAATCATGGCGCAAGATCCGCAGTACCACGGCCGGACATGTGGCATCATCACTGATGTGCGGGGTCATGCCAAGCTCAGAAGCACATGCACGTACGCCTTCGAATCGGAACGAACATGTGGATGCACGGCAACTACTGCACTATCGTAGATGTCTGCGACGACACCAAAGACATACGAACGTGGGTTCCAGCGATGAAAAACTCACCCTGTGGCGGTACATTGCAATAATAAGATGCGCAGAACTAACGTACGTCCTCCGACAAAAGACGAACATTGTGGCGGGACACTCGTACATAGCTACAAACACGACTACGAGCTTCACGTACCTGGAGCGTAGTCCCTATCTTGTCCTGCGTAGCTTTGTCATGTCCCGCAGTCAGTGAGTCTCTTTTCGCCGGGATGCACGTTACGCTTCAAGTACGTGAAGCTCGCAGCCGTGCTTTCAGCTACGCAGGCGAAGTGATGGAATTGTCGCGGACCACTGTACAGCAGTGGATTCTTTTTAAGGCGGCATTGTTTTGTGTGCGAGGGTTCCACTGCCTGTCAGCCGCGACGCGATGACATAACTGGCGAGCTGCAGACTTGTAGTTGGGCTGTGGCTGAGATTGGGCAACCGCAAGCACACCGTGTTCTTTCCCGCCCGCTGAGGCCCTTTTTCTCCAGCCTGCGCTCTTCCACACACCCGGGCTCAGCGCCTCTCTCTATCTCTTGCCAACATAACAACGCGAGTCTTCCGTCCGTGTTCTGCCACCAACCCGAATCCCACAGTTCTACAGTCATCTACCCTCCAATATGTCGAAGCGATTGGTTCGAAGTCTACCGGACGGATCTTTGGAAACGAAGCCCCAGACCAAGTTGCCTCCCAGAGACGCGGCAAGAACATCCATAGGCCCATCACTCCTTGGCTTGCCGACCGAATTGCGCTTTGTAATATACGGCAACCTGATCATTCCCGAGCTGCCTACTCGTCGATGTGAATCTGCCTTGATGCATCTTAACAGGCAGTTACGAGGAGAAGTCTACGACTGGCTAACCCACCAAAAGCTTACCATTGATATCAAAGATCCTGGCCACGTGTTCTCTCCCTGGGACGAGCTGATACTACGTCAAGCGAGAAACATCCAGTTCAACATTTCCGAATTACCAATACACTTTTCCCACCCTACGGTCAATCTCCTCTGCTCGTTTTGGCAGAAAGAATGTCATCTGAACCAGGTCAGCTTCGCTGCACTGTACGAATTGCGGGAATATTTTCCCAATTCGTCACTTCCCGGCAACAAGGGACTCCTATGTCAATGCCTTCTGTACCCAATAAGGCTTGTAGCTGAGCTCCAGGGCCGACCGACTCCAACCCCCGTAAAGTGGAAGCAACCATATTCGTCAAAAATACTTGGAGTATTGCGGCCCACGTGCAACCACATAGAGTGTAGTTCTACCGAGGACATTGCGTCTGATCTGGACAAATCCTTGATGCTTCTGGTTAGCGCAGTGGAACAGGGACATCGGGCGATTGTTGATGTGATCTGTGATAGTGTGGCCGTGGACTTGCAAGAACGGTTAACGACTCGGGGCAACACACTGTTGATGGAGGCGGCCTGTTACGGCAATGTGCAGATTATGAAAAAGCTACTTCAGGATCGTGATCCGGGCGAGATTCGAAGTCTGCTGGACTTGCAGTGCCGTTCGGGCGAAACAGCACTTGTGAAAGCTCTCATTCGCGAAAACCTGGAAATGGTATCCTGTCTTTTGGACAACGCCGACCCCAATATAGGAATCGGTCAAGGTAGAAATGCACTCGATGCGGCGATATCGATGAAAGGCGACACGCTTACGGTAACGCCAACAATCGATTTGTTGTGCAAAAACGTCAGAATCGACAAAACGGCGTGGCACAGTGTCCTACGATGGGGAGCACTACGCCGCCCCGACTTGGTGCTACTCATGCTTCATCACAGTGGCATTGAAGCCAACGAGTCCGATGCCGACGGTAGATCCCTACTCTTCCACGCAGCTGAGTCTGAGAAAGCCGCTGCTAAGGAGCTGGTAGCTGAACTCCTCAGCTCACACGGTGCTTTGAGCGATACCAGGGACAAACGTGGTCAAACGCCATTGTGGCTTGCAGTGCGAGGCAACAACTACGAGGTAGTCGATCTGCTCCTGGGCCACGGTGGCGGCGATGGAATCAACGACGTTGACGCCGAAGGCAGAACACCACTCTTCGAGTTAGCTCGGTCAGGCCGCGCCGAAGACATCGACAAGCTGATCAAGTCGTACGGTGCTTCGAGCGATGCCAGGGACAAACGTGGCCGAACGCCATTGTGGAGTGCAGTGCGAGGCAATAATTACCAGGTAGTTGATCTGCTCCTGGGCCACGGTGGCGGCGATAGAATCAACGACGTCGACGCCGAAGGCAGAACCCCACTCTTCGAGTTAGCTCGGCTAGAGCGTGCTGAAGACGTCGACAAGCTGGTCAAGTCGTACGGTGCTTTGAGCGATGTCAGGGACAGAGACGGCAGAACGCCATTATGGTATGCAGTACAATGCAGGAGCTACGGGACGATTGATGTGCTCCTGGAAGCCAGTGCCGACTCCACCTCGAGAGGCAAAGTACACAAAAGTTCCATGTCCTATGGGGTAGAACCCAGGCACGCCTAAGCCACCGAACGGCTGGTCTGACAGTGCAAGGATGAGAACGGGCGCTCAACCCCACCAAGCTGATGGGGAAAAACAAAATCGAGACAGCTCTTCTGGAGATACGCCAGGACTATGCAGACTTGGAGGAGGATAAAGTACTTTGCAGCATTAGCTTCACTGTTCAAACACTTTCTGACTTCCAGTATCGCCTGTACGAGACTATAACCATGAGATCCTATTGGCTCGGCTTCATTTTCGGAAGAGTGCAGAGGCGATGCCAATGCTACATCTACTATAGACACGCTGTGCTGCCAATAGTAATGCGCCGTGACCTTCTGAATCTGTGGATGGTATGTTGTTGTGTTTAGCTGCAATCTGCTGACGAAAATCCGGGCTGGACGTCAGACAGTGCACCAGTTCTAGGGCCAAGATATTCATGTGCGCCTTGGGTAAGAGATGTCTAGTGCAGTCAGTTATGAATCTGGTGTCTTTAGACAGCTGTTAATTCAAGGCTCGTTCGTAGGTAGTCGCCATAATCTAGTCGTGGAGAGACAAAACAAAGTTGGGTGGACCTTGGGGAGAGTGGAGACAAAGCGGAGACAACCCCCCCATTCATTCCTGCTTGGCGTCCGGAGAGCTAATCTTTCAACCGGGAAAACAGCTGTCATCCCCGTCGTTTCACCACGACACTTATCGAGACTGTACACTCCCTTGCACTATTTCCCCGCCACATCGGCCACACGACTGCAAACTGCATATATGAATTATCAGAGAGTCCTTGAGTTATCTGACCCCCTGGACTATATCTCTTCCTACAACGGCATTCCCACTATCGACAAGCAGACTCAAGTTGTCGGTCGGGAAGTACTCCTTTGCGCGGCACAGATATTCTATACGTACGCACAGCATACCGATTTCGCCATCTTTCTCGTTCATCGGCATCACGATCTGGTCAAAGGTCAAGCGTTTGTGCGAAGCATTCCCGAGCCTAATGTTATCACGGCTTCTGCAGAAGATGTTGGAGGCACGAAAATCTACGGGTCTTCGTTTTGCTTCACGCCGGGTGGATGGCTTCCAGTGGAGTACCAACGACACGAAACGACGAACCCAAACCCTCAATTTCTCGAGGATTATGCGCGCTTCCTTGTAGAACACAAGCTCATTGACGTATTGGGATTGGCGCACCTTTCGCCAGACTCAAAGACCTGGGTGGAATATGAGTTTGCCGACAAGACAGAGTCATGGGCAGGATCGATCGGAGAGAAGGACATGGTAGACACTGTGACTACGGAGTGGCGGATATCTTGTGATGGAGGTGTACATAATGTCACCGCTCACAAAGAATGTTATAAGCCAGAGGCAGGAGGGCATGCGCAACCTCCTCCGGATCCGGGAAGATCGCCACACGCGAACTGATCGATTCAACGGATTGAGAGTGAGGCAGCAGCTTACAGGTCAGCCGCTTCCGCGGTTCAACGGATGGATGACACGGTGGAGCTCGGAAGACACTCGAGTAGCCCCCTTTCACTTGTTTCCGCAACCCCACGTGCTGTCGGCAGAAATTGTATTTAGTCACGTCTAGTGGAGACATCAAACTTATACTGAGTCACGTTCTGCACAAGCCATGATTGCTTCAACGTATGATAGCGAAAGCACCGTACAGTAATTTACAGAGTCGGCTTGGTCCGGCACTCTTTTGGTGTTGCAGCGGAGCCGATAGGATATTAACGTGCGTCCCTTCGATAAGAGACGTACGCCGTGGCGGGACACTCCTGCGTAGCTAGAAGTACGACTACGAGCTTCACGTACCTGGAGCGTAGTCCATATCATGCCATGCGTACTTTTGTCGTGTCCCGCCACAGGGTGAGTCTCTTGTCACAGGGATGCACGTTACGGGCGCATTCTCCGACGGACGACAACGAGCGATCTCGATCATCGGAGAGAGTGAATGTGATGAAGCCAATTCTGCAAACTCCTGTACCAACGCAGAATCGGCTAACTTATATATTTGAACTTTGTTGAGGTTTCCCGTAGCTAATCGGATGTTGTGATCAAAAGAGAGACATCAGGGTAATTCTTAGAAATTGAATGTATGTGGATCAATAGATTTGATTGAGTGATCGCAGACAGTTCATGTATGACAACAATCACTTCTTATGATCTGGTTCAATACCTGGCCTCGATCGACCTAACGTGCATCCCTATGACAAGAGACTGACCCTGTGCCGGGACATGACAAAACTACGTAGGACAGAATATGGAGTACGCTTCAGGTATGTGAAGCTCGTAGTCGTACTTGTAGCAACGCAGGCGTGTCCCGCCACGGCGTGCGTCTCTTGTCAAAGGGACGTACGTTATATACCATCTCCGCTCGTACACATGTTTGACCTCGCTACAAGATAATCTTTCGCGAAGTTGTGAGGAGATCGGGCGCGTGTATCTGTGGCATCGTAACTTATCTTTCGGTGCTGTGAGCAAAGAAATTGAAGTAAGATGTAAAGTATCAGATCTGGGTGGGAAAACCTCTGCGCGACATTCAAGAGACATCAAAGGTGAGCCATTGCTATGTAGGCTCTTGTATCCTAACATCAACAGAGAATCTGCCCATCATAGCAAAGCAATGAAACACAGCAGGCAGATTCTATAGGTCTATTGCTACGAAAGCTTGAACCCCTACTGACATCGTGCGTCGAAGTGGGGCTTAATAATGAGCCGAAGATGGCCGGTGGGGAAGCAATCTACATCGGAATCGTTGTCGACCGTGTCGTCAGCATCTCAGGGTGTTAGGTTGCTCGCCTATGCTTCTGGCGTGCGAGGGGACTTCTTTTCGATGGTCTCCCTCTCGACCTTCTTCACAGTCTCGTATTCCTCCCACCACGATCTTCACTTGGGAAAGAGGCTCCACAAAACCATAGTTGCCTCTGCCTCCTCGTCACGATTCAAGCGCGCCCATGCAATCTGCCGCCTATCGCGATTAACTTCTTCTCCGTTGTGGCCCACTGCCATCTTTGGAGGGTTATACTGCTTCACACACCATCCAGGATTGATAGGAATTGTGGAGGCTGAAGCCCCATGCCCGTCGATGTTCTTCTCGTGCTCGCGTCGGATGTCCGAAGAGAAGTCGGATGTGAACCACCACGTGCTCAGAGTCAGCAAAGAAACCGTGTAGATTTGTGTGAGCAGCGAACACATGCCCAGCATACACACGTGAATGCCCAGCGCTAGCCAGCAAAGCCAGCGTGTGTAAAGGTAGACCTTTGGGCGCTTGACCTCGCTGTTCTTCACAAATGTTTGGAGCACCGATTTCGGCGCCTTACACGTTATCATCTTGCCGTCCGAACGAATGATGCATAGTGTCTTCTTTGGGTTTTCCTTTCTGCCGTCTTTCGGAGCAGCTGCATGTGCGTCGCGAGCATGGCGGCGCTGTGAGAGAAGGTAGACTCTGGTTAAGATCGAGATGATAATGGCAGCCGCGTTGCCGACCTCACACCAGTCTCCAATGAGGGTTGCGATGACCAGCAAGGGTGTGACCAGCATAAAAGATAGTACCGGTGCAACAAGATCTTTCCCACTCCTTGACTGCTTGTGTTTCTCCCAGACAAGGACAGTAGTGGCGTTGTTGACACGCTGGCTCATGAGCCATCTGGTGAACCAACCTTTAAGCTCGGTAGAGACGATACCATCCGTGAGATTGTAGAGAACAAAGCCTGGCTGCTCGGCGACGAAGCGGTCCCCTGCTATCACGGAAACCGCCAGCAGGGGAAGGTATTCGGTGTAGCGCCGATGTTGCAGGGTGCCGACGGACTGATTCACCTCATAGGTCCCCAGTAAAGTGACAAGACCGAGAGCATCGATCCGGAACGGGCTCCAGTGTTTGATGTGCGCCGGCGACAGCATGAAGTATCGGTTGGCGAACTCCTCGAGGAGCGTCAGGGCACACACGCTAGATCGTAGCGTCGGTATCAGCTTAGTCCATCAAAGGAACAGGTTAGGAGGTACGATCTCGCGCGAATACTTACTTGCTTAGCGATGCCGGTTATCGTCTTGTATTTAGCGCAGGTCGAGGTGAACAGGCTGAGGCAGCGGATGTGGGCTTCAGAGCAATCCGATGTGTGTGTGTGTGTGTTTCGAGAAGAGCGAGAGGCAGCCAGCCATCTTTGAATATTGCATCGTGGCTGGCGTCATGGCTGAGTACGTAGTATTGGGCTGTGCAAGGCAGATGCTGATAAGGCAGCAGTACGAGATGAAAGCGGATAAAAACGAATGGGGAGTGGACTATGAGGAACATGCATGCTTTGCGTGTCGTATTGCGCTTAGCATGGTACTTGCACCTCCTGATTACTTGTGATCTGTTATGACTCCGGCAGCTGTTCTTCTCGTGAATCGATTTATTCTCACGTCTACGTTGTGCGTTGCTCCTAGACCAAGCTGGCACCGTAACCGGACTCTCAATGGTGTTGCGTCGCGGGTGATCCAAATACGGACACTACAGCATGCGCGAGCGCTCAATACCGGTGAACCAAATTCTCCATCGAGGCAGGCTGTGTCACGAGAGAAGCGCAGCGCTGCGCCCCGCTAACCGTTAGTTCTCGATGCCAAGGCAACGGCACTCAACGCATCAAATTCGAGCAACAGGAACGCTGGATAACATCACCCTCACCTTGCCGGCTTGTTTGTTGCCAGAAAGTTCGCCTACATCGACTTGCAAGGCGTCGGTCTGAAAGCTTGACCAGAAGCTGTGTTCGTAGTCCGGGGCACAATATATTGTTGCTGAGGCTTTTTCGCAAGCGCAGGGCCAAACTGCAGGTACGGGCCCAAACTGCAGGTACGGGGCCAACGCAGGTACGGCTGCATCCTCGACAAAGTGCATGCACGACAATGCGGCGGCACTTGATAGACGCTACAGATCTGCAAAGACAACGACTCTCACGTGGGACCTTTGAGTTGGCATAACGCCTAGTGCAACCCTGACACCAGACGTGGCGACAACTCTAGCACACACAGTATATACAGTCAGTTACGAATCAGATTTCCTAACATAGGTATTAATACAAGGCACGTTCGGGTGTAGCGCGGGGAATTTAGGCGTGGGGTCAAGAAACGAAATCTTGACATTCGGGACACCGGTTTCGCATATTACTTAACGTTCCACAATCGACTCCATCTCTAAACTTCTGTGGATGTTTGCTAGACTCAGTCGGCTGTCATTGTCACACTTTCCTGCCGACCAACACCATCTATACTTTGAACCGATGCTTCACAGTCTGATGCAGCTCGACTCACGCTGCATGATGGTGGTTGGTGACTCTCCAGTTCACCGCGCTTGCAGTTACTTTGCTGGCGGCAGTATCGTCGAAATGCAACGATGCCTAAGTCCGACGACGCCACCATCGTTAGAGCGACTTGCTAGAGTGCGCTGCCTCTTTCTACCTCAGATCCCCTGGGTGTCGACACAGCCCCCCAGAGAGGAAATCACAAACTATAAAGCCATGTCCCGACCTCATGGCTCAGATCAATGTCTCACCGATCCCTAAGCAGACTCCAATCGAATATCGAATTACAACAAAACCGTTGCAGATATGGCACACGCCATTACTGATGATGACAGGAGGCTCCTTTCGCTTCGCATGAACCTCAACGTGTCTGTGAGTAATGATTTTTCATCTGTACGCCTGACAACGGTGCTGACATATATCAGCCTGGAAACAATGGCAAGGAGGCCATCTCTCCCGTATCAACTGTATTGCACGCAAATGGTCCCCTCCAATTATCGACAGGAGGTGATTATCGAGACCGATCACCCAGTAGCAGTACAGAGCATACCGCAGCACCAGAAAGTCCCCTTCTGAAGCTTCCTCATACTTCAGGCACTGTATCGAGTCGGGCTTCGATTGCATTGGGCGACAAAAAACGTCAAGATGCCCTCAAGCCAGATCCCAGTTCAGAAAAGGACTTCACCGTGCAAGACGACAAATTTGCTTTCTCACCTGGTCAACTCAACAATCTCCTCAACCCAAAGTCCCTGGCCGCATATTCAGCCCTCGGTGGCATCAGAGGAATCGAGCACGGATTAAGAACCAACATCGACTCTGGTCTCAGCATCGACGAGTCAAATCTTGACGGTAGTGTGTCTTTCGACGAGGCCACTGCATATGGGCAGA
>Ga0265780_10004345_pt1 | contig 18266 bp, 15 predicted proteins | sample P1T30metagenome_FD_192432 | JGI IMG/M metagenome (GOLD analysis project Ga0265780, IMG submission 192432) | Plant litter microbial communities from East Loma Ridge, Irvine, California - P1 T30 | ecosystem: Environmental > Terrestrial > Plant litter > Unclassified | place: USA: California...
CGAGCAATGCTACCGAGTTGAGGAAAACGCGGCGTTGTCCGAAGAGTGTGAGTGAAACAATCTCGCCATATTCGCGGGCGAGGTTCATGAAAGATGCTGTGGGCTGTTCGGGGTCGAAGTCGCTGATATTACCCACCAGAGGGTAGCCTCTTGGCTGGGGGATCGGGACGGTGTCCCTTGTGTCGATGGTCGCCATGTTGTGTGGAAAGGCGCCAGGTCAGATGTGGATAGTGACGGACGAGCCGAAGGTCAGGTCGTGGAGAAACAAGCGAATATAAGTGGCAGTGTTGTTGCGTAGTCAGCGTATTAGTAGATCGACAGCTAAGGTAAGGCTCTGGTAGGTACGTAAGTGAAGTGGGGGGAGGTGCAGGTGAAGCTACCTTATGAATATTGTACCACCTTTTGAAGAGCGGGATGTCTCAAATATAAAGGCAGATGAGCAACAAGGCCGTATCATCTGAAGGGAGAGGCGGCATGCGCATATCGGTGCGGTTCACACTCTGCTCCGACCGCCGAAGACGTGTCGACTAGGTGGTAGGTGTCCAGCCCCAGCAGACATGTCTGATGCTCCTTTGTTTGCATTTCCGCCAAGACGGGCGAATACTTGACCTATGCCTCGGTACGATATCATGTTACTAAGGTATGAGTACAACCACCATGCACTTCACATCCTTTGTCAGCAGGTTCCTTCTGCATAAAACATCAACTCGGCACTCTCGGAAAGGGTTTGAAAGATCGCAAACACGCTTCTCGCACACCTATTCGCCGCACACCTATTCGCCGCATCGTAAAGCAACCAGAACAAGCTCGCACGTCTTCGTCGTCGCGCTCCACGTCGGCAATTCGCCGCCGACCCACCGACCAAATCCCCCCCAAACCTTCTAAGGTTCTCTGCCGCGTGCGCCTACGGCCGAGTAAGGTTGGCTGTCGATATGGCCCAGTCAGAAATGCCAGTCGCAACTGTTACGTGCGATACTGATAACAAAGACGGAGCACGATGACGCCTTGTCCCCAACAGGTCCCACAATCGCCAGGTAGGATGTGGCAAATAAACACTACCAAGCCATCGCAACGACATGTTCATATAAGTGGAGAGTTGGCCATGCAAACGGGAAACATTGACGTCCATCAGAAGAGTTCATTCGAGTTCATCCTCTCCGGATCATGAAAAAAAAAATGGTATCTAGTCCTTCCTAGCCGGTGTTTCACGGCCCCTACTTTTCGTATCACATCAAACAATCTTTGTACATCAAGATCGAGCAATCTAGCTCTTGGCGGCACCGGCCTTGAACAAGACGATGTCACCGTCCTCGACGACGTAGTCCTTGCCCTTGGTCATGATCTTACCCTGGGCCTTGATCTCCGCCTCGTTGCCGAGCTCCTTGAGCATGGTGTAGTTGTACACGATGACCTGGATGAAGGTCTTCTCGAAGTCACCGTGAATGACACCGGCAGCCTGGGGCGCCTTGGTTCCGTTACGGATTGTCCATTGGCGAACCTCATCGGGACCAGTTGTGAAGAAGGAACCAAGGTTAAGAGCCTTGCGCATGGTGACAATGACCTTGGGCAGAGCAGACTTGGCACCAATCTTCTTGCACTCCTCCTCGACCTCCTCGTCGTTCTCGAAGCGAGAAAGACGCTCCTCAAGGGCCACGGAGATGGGAAGGATAACATCACCAGGAGCGTGCTCCTTGATCCATGCGGCGACCTTGGGAAGGTACTTGTTCTTTTGCCTAATGTAGTCACGCTCACTCAGGTTGACGAGGTAGACGACAGGCTTGGCAGTGAGGAGGAAGAGAGGGTTGATAGTCTCGACCTGTGCGGTTCAAAGTCAGCAATTGCATCGACAGTGTATGTGACGAATGAAGCGCGGTAGTTTTTGCAATTCTCAGAGTCAAAAGATCTCTCATGACACCTCAGCGTTAAAATAGAGGTGCCTGTTCGAAGAGCTGGGATTATAGAGGTAAACCTCTGATTCATCCTTGTAGTGCGTGTTGGGTTGAAAGAAAGACAATGTAGACGTACCTCCTTGGGGGACCAGTGGTTCTTGCGCACGTCCTTGCCGGACTTGAGGTGCTCAATGACCTTCTCGACGGTGGCCTGCTCCATCAACAGGTTCTTCATCTCGAGCGACTGACCACCACGGCGGGTTTGCTTCTTGTAGTTCTCGAGAGACTTCTCGGCGAACTCAATGTCCTTGATGCGCAGCTCCTCGTTGATGATCTCAAGATCGCGGACGGGGTCAACGTCACCCTCGACGTGAATAATCTCGGCATCGTCAAAGCAACGGACAACCTGGAAGATGGCGTCGACGGCGCGAATGTGGGACAGGAAAGAGTTTCCGAGACCAGCACCGGTGGATGCGCCGCGGGTCAAACCAGCAATATCGTAGACCGTAAGGTGAGCGGGAACCTTCGACTTGGGCTTGTACTGCTCGCACAACCAGTCGAAGCGCTCATCAGGGACGATGACACGGGACTCCTCGGGGTTGATGGTAGCGTAGGGGAAGTTGGCAGGGTTACCAAGGTGGCACTTGGTAATGGCCTGGAACAGCGTCGATTTACCGACGTTGGCGAGACCAACCTGGAGCATGTTAGTTAGCGACTCGTGTCGAGGAAGCTGTGCACAGCACGTACGTGTTCAGTTCGTACATACGATTCCCGCGTTCAGACTGTTGCCGGGGCGGCCAAGCTGGACCGGCTCCTCCTTGACGACCTTCTTGGGAGGCATGCTTTTGTTCTTTCTGTCCTTGTTGCTAGCGTAGCGCGTCTGCTGGACTGGGTTGACAGTCGAAGATCGGCTGTTCCACTCGTGACGGGTGAGGGTTGAGCGGGTCGCGAGAACAAGTGCAGGACCTGCTGCTTTGGGTGCAAAGGAAGAGAGTGAAGCGAAAAGAGAACGGGAGGTGCGAGAGAGAGACAGATTGCTCTGTGCGACGACCGTGACCTGCCGTAGGTAGTGGGGTATGAGGTATAGGTGAGGTGATGATTGGAGGGATGATGGAAGGTCGAGGTGCAGAGGGGAAGTTTGTTGGTTGTTTCTCTTCAGAATTCTTCCCGCACTGTGACTCCCGCGGCTTCTTGGCGGTCAAAAAAGATGACATAAGAGCAATTTAAAGATTGAACACCATCGATAAATTAGAATACTCGGACATATGAACGCACACATGAATGCAAGACCAGTGCTCACGATTACAATCAGGGTTCCCAGCTCGAGCATCGACATAATTTCAGGCGAATTCATGTATTGACTTGGGACAGAGAAACATCTCTTTACATCCCGAGACTGATAGTATACATCTGTAAACAGGAGTCTACCAAGCATGCAGACAGAGAGAGTCTGGTATGTCCCTCCGAAAAAAGAACCAACAACGCCACGCTTAACGATTACAAGTACAGGGCAGACAGCTTCCCTTCAGCCGTCAGTGATCATCGCCGTGTCTCCGCCCTCACCATCCGCGCCGTCCAGAACACCCAGCAGCTTTGCATAGGGCACGGTGACGCGCTGCAAGTCTCTGTGCTTGCCGAGAACGACGACGACCTCCTTCAGGAGATCTTCCCTCTTCCAGCCTACCACCTCATCGCCATCGCCCCATTCAATACCAGACCTCTCATCTTCCTCGTCGTCCTCTTCGTCCGCGAACATGCCACCCATCAGCCCTCGCAATAGTTCCTCAACCTTCGCCTTCAAGTTCTCTGCACCAATACGCTTGGCATACATGATGAGATACACTCTAAACTCGTCCTTGGCGCCCAATGTGTACGCGGCTGCAACACGGTTCTCGAGATGGCCGATGGAGACGGCGGACTCGAAGCCCTCGAAGCCTTCGGCGGACAGGAGCTGTTTGACGAGACGTTGTAGGAAGTATGCGCGGCCCTTAACCAAGGCCTGTGATGTCGTGTTGCGTTCAAGAAGAGGGATGATGCCTGCGGAGATGTTCTCGGGGTTGATGTCGTCCAGATATGACTTTTCGGTTGATTTGTTCGATTTCACAGGGCGGGAGACTGGGACGCTGGTGTCGGTCGTATTCCAGTACTGACTGCCGACTGCCCACCAGCTCTCGCTCAAGCGTTGCCAGATGAACATAGCAGGGTTGTATGAGAACCCATCGCCGTTGCTCATGGCTACGATGATCCTGCCCTGGCTGTTGAGGCGAGCGAACATTAGCGATGGTGCCGCTGTCAAGTGTCCCTGTTGTGTCTGGCTAGCCATGTCGAGAACAGGCGCCAGACTGATCGGAGGGTGCGGTGCGCGCATTTCTTTGATGTTCCACACGTAACACTGACCGACAGCTGTGACTGCCAGGAGCCACCAGCCTCTGCAGTCGAGGATGATCGGCTGTGACTCGAGTACAGAAGCATTCAGAAGGCGTCTTCCGGCGGGCGTCCAGACGTGCAAGCTGCCATCCTCACATGCAACACACCAGAAGTTACGGTTGCCTGTCACCAACAGAGCAGCTCTCGGTAGGAAGTCTTGCCACAGGGTCTGACTACGCTTCGAGACTGTGATTCGTGTGGGTTCTCGGTCTTGCACGCGCCCGGTGCGTGCCACTCCAGAAGCATTGCGAGCCTCGAATGACACCGAAGCTTCATCTGAAGCGTCCGAAGTCCCGTTGGTCTGATCACCCTCGGCGTTCGTTTTCGATGGATCGAGCGGCCGCACAATCACGCTTCGTACGAGTGGTACAGCCAGTCTTATCTGGCTCACAGTCAAGCTCGGGTTGATTACTGCAGGTCGAAGTACATCCGGGACTTCAGCCACTTTCTGTGTAGCTGCGGACCCGGCGGCTACCAGACCGTCCGCCGTGTTACTGACGATTGGCATTGCGCCAGTCTGCTGCACAGCATGGATTCTCTTCTCGGCTCGTTTCTCGTCGTCGCCTTCGATCTCTGCATACTTGCGCTTGTTTCCGAGCAGCAAGCTCGCGAGACCGCCCTTTGGTAGGCCGTCGTAAGGCTTGCTGAGGTCAAGCACCTTCACGGGCTCATCTGAAATGCCTCCCTGTCTGACAGCTGCCTGCAGCTGTGGCCGAGGCAAGTTTGCTTCACCTTGATTTGACGATACGAGCAATGGGGCGATGCGCTTCTTGCCGTCCTTGGTGATCGTCACGCGCTGCTTAAGCTTGTCGATCTTCTCTGCTTGTGGATCTTTAGGAGGTGCAGGAGCAGGTGTCGGTGCCGGTTCAGCAGGAGCAGCTGTGGTAGTCGTACCGTTGACCTGTGTGTCGCCGTTTGTCAGAGCTGGAGTCTGGGAGTTCTCGTCTCCCATCAGCTCGCCCATTCGTCCCTGTACACCCTTGAGCTCGCCCGCTCTGCTTCCTTCCTCCAGTCTCAGCGCATCTGCGTTCTCAACAATGCCTGCGCGCCGCCCAGCGCCATATTTAGCAAGCGCCTTGTCGTTGTCTGACTGAGGTGCAGGGTAGCCAAGCTCGCCTTGGTCGAAAACTACGGCTGCTACTGATCCGTCCAGCGAAGTCATGAATAATGTCTCACCGTCAGGGCTCCAGGACAGGTCGCTGATAGGCTTTGCGCACAGTTCTGCAGTTGTAACAAAAGGCCGAGCAAAACTTGTGTTCCACACACTGAGTGTCCTGTCCTGGCCTGCGCACGCCACCACAGTGACGGGATGCTGACCGCCTGATTGAGTCTCGTCGGGTGGGTCGCGGGTGAACAGACGAGGGGAGAAAGCGCAAACTTCAACGGGTCCCTCGTGTCCAATTAAGTTGATCTCGCTGTCCCACTGTCCTCTGTTGACAATCGCGACAGAGCTGACCGGTCCGTTCACGGCGTTGGCTGCGGCTATGTGAGCACCGTCGGGAGACCAGGAGCATCGGCGGAAGTATGTTGTGAGAGGGGAGGTTTCGAAAGGTGCAGTCACGGAGTGCTCCAAGGTGAAGTTTGAGGTCTGGTCGTAAGCGGTCGCGTTTGGCGGCGGTGGTGTGAAACGGTAAATCTTGATAGTCCTGTCGTCCGAAGCCGTCGCAAAGTATTTGTTCGAGGGATCAAAGGTGATGCCTTTGACATGCGACTGGTGCTGTGAAAGCGTTTTGAGCTTCTCGAATGTGCTTCCTGACCACACAACCACCTTGCTGTCCAGACCAACCGAGACCAGAATAGAACTGTCGCAACTCCACCCCAAATCCTGCACGTCGTTGTCATGTCCAATCAATCTCCTGAAGATCCTCCAATTCTCCACCGGTGGTGTCTCTTTGCTCCCGAAAGTTGTATGTGAGGGCGGCGTCGGATCGAGGTTGTACACGCAGACGATCTTGTCGTCTGCGCCAGAGGCCAGGTATTTCCCGTTTGGGCTGAACCTCACACTGTGGATGGTGCCGGAGTGGTAGGAAAGCGAAGCCAGCTGTTTGGGCTTGGTGTATGATGGATTGGAGGCGTTCAAGATAGCTTCGGTAGACCAGATTCGAACGTATCCATCACCAGCGGCGGTGACGAGCCTGGAGCCGTCGGGCGAGACATGACAACTATAGACCTCGTGGTCCTTCTTCTCTCCTCCGTGGCACAGCCAGACCGGCTTAGTGAAGCGCATGGTCGCGCGCAAGCATATCAGGTCGTAATATGGACGGAGAAAGTTATGAAGTGGCGGGAGGTGTTGAGGTTTGTCGAGTGGAGGTGGTGTTAGGTAAGTAAATGGGATGCGACAGAGTGGAAGTTGGTGGACCGGGGTCAAGACGCGCTGGCTTGTGAAGACGCGCCAAGGTTACTGCAAGTACTGTAGCTTTCTGCCTCTCTTTTCCCACACTCTCTTCCCTACCTACATCGTTCAGGCCATCGGACATCACAAGCACAAGTGGGAAAGGCGGCACAACATGTCGGAATACTGGAAATCAACGCCATCCTATTGGTGCAAGTTCTGCGAGACCTACGTCCGCGACACAGCTGGCGAACGCAGAAACCACGAGTCTACAGGAAAACACCAGAACAACATCCAGAGATCGCTACGAGACCTTCACAAGAAACAAGAGCGCGAACAAAGAGACCAGCAACGTGCGAAAGATGAAGTTGCGCGACTCAATGGCCTAGTTGGTGGCAAAGATCCCCAGGCGGCAGGCACGAAGTCTGGCATTGCCGGCCTAAAGAACCTTGGGAAGTCTTCTGCGCCAGAACCGCCCAAGATGAGTGCAGCAGCGCAGAGAAAAGCGCACGCCGAACAGCTTGTCGCTCTTGGTGTTGAACTGCCCGAGGAGCTGAAGCGGGAGGTCACAGGTGTCGGTGGATGGCAGACCCTCTCTTCCTCTGTCGTGGAGTCCGATCGGCCCAGTGGGCGCACCCTTGCGGATATCAAGAAGGAAGAGGAAGAGAGTTCTTCGGCCTCCGCTCCGTTGAGTAAGGGTGTCCACAAGCGAAAGGCTGAGGACGACGAAGACGCAAGAGATGAGGAGGCAGCACCGAAAAGGAAGATTTGGGGAAACACACTCAAGACCTACCCCGGTGGTCGGGCTGAAAACGAGGATGAGGATCTTGATGCTTTGCTCAGCGGCGTCGTGAAGAAGCCTACACAGCCCACCAGCGGTACAGTTGAAAGAGCCACCAACCAGGCGGAAGCAAGCGTGGACGCAAGCAGCGAAGTCAAATCAGAACCTACGACACAGACCGACAATTCGGGTGAAACGATAAAAGAGGAGGAACCGAACGAAAGTGCTGTTACCGCGCCTCCTCCTGTCGTGTTCAAAAAGCGCAAAGCCAAGAGGTGAGATTGCTGTTACACCGCTAACTGGTTTATCTTCCTGGAAGCCGACATTCACTATTTGTATTCGGCAAGAAACTCCAAAGCAAAGTCACTGAACCCATTCGGAGCCACCGGTTTTCTTCCTGGTCCGATGATCACCTGCTGTCGCCGCTGCTGTTTCAAACACCTTCGGCTCAGTCTGTTCTGAATATCCAGCATATTTCGCAGACATCCCAACGTAGCAGCGCCATGCTCAAACCCAAGGATGATTGAGCAACGAACAGCGACGGCGGCCAACCACTGTCGTGCCTCCTCTTCCTCCCGTTCGATAGCCAAGTCGGCGGCTTCATTGATGTCTTTGGTTTTGGCTTTCTTCGCTGCGGCCCCGGCAACGAGAGCTATCCAGAAAAGAACGCCGGAAAGTCCGCCCCAAATACGATCGAGGTCTGTGTGTCTTAGGTGACGTACAATCTCCACGAAAGCAGCCGGATGCTCTGCATGTCCTTGCGCCGTCGAATGACCTGTTCGCGACGGGAAGGAACTTGCTCGTGAGAAGTTCACATTGTTCACCAGCGCATCGGCATACACTCGAGCGGTTAGTCGTATCGCTTCATTCATACGATCTTGCCGCGATGGCATACCCTCTGGTAGTTCGCTCTCGAAGTCCCAGACCTGACTGTGAAGGTACTTCAGCACCTCGTTATTCGACGAATCATGTGCCTGAAATACACACGTCATCCTTCGCAGCAACTCAAGTAAGGTCAGGCTCTCCGAAGCTCCCAGGGTCTGAGCCACGGTACTGTATCTTCGTCCACAGTAGATTGGCGACTCTGGGAACATCATATCGTTGGAGGGCGGTGTTGAAGTTCGCATCTGCGCGAAGAGCAGGTACATGTCGTCTGCTGGGCCTTCTTGCAGCACAGCACTTGACAGCATCGTCACAGTCACAGTCCTTGCCAGGTGGCCGAGAACGCCCAATTTGTCAAGACCTCCACGCATAGATATCATCTTGTTGAGACCTCGCTGATGCGTCTTCAGTGCGCTTGTATCACAGCCAATCATCTCACTGTTCAACATGTTCAAGACCGCAATAATTGTAGCATCACTGGTCCTCTGTTGCGGGTCGTCCAGGCTCGTATTGATCATCGAGATCACCTCGCTCTTCACGGCCAGCCGCTCATACACCACCGCTTTCTTTGCTCCGCGTAAGGTATCGGAACCAAAAACCAACCTCTGCATTGCTTCGTCGTGTGCCGTAGAGATGCAAAGGGTGCTTAGAAAAGAATGGCGCGCCCTGATCAGGTAGGGTAGCCAAGTCTTGACCATTTTGCATGAGCGCAGCCGCCTTCCGCACACAAACTTCAGCTTCTCCAGGTCGACTGCTGTCTTCGTCGTCTGCAGCCAGGTGTGGTATGGGCTTACTCGAAAGCCCAGAACGGAAAAAAGGTCGGGTATGCCAAAGCCTTCGCGATCTTGTTCCGGCCAGTTGCATTCACACGTGCCGGAAAGATGCTCTGGATCACTCCGAGCACATGCGCAGGTTGGGTATTCGTCATCTTCTTCTGCCATGGACTGCGGGATCAGGGTGAGCTTCCGAACATCGCTTCCCCTGGAAGCGAGTGTCATCGTGCTCCCGCTCTCGGACTTTGCTGTCCCATCACATGAGCTCTGGGGTGTCAAGGCTCCTGGACCAAAGAGGTGGCTCGGCGCGGCGAGATTGAGTGACTTGCCGGGCTTCTTGGTGTTCGAAAGAAGGCGTCTGCGTTTCTCTATCTGGCTGTGTCCCTCTGCTCTGACATCTCGCGTGCCCGGAGCCTTGCACCTCTCCTTGCGGAGGTAGTCACGCATGACGTGCTTCCGGTTCTCGCGCATCTCGGCTTTATCTTTGAGCTGGTCGGGGTTGGTGGTGACGAAGAAGCGGAAAGCGTCCTGCTCCTTGACAGGCGCCGATTGGGGAGCATTGCACAGCATCGAGTGGTGGTGCTTCCGGTCGGGTTGGTTGAGATGGCCAAAGCGATGAACGTTTGTCGAGGATGATTGCTCGTGAATTCACAGATGGGCTCGGTCGTTAGCAATATGGGGATCAGCCCTGTTGCTATCTGGGCCTTATAAACAAAGCTCCCGCAGCCTCCAAGATTGGAGCGGGAGATATTCCGGTTCTCTCTTTCCACACGACGAACGAAGCCACCCTACTTCGCTTATGTTCTTATCTGTCTGTCGGTGTGCTGGTGAGGGAGCCAAGAGATTTCGCTTCTGCTGCCTGTTCTCGTGGTCGGTCTTGCGTGTGCAGTGGTACTTGTCGAGTTCCGATCTCAGCTGTATGCAGCTAAGGTGCTTGCAGGAAATATTTGTATCCGCTAAAGCGATTCTGACGATCAATGACTCTCGACAGACAGACTGAACAGGGCTGGAGACACGACGACAGCGACTTTATCCTCACATCGTCGAAGGTTTCCCATATACTGTCTGCAACAAAGCACGAAGAGGGTCCAGGTGGCTATGCCGGTCAGCTTCATCGATGTATCCCTGCCGATCGCCTTGAGGCAACCGATCGCGCCACGCCTAAAGTGCCTGTACATTGAACAGAGTACGTCTGCATGACAGCTACCTGGCCGTCAAAATTCGACGGCGCAGCGTCCACGGGGCAGCCTGGTTTAGCTCCTAGGCTGACGAAAAAGCGGTAGAGTATAAGCCACAGCGAAAGTGGCTCGATAGTGGGCAGTGGACAAGCGAGACATGCGCACCACCACCGCAGGATGTATACACACCCTACAACGGCCACGCGTAGAGACTAGCCGGTCTCCGAAGCCCTTCCTTCTGCCGCAGAAGTGCACCAGTAGCTTTCGTCGCTTCTGTATTGAGACGGCAGTTCAAGCACCGTGGTCTACACTATTGCTGGCGGTCCAGAAATTGTACTGCATGATCCACATCGCATTGGCGGAGGGCACACCGGTATTCCGGAATGAGACACACACGAGGAAGACTCAAATGCAACCTCCCCGCCTCGCTAGGTAGGTAGTAGGCAGAGCAGCCTGTGGTTCACGTGAGGCTGAGGTGCTCGTTCGCGGGGTGGTGGGCCGACGACGAGCAGGGGTCGGGAGAAATTGTCAGCTGCAGCAGCTACAGTATCTGTCCCTGCTTCAAACCATTCCATACATCTTCTACCGACAGGTCCGGGTTCCAACGAGGTCTCAACCATTCTAAGCACACAGCACAAGACTAGCACGAAGCACGGAAAGTTAAATCGTCCGGGAGGAACAGACAGACCTGTCTGTGCTCACGTAATACCGCTCTGGCCTCAATGATCGCAGGAACAATACTACACGCCCTGCAGCATTAGGTACCAAGCCCCTACATCATGTAACCGAAGTACTGCTGTAGATGCAGATGCGACGCTGGGGTGTGCCTATGTCTGGCATGTGCAAGCGTCGCTAAAGCAATAAGCCTGCCAGCCTTGAACGATGCTCGCATTGACAGCGTGCTGCTTCTGGCACTTACATGCGTTTGCGAGCGAGATTCGTCCGTTATTGTTATGATGTGTGCTCGTCTCGCCTACTTCTCGAATCCGCCTCTAACAAGTCAAGCAGCCTAACGAACTTGGACACTCGCAACACCATCCAATCGGAGCGAGCGATTTCTATCAACAACCCATGCTACACATCTTCCTTAGGAAGCCATCGACTGAATATCTCGCGCTTTTCTCGGATGTCCTTCGAATCAATATTCAAAACGTCACTCCATCAGCCCCCAGAGATGCAAGCTGAATTACTGTAAGAGGTTCGGGTAGAACTTCCACGACAACGACACGCGCATGCGCCGTGCATGTAAGTAAGCGCCAGCAGACCGCCCCCGTACCACGGTTCTGAAGGCCCAGAGTTTGCAAGCATTGAAGGGGTAGGCATGCAGGTTCACTTTGCTGCTGCTTCCATTTATTTCCAACCCTATCAACCGTGCCAAAGTCCATACAACGCAAGCTTGTCTTACGTAAGCATCCACCAAAACGATGAACAACGTCTAATCACATGGGACCTACCAGTCAGGCAAGTCACGGAACAAATGCCGGTCCTCAGTGGAACTGACTGAACATTGTGCATTACGAATCATTACACGTCTAGCCTTCCTTGCCCCCATCGAAGTCCATCAAGATCAGATCCTGATGGAGTCCTTGATCTGGTTGATGTAATCCATGCCCTCCTTCCGGTAATTATCCTTGATGAGCTCCAGACCTTCTTCCTGGAAATGCATCGTCTCAAGATTTCCACTATCCCACTGCGGCCACTGCGGGATCTCGCTGTGGTTCGGGTCCAAGTCGTGCACGAAGTGAACCAAGGCACCCATGAGGTGGCGGCTGTTGTTGCTGACAGTGTCAGGGATAGTTCCGAAGAAGTAGAAGAAGACGTCCGAAGCGTGGAAAGAACCGAGGATGGGGATGTTGGTGACCTTCAGTCTTGCCAACAGCTTTCCGACGAGAGAATCGCCGACGGCGGAGAGCGGGACGGTGAACTTGGTGTGGTAGTTCCATTTCGGGGCCCGGTGAGCGGCGAGTAGCGAACGGCGTTGGGCTTCGAAGCTGTAGTCGCCTACAATAGCGGACAAACGCTCGTACTGAGGGAAGCCGTCGGCTGGGAAATTGTCGATGGTCGTCGGGTAGAGCTCCATCAGGCGATCGAGCTGCTGCTCGCTGACTTTGGGCCACCAATAGGTCTTGAAGTAGTCCTTGACCAGCTCGGTGGTGGTGATGTTGAGCTGGTTGAACAGGCAAAAGAGAGTTCCCTCGTTCTCCATGTCACCATACATGATCGGGACGTTGGCGATCTTGCCGGCGGCCACGAGCTTGTCGGGGCTCTCGGTGAGGAACTTGCCGTCGGGGCGGAGTGTCCAGGCAGATGCTAGACTGCGGAAGCCGAAGAAGTTGTTGACGGTGTTGGCGTGCTCGAAAATTTTGGCGTAAGGAGCCTGGCGGAGACAGGTGATCTTGTTGGCGGCGCCGGCGCAGCCGACGTAGTTGACCATGTCGTCGAAGAGGGCTTGTTGCCTTTCTGGGCCGTCGACAGCCAGTGGACCGCCAGAAATTCCGACTGCTGCGCGGAAGAGGCCTTCGTTGTTGCCCTCATTGGCTACGAGGTGGGCAGTCACAGACCAAGAGCCGGCGGACTCGCCCATGATGGTGACCTTTGTAGGGTCGCCACCGAAAGCCTTAATGTTCTTCTGGATCCATTTCATTGCAACGCGTTGGTCTTCGAGACCAAGGTTGAGCAAACCAGCCTGCTCAAACTCCTTTGAGGCTGTGAAACCGAAGCTGTGGAGTCGGTAGTTGATCGAGGTGAATAGGACGGGCTTGCCGTCATCGACGGACCTCTTCACAATGTTGGCGCCCTGGTAGAAGACACCGGGGAGGGCAGTCTGTGTGACAGCACGTTAGCATCTATTCGATGGCGAGTCTCGTTCGAACTTACCGTTCCATCAACACCAAGCGCGGCGGAGGAGCCAACTTCAAAGCCACCACCGTGAATCCACAATACCACTGGAAGGTCCTTCAGACTCTGGTCCTCGGGTCGCTGGACGTTGATCGAGAGACAATCCTCGGACTGCTGGTAGACATCTTGTGCGAGCGGAAGAGCTTCAACGAAGCTGATAGCTTCTCCAACCTCGCCAATGTCTGGTGCGAGGATCGATGGTGCTAGTAGATGCTGGGGACAGACGTCTCCATACTGAGTCGCTTGCTGCACACCTGGAAGCTGGTCGTTGAAAATCCGAGCGTGGTCAAAACGGGGTGCGTGGGCGTAAGGTATACCAAGGTAATTCGACGTTCCTGTAACTATATCTTGCTTGCCTTGGAAGCTGGCATATGATGTTTTGACGATTGGCGACGGACCACCATTGACGAGTCCGCCGAGCAGTTGGGCCGATGCCAGTCCGGCGAAGGAAAGGGTGAGAGAAAGCATCTTTGAGTGTGCTGTTCGCAACAACCCATCGACGTCTGCGGAACATCGTGGCCTCTTAATGATTCCTGCGGCTCGTCGAAAAGAGATGGCGATCTTTGCATGGCATCCAGTACTATTCCTTCTAGGTTTCGACTGACGACAGAATAGGCGTCCTGCAGGTACAGTACGCTATTGGAACTCAGTATGAGCCCACTTCATTCGATGGTTCCAGCCGCCCTGCTTTCCAGAAGATTTGTTGTTGTCACTACTGCAGTCAACTCCACCAACTCAGATGAATAATAGCTCTTCCTCCAAAAACGAATCGTACGTCGCATCGATCATCCCTTCGACCCAATACATCACCCATTGCATAATTAATCCGCCCCTGAAGATACACACTCTTAAGCAATACAGAACCATAGACTAAGCAGAGTGTCTTTCCGCAGATGTACAGGCATCAAGATGTCACGCGGAGTCGTAGCTCCGGGTTCATCCCATCGTCAGGGATACATATCGACCTGAGTAGCGGACCTAGCGGCTACGCTCTCCTCTCCTCGTTCGAGAACAAGGTTACAAGCCTCCAGCTTGTGCGTATGTCCGAGACCATCAACATCTGATAACATATACTTTCCCCCGCTTCTGATAGTTATTTGTAACGCAATAATGCGATCTGCGCTCGACCGTTCACGTTTGTGGGTGGTGGGTTGGAATGAATGCCGAGAGAACTCCCGGATGCCCTCTCTAGAAACGGATGCCTGTGGCTTTCTTCATGTCTCACTTAGATGCAGGGCGATTCGGAAGGAACAACTGAGTTATGTCTAATAAAATGCAATACTTGTTCGTGGCCCACGCCTGGGCGGACATTTCTCGGTGAGATGCCTTTCCAATTTCCAATTGAATACACTTCACTTCAAGGTTCCGTCAGTCCGGGGAGTTTTGCAGATCCAGAGCGTGGTACCCTGAGGACGAACCTTCTCAAGTGTTTACAAGAAGCATGCCCAAGATTCCAAGACACAGTCATCCTAGGTAATACCCAACGCAGTATTTGCAGCGAACCCATCGCCTGTGGCCAAAGATTCATCACTATCCCCTGATACGAATGACCGAGTTCCTCGAGGTCTGACGAAAACCGTGGCATAAGTTGGTACCTATGCTGAAGCGAACGAGCGCCGTAGCGCCAGAGGCATTATTTGAGAACCGTCAGGTCTCCAATCGATGACACAGCTCATACTTTTGTTACGACATTAGTTACAGCAAAGCCAAAGCAAACGCAAGCGCGCAAACTCCTCCGAACAACGCATGCACCGATCGTCGTGTTGCGTGTGATGCCGCTTCAACGTCCGTTGACGACTGGGGATCTGGGTTATTCCCATCACCGTTCCCGTTGCCTGCGTTTCCACCGCCAATGCCGCTTATGATGGCGTCCCCTAGTCCATGTGTGGACGAGCTGGTTCGTGTTTCCTGAGCTGAGTTCGTGGCTGTGGCGGTATCAATAGCTTTTGAGATCTCGTCGCTGGCGTTCGAGACGGCAGAAGCAGTGTAGATGTTCACACTGCTTAAGACAAGCTGCTGCGAGCCAGCGGGGAGTAACAAGGGCGATGGGTAGTCTAGATCGCTTTCAGAAGCAAAGCTTGCACTAAATACTTGTCCAACACTCAGGGTGGAGGTCGAATCTTCGGCCATGACGATGATCCCCGAGCCTGACTTCAAGGCAGGGTAGGTCACACCTGCGAAGCCAACAGCATCTTCGCCTGCAGACAAGGAGTTGCCCGCGAGGATATATTCGTCTCCAGAGTCGCCAGGTCTTAGAGTGACCGAGTCTGTGGACGCTGCGGCGGGAATGATTGTTGTCTGGCCATTCGCAGCAATTCGGACGCCTGAGCCGGCCGGAAGAGCCGACATGGTGATACCGTCACTCGTGATCGCAGGTCCTCCTGCTGTGAGCGTGTTGTCGCCTACGATGTAGTCGTTGTATGAGGCGGAGTGTTGGGCAACAGCAATCCCAGGAAACACCGCGTCTGCGATCGTGCTCGTCTGGCCATCAGCTTCTACTCTCAATCCAGATCCAGATGGCAGAGCAGAGTAGACACTGCCACCACGTGTGACAGCTTCGCCGCCTGGACTAGCAATTCGGGTACCAATAGCAAACCCGGTTACCGACTCGGCAGGTCGCTCTTCGGACTTTGCAGCGGGTATGACTGCCACTGGCTCAATTTTAGTGTTTTGCTGGCTATCTTCGGAGCTGGGCTCAGCTTGCGACACTCCTCCTTGTTGAGCCGCAACGGAACGGATTACAGACATCACGCCTTCGATGAATCCCGTCGTCGGACTGGCGGTACTCTTCGGCTGTGTGGTCGTGGCTGAATCGACAGGGTCCGATACTACTCCTTTATGGACGCTTGAGGTGGAGTGGTCCTCAGAAGCGGTGGGTTGTCCAGAGGCAGTTTCAAACGTTAGACTGGAATCTTCGGCCTCTGGGTCCTGCGATTGTTCTTCGGTGTCAGGCTGCGCTGTAGGACTTGAGTCTGCGTCGACTGCATCGGATTCCGGCTCTTCGACCTCCGACTGAGGTTCCCCAGTGCTTTCTGGTCCAGCGGCGTCGGGAGATGATTGTTTGCTTTCGACCAACGTCGTTGTCGAGGCATCAGAGGAGGCGGTCGAAGTCATGACAGTCACAATGGTATGTATAGCGCTCTTCGTAGTCACAGAGGACATCGACCCTTTGTCAGCTGGCTTCACCGCCGGTGTCTCCGGTAAGTCCAGGAAGGTCGAAGATGTGACCGTCAATGCCATGACAGGCACGTGAGCCGTTGGCTGTCCCGTTCCCTTCGGACCCAGCCAGCAATTCTTGATGTAGGGATACTTCTTTGTCACCTCTTCCTGCGTTGCCAGCCAGTCTAAGATGTTGGTAAGGACAGCGAGCTGCAATCTCTCTTCGGTGAACTGGGTGCTTTTGGCCTGGATGTAAGTCGCGTTCAAAGTAGCCAGGCGATCAGTGTAGTTTCCGGAATCACCGTTGTGGAATCGTAGGCTATTGAGTGGGTCTGACGGTTGGAGTAGGGTGTGAGTTGCAGTCGGCACTCTTGAGCGATGCACAGACTCAGTGCTGCCGGTGTTGACTGTCCAGGATGTGAACGAGTACTCCGTGTATGTACTGTATGTACCACAGACAGTTGCGGGCCAGGTGCTGAAGCTGCCGAAAGAATGCAAGGATGCATTCGGTGTTTCGGTGTAAATGCCAATTCTCATCCAATGGTCAAATGGCGTCGGTTGCGTGATCGCAAGGTCGATCCACGCGAACGAAACGACAGTCGCGGCGTCAATGTACGTCCCCGCATATTCGGCGCCTCCATAGTTTCCCGTGAGCAAGTCGGTGGGAACACCGGGCATTGAAGGCCCGTCTCTGGGTATCCCGATGAGGACCCGTGTATTGTAGTGTAGTTCATTGGGACCTCGCTGCCGTTGTGCTTGCGAGCGTATGTCACCATAACAGTGGCTTGAATACTCCATCAGCTCTCTGGGACCACCCCCGAATGGTATTCTTGTGCGTACCAACGACTTGCTCCGCAGTGGACGAGTACCAATTGTTGTAGCCCACTGCAAACTCGCCGATGACAATCCAACAGCAAGGTGGTGCAGTCGTCATGCTGGCTGCCTGGCCCGAGTTGACCGTGGGTGTCGCAGTTCCGTTCAAGGTGTGCTGTCTGGAGTTCAGTTGGGCGACAGTATAAATCGGCATCAACAGAACCAGCACGGCTCGAATGATGGAGATCAAAGCCATATTGGACTGACGATAGGGATCAAGATTGTGAGTAATGCCGGTATTCGTGTAATGAAGCTGATATCCAGGCTTTGACAAAGGTATCGAGGGGGATGAAGGCTTTAACCAAGCACCTGACGAGAGAGTATGCGTCCAAAAGGGCGATCGTCCATGTTTGGCTCACCATAGCCGCAGTAGCCTTTGGCTAGCAGGAGCTGAATGCATCAATACATTCAGAGAGCCATTGTATTGGTCGAACTGGCTAGACCGGGTAGCAACAACTTGGCTGGAGGATTCCGGTGATCAATTCGAGCGACAACCGGCTATGCAAGTCTTACAAAAGACAGGATACTCAGCCCGTTCGCTTTCAGCTACATTGTGTTGGATTCGTCAGTGCCGAGCGCTGGCTCGGTGGCGCGCTTCCCCTCGCTGTTATTGTGTCATTTGGTTGTACATGATATATATATGCATGTAGCATTCATTGTTTAATCGGAATCCATAGATTCCTCAACATAGACATACGGCGATCAATATGATGGAAACCCTATTAAATCAGGAAAATTTCCACACAGATCGTATTGAGCAGAAGTAAGGTATATGTACATACACAGTATAATCCTAGTTCAAGAAGGTCTCGAAAGCGAGAAATAATCGCCCTGAGCAAGATTCGTCGCAATAGACAAGCCTTGTCCACTCCCGTTCTGACGGTACGGAAGGGTGGAAAAATTCCCATTTCCGTGGTGATGTCCATTGTCCGACAACCCGTCCGTACCACCAGCTCTTGTAAGCTCTGCTTCATGAAGAGCAGCGCGCAAAGTCTGGCCCGAAGCATCGATGCCGACCAAAAAGCGTGAGAGTTCGCGACAAAGCTCCCAGTCCTCAGAATCTGCAGCCGCGCG
>Ga0265780_10004346_pt1 | contig 18265 bp, 26 predicted proteins | sample P1T30metagenome_FD_192432 | JGI IMG/M metagenome (GOLD analysis project Ga0265780, IMG submission 192432) | Plant litter microbial communities from East Loma Ridge, Irvine, California - P1 T30 | ecosystem: Environmental > Terrestrial > Plant litter > Unclassified | place: USA: California...
AAACGCAAAGATGGCCAATCAAGACCGCCAGGAGCGCAAACATCCGTGGAGATAGATCTTGATGAAGTGGAAATACAGAAGGGGACACTACAGATCGCCAAGGCGTTGATCTTCCTACATCAACAGGCAAAGATGGTTCATTTGAACATCACCCCGGACGCGATTTTGGTCAATGTAAAAGTGCGCCCTCCCTACCTTTCATTTCAGCCGGAGCTGACATATAGGGCGATTGGAAACTATCAGGTTTGAATCTGACAACACCACTGTCACAGCCAGATGGGTCATCGACGAAATATGTCTACCCGGAAGTGGACGCTCGTTTACCACCTCAAATACAATGGAAGTTAGATTATCTAGGTTCGCCCACTCACATGCGAGTGATCGGAAATCGCTGACAACAGCTCCTGAGTATGCTCTCGACTCGAGCTTGACTCCTGCATCAGATCTGTATTCCCTAGGATGTGTGCTCTTCGCGCTGCACATGGGTGGGAAACCACCTTTCCAGAACCGAGGATCGATGTCGAGTCTGAAGGAAAATGCAGAGGGCCCGTTGGTCTCTAAATCATGGGCGAGCGGATCAAAATGGGATCGGTGTAGCTCAGAAGTGAAAGGTAGGTTCCCAGGTTCCCGGCCTGAAGGCGTGACTAGGCTGACGACCAGACCTACTTCCCCGATTATTGACGAGACAACCAAATCAACGAATTTCTATCAAGTCCCTTCCTTCCCATCAATTCTTCTCTTCACTCGCTATCAACACCCTCAATTTCCTTGACCCCACTACATTCGCCTCAAAACCAAGAGAGGAGAAAGCGACTTTTCTCAAGGGGCTAGTCAGGGTCCTGCCAACGTTTTCAGACCGTTTGAGGCGGAAGAAGATTCTGCCCAGTCTTTTGGAGGAGGTAAGTCTGGGATCTGGATGGAGGCTGATGTTCAGATGAAAGACCCTTATTTGTTGCCATTCCTGCTACCTAATGTGTTCGAGATCTCGCAGACGCTCAGTCCGGAGGCATTTACTCCGGTTCTGGGCAAGCTGCAGCCCCTCTTTGCTCTCCGGGATCCTCCCCAAAATATGCTCAGTAAATCTCTTATAGTCTGGCGAGCATAAGTTGACGGCTTAGCTCTATTGGAACACATAAAGCTATTTGAGGAAAAGACTACACCGCCAACGTTCCGAGAACGTAAGTCTGCCCCTGCGTGCACCGCTAACAATCAGACGTTATGCCCCTGATATACAACTCGCTCGAGTGCGAGCATATGCCTGTTCAGGAGAAGGTCCTCAAACTCGTCCCTCACCTATGCGAGATCTTGGACTACGGAACCGTGCAGAATGTACTCCTTGTCAATGTTGCTGTTAGTTTCCACCTCAGCACAGTGGGCTTTCACTGACAGAGCAGATCCTATTCACCAAGACTAGAATTCTTTCCATCAAGGTGCAAACATTGGAATGTTTCAAGGCCATGGTCAAGACGCTTGATAAAGCTACCCTGACAACAAAGCTTGTTCCCCTCTTGGCCAAGATCAAGACGAAAGGTACGTCAACATAGATTTGAGCGGAGCCATAACTGACTGTCTAGAACCTGCTGTCATGGTATGCTGCATCAGCCCGTGGACTACGAAGCTGATGATATAGATGGCCACACTGGCAGTCCATGAAGCTATGGGGTCCAAAGTAGATCGAGAAGCTGTTGCGACCCTCGTGCTGCCGCAGCTATGGGCTATGTCTATGGGACCTCGTAAGTCAACTGAATTATAGTCAACACTCAGCTGATCAGCCAGTCCTCAATGCCGATCAGTTCGCAAACTTTATGGGGTGGGTCTCCTTCCTAGTAGCCCCTGGGTATTGCTAATCGAGTAGTGTAATCAAGACGTTAGGATCCCGCGTCGAGGAAGAACACGCCCAGCATCTCCGAGATGTCAGGCGGATCGAGCAACAGACTAACACGTACAACCAGACGCTTGAGAATGGTAGCGCATTCAACAATAATGGCACAAATGGTGGGGAGATGAATTTCGAGGATTTGGTAAAGGGTAACTCTTCCCCTAAGCCACCTACTTCCATCACTATTGGTGGTATGCCTTGGGACGAAGGATGGGCCGATTCGAGCAGTGGTGATAACGGTCTAGTAAGTCTTTGGCAAGAGGGTGTCGCGAGCCAGCTAACGAAACAGTCAAACGCGTTCTCATCCACGTCAATCACTCCTTCGCCCTTTGCTTCACCCAAAATCGGCTCGCAACCCACTTCAAGCGGATCCAAGTCAAAAGCTAGAACTGTCCCAGCATCAACCTTCAATTCTTCAATGTTCAACAACGCCTCATCCTCTTCTTCATCCACCACAAACTCTCCAAGTACTTATTCAACACCTACTTTCTCACCGATACAACCTCAGATAACAAGTTTCATGCCGCTACAACCTACTTCGTATACACCACCTCAATCTCAGCACTCGACCTTCGCACCTCAAACAACACAAGCCCAGGGGATGGGACCGAATTACAATATCTCCCTAGCGCCATCTGCAACTTCACCACGCCCTTCCCAAAACGCATCAATGTCATTTATGCCCCCTCCACAGGCTTCTCAACCGCCACCACCTCCGCAAACTCAAGCGAGACCGCCACCACAGGCTGCTATGGCGCCTTCGAAACCTCCGCCTGGGTATAGCAGTGGGTTGATGCAGCCTACCGTGGTTGCTAAGCCTAGTATACCTACTGTCAACGGGAAGGTGGATTGGGGGGACTTTGATCCTCTCAAATAGAATGGTGATGACCGTTCATCAAATATGCATGAGAACTTAATATGCATGAAAACTTTGCTCTACTCTACCCCGCCCTAATCACTATCCGAGTCGGAATCCTCATTGATAGCCTTGTTCCTCTTTGGTCCATCTTCATCACTACTTGACTCATATTCTGATCCGCTCTCTTCTTCGTCATCTTCATCGTCTCCACCATGGACGCCTGAGGGCTTGACTTTTCCTCCTCGCATCATTGCCATCTGACCAGCTAAGGTATCCTCATCGGGTTCAGAAATATCGTCATCGTCGTCATCCTCTGATTGAGCGTCCTTTGCTTCTTCAACTTTTAACTGTTCGTCAGTGATGTGTCTGGATGAGTTGTACGGGGGACTGACCATTATCGGAATCTGCACATCACTACCAAGGAAAGTATCGCTCCGCCAGTGAGCGACGAAAGAATAGAGATTGGGTTGAGGAGGAGCTTGGAACTGTAACGAGAATTCTCTAGGTTCTGATGGAAGCCCATCAGCTCGGGGAATGGGTAGATCGGTTATTCGAGAAGGCTGAACGATGACTTTGTCCAATTTGGAATCACCAAGCAATACATAGAAGTGTGGTTTCCGTTGCTACCCATTAGTCGTGCGCATGTATAAATGGGCAGGACTTACCAAAGGCCAATGCGGCGCATGAGCATATCCATTGGCGGGGTATTCTGGCTTAGCAGCGTCTTTGCCTTTTGTTCCGACAACTTTTTCGGCTTTGTCTACCACTGCGTCCTTGACATCCTCGGCGACGTCCTTGAGCTCTCGCTTCTCGTCCGAGGAGTCTTCCTTGGTCTCCTCTTCGGATTCGGCATGAGCGTTTGGGCCGTCGATCAAATGTCCATTGGGCATCTCCTTCGAAATAGGAGTGGAAGGGTAGATGTATCGGCATTTGAAGGTCAATTGGACGATCGCTGATGGCGTGACGACCTTTTCGCCGGCAACTAATTGTAAGCTTGTTGACGAGGTGGGCTAGACAGGAAGTATAGGACGCACCCTTGAATTCAGCAGAGACGATATCCAGCTTGGGCCAGTACTTGGCCATGTTCTTGGCTTCTGTCACACCCTCAACATCTGACTTGTACCACTTATCAAGCCATCGCTTGCCTTCAGCCTGATGAACTATCTCCATCTCGGTAGCCCGTTCGGGTGTGATACCGGTAAGCTGGGCAAGTGGAGAGACACCGACAGGTAAAGCTTGGACGAGGGCGGGCTGCAGCGACATGCACAGTGTTGAAGTTGCTAGCCAGTTGTGAGCTAAGGAGATGTTGACAAGGCCGGTAAGGAGAGGCTGGATGGTGAGGAGGATAGAGTCGAGTTCTAACGATCAGCGCGATGCCGTAGTGCGAGTTCAAGTACGTACCAGACTTCATCTCAGCGTCCTCGAGATCCATCCTGAGCAGATGCGCCCACAAGAGAGCCCTAGCCCGTCGAGCAGGTGCAGTCTTGACCTCAATCCTATTCTCCTGCTTCATCATGACGTTCTCGTCCACTCCTAATTCCTCCCTCCTAGCCTCGATGACCTTCTCAAGCTCCTCGACTTTGGTTTGACGTTCCTTCTTTTCCTTCTTACTGCCCTTCTTGCCTAGAAGTGCACTGATCTCGGCAGCAGAAGCGAGAATAGCAATAAGAGAGATGAAGTCGGTATCGTCTCGGAGTTGGTGGAAGAAGCTTTCGGCGGTAGTGTTGAGGATAGCATCTCGTGTCATTCGTCGCTGAGAGAACCACCATCGTCCCTGATCCATCAGCTCATATTCGATTACGGAAGACGGCGGTGACTTACAACGATCCAAGGGATTCCAACACCAAGAACAAGACCATATGCTCCCAGTACCCAGATTCCATTCTTTCCCTCAACGACCCATTGGGGAATAGCAATCTTGTCTTCCCTCTGCTGAGGTCCATCAGGGTTTCCATACTTTGCCAAGTTCTCTCTTGTCACCTCATCGGTGAGTGCCTTGTAGGCTTTTGTAAGGTCGACATATTTCGATTCGGCTTCCTCTTTAGTCTGGTTGTCGGCGAGCTGAACTTTGTCCGGATGGCTAGATTATAAGCACTGACGAAACGAAGCAATTAAAGGTGGACAAACAATTGTAGCGAGAGCTTCTTGTAATGTTTCTTGATCTGCTTCTCTGTCGCTGATCCCGAGATACCGAGTACTTGGAATGGATCGTATGTCGTCTCGCTTGCTACAGTCGGAGCGACATAGATACCATAGAGCATATAAGCCATGAAAGCCCATGCTAGTAGAATTGGGATGGCGCGTTTCGTTGTCCGTCTGGCTTGTTTCGAGGCTTTACGCTGAGCTAGGTCTTTGGCGTGGGCTTTGCATTCCGAGCACTGACACCGAGGCTGCAATTGTTCTATCATCAGCAAGATTCCTTTACAGTTTTTTAGACAGAACATACCACGATGCTCGGGCTTGAATGCAAAGTATGTTGTTGGGACCAAGATGAGGGCCAAGAAGGTGACTCCAAAGTAATTGGCTAGTGACCCAGAGTCGTCATAGGACATTCCAGGTGCCATTTTTGGTCGAGGGGTATACTATATACCAGGAAGTACTGATACAGACTACTCCTCGTGCTAGTGACCCAAAGGTGTATATGATATGGGTAAATACTACTGCTTTGTAGTTGACTGAACCCCTCCTCCGCATAGACGTGGAGGAAGCTAGTCTCTCTAAGTGGGGTGTATAAACAAGTTTCATGTATTCCAAACCCTGGCTATTTGCTCTCCTGCTCTTTCCGGATACAACGACTACTACTATTACAACACTACTCATACAACAACAACAACAACAATGTACAGACAGGCAATGCTTGCACGAACCGCTCTAAGGGCATCTCGAACAAGGGGTTTCGCTACCGCCGCCGAGACAGCACCCGAGGACTTCGCCTCAGCCCGAAAGGCTGTCAAGGCTCACGCTGTCGGTATGTCACCAACCCTGTCTATGGGACAAGCTGACGGTCACAGAGACTACCGACTTGTGGAGGAAGATCTCGTACGCTGACCCTGGTTCTCTGAACGGCAATCACTAACATTCCAGCTTCTACGTCTGTATCCCTGGTATCGTTGTTGCCGGTATCTGGACCTACAAGGCCGAGATGGCACACAAGGCACACACCGAGCACATCAAGTAAGCTATCCCTTGTTATTCATTTGTGAACAAGGCGCTGATGTAAAGGCACGAGAACGACGGAGAGCTACCTGAACGGTACGTCTCGCTTCTGCATTAACTTCACCAGGCTGACCTGTACAGAGCCGTCTACAGCTACATGAACATGCGACAGAAGGTAAGTCTTCGTTACCCACACATTGGATACTATACTAACTCAATAGCCCTTCCCGTAAGCAGCCTTGATCTGCTCAATGTGATATTCATACTGACATAAACAGATGGGGTATGCAGACTCTCTTCTTCAACGTATGTGGTTCCGCACTTTTCATTGGCGCAAGCTGACATACCTTAGCCAGAGGTCAACGTTCCTGCCGAGGAGGCATAGTACTCCAATGGACATGTATATGCATCAAGTTGTTGAGGATTGGTACAACATTCGTGTTTTATGCTAAATCCTTATGCCCAATCTCCAAATACTAACGCTGCGAAACTCTCGTATTCTGGTAAAGACACCAGTCCCTATCCTGTCAGCTGAGATAACAACCCAAGGGAGATGGCGGACCTCGACTCCCGAATCTGGTATACCATTCCAAACGCCCTTTGACCACGTTGCCATTTCGGGCAAGCAATCAACGAGCCTTCGTGTGGAGGGGGATGCGAGGTCGTCTGGAGTGTAGAGCTCTGTACGCATGCTCTCGCATAGGCTTTTCACCATCGCTGAAACGCCTCTCTCGAGGAGGTGTCGCCCATCTGCTGATTGGAGTTGTTGCCGTGTCTGACCGAGCAGCTGCATCAGGTAAGGCGAAGCCTCGGGATGGGTAGGCAGTGGGCAATTTGAAGACGTGGTTGTCAAGGGAGAAGGAGGTAGGATGTGGGATGTAAAGCTACTTGTTAGCTATCTTGCTTATCTGAACAGTCAGACTTACTCGTGTAATTGCTCGCCGTCGTCAGTCTCCACGATGGCCCTCACTTCCTTAATGACTGTGTACCAACCTTCAACACCGAATTCTCGCTTCAATGGCATACTGAGTCGTCAGCCCTCGGACTTTCCAACAATAGGAAGGGACGCACTTTGCAAAGACTCGCTCGACAGCATCATCCACCCTGTCTGCCACCTCCTGCCATCCTTCGTGCAGAAGCCACCAAGAGTAGGTCAAGAACGACCTCTCTGCCTCAGCTTTGTCTTCCTCCTCATCCTGATCGAAGATCTCTACCTCTACGTGTCCAGGGCTAGATCTCAGACCAGGCAACAATCGAGTGACATATTGTAAAGGTGACGGTGAGGTATTATCGGCGTATTCAGCGAGTCCCATCGATTCGAGTGAGAAGTAATTGAACCATCCTGATTTGGGTTGGATTGACCGAATTGGGGTTTCATCCTCTTCGACATCCTCTGATGTGAAAGGCACTTCAGCTGGCGGGAGGGTCGTCTTGATATCATTCAAGTATTTGACTCTGGCTAAAGTCGATAATTGCGAAGACGTAAGAATGAGGAGTAGGGGGACGAGATAGGCGGTCGTAAGACTCTTGGCGATACCTGCAACTCAGCTTGAACCCAATCTTGGAGTTGAAGGCTCACTCTGTATCTTCAGATCCTTCCATAGCTCCTTCTTGCTTTTGGGAGGAGTTGGCGGTGAACGATGGGGAGGGGACGGACTGAGCATGATAGAACTAGAAATATTTGAGGGAGGGGAGTTGGAATCGGATGATATATCTGTGGGGAGTGATATCGATTGTGATGTTGCCGAGGACAGCTATACAATCAGCCCACCATTCAAAGTATAGACACTATGCAGTTACTTCGTCTGGCTCGCCTGCTTGACGGTCTCCATCCCTTCTCTGAAATTCTGATGCCCAAGATTCTCCAACGCCCTCGCCCTCCATAGACTCATTCCCGCTCACACTCGTACCCGCATCGGACTCTCCCCTACTGAGATGAAGCGAGTTATCGGTCTCCTCAGCTTGTCTATGTTCGGGCTCAATACTGGCTGCCGACGATGCCATTGACATCCCCTGTAATGCCTGTGAAGTCTGCTCGATTGGATATCGGTCCGCCAGCTGGCTGCCCAAAGCTGGGAGGAGAGCATATAGGGTGAATGATATCGTCGAGAGAAGAGTCGTAAAATGCGACCTCAGTCTAGATGATCAGCAATTCGCTTCGTACCTCTGTCATACTAGATACGTACCTATCCTTGATTTGACGATCCTTGAGCGCAGTGACTCTTGCCTCTCGAAGTCGGTCCAGGGTATAGCTGACGAGCAGGTATAAACTGGAGACAGTTCCGACGACAGTAGCCAGCCTTCTGAATCGCTTCTGCCATGCTGTGGAGTTCATGACTGCTGATTACACTCACCAAAAGTAGGCAGAGCTGGATAGATAGCTTCTCAATAATCATCGGCTACTCGGCCTACCGAAATGCTTCCGTCCGTTACATCGATGTGAGCAAGGGGCACTATACGTTCACGCTAAGAGTAGTATCGACAGTCAATATGCCATACACAGTATCAAAAGCTACAAAAGAGGATGTTGTATGTTCAATCCAGGTCATCAGATCCAGAGGCCTCACTAACAATCCAGCCAGAGCTCTTGGGGCTCATCACTGAGCTGGTGGGGTGATCTTAATTTAGCTCGATGGATCTGGCTGATCTTTTTAGGCCGTATACGAAAAGGAGCCAGATGCGGTCAAAGCTACACCCGAGCTTGTGAGCACAAGATGCCGACACGGGCTGATGATAGATGATCAAGAACGTGTTTGAGAACAAGTATGCTGAATGCCTCATTTTGCGGACCGATGGAGGCGAGGCTGTTGGACTTGCTTTGGTCAGTTCCCGAGTCCAGTCTGATGAGATAAATCTGACGAGCAGTACTTCTTCAACTACTCTACATGGCTCGGTACCCCTGGTCTATATGTGAGCGCGACAAACCCGATCTAAATCAGCCGATAACTAATCCGCAGCTCGAGGATCTTTACATCAAGGAAGGACACCGTGGTAACGGACAGGGCAAACGATTGTTTGGAGAGCTTGGCGCCGTGGCAGTAGAACGAGGATGCTCTCGAATGGAATGGCGGGTTCTCAAGGTAAGTCTCGGCACGATCACTGTCACTGCCTATACATTTACCTAATGCGTCAGTGGAACAAGCCATCAATAGACTTCTATACCGAGTGCTTGAAAGCAGAGAACCTTGTCGAGTGGGACACGATGCGAATCGAAGGCAAAGAAGGGCTAGACCGCTTGGTTTCTTTCAAACAATAGTGCTACACCGCGGGATCACACGGGATAACCCCGACTTTTTTTCAAAATGCAAGAAATCTACCCTGGCCGTTAGACCTTGTAGATGTGAGTTTACACCCATGGTCAATCACATCTAGCTAATGTAATAAGGATGATATGCATAGCGCGTCATGTGGGATGACACCCGTACTTGTTGGAGCGTGGGAATGATTGAAGGTTGAATCACTGAACGGGATTCATACGTTCACTCAACATCTCCCGACTGATTCACCTAATTCAACCCTTTATAAGTTATCTCACCCAACCATGACAATGCCTATTGTTCACTCTGGAACTCGACTCCCTCCACACTCTTACTCTTCTCCCCCGTTCTCCCCTGTCTTTTATCTACACACCTCTCTTGCCCTCCATCCCTCTTAATTCCATCACACCCCTTGACGCGACTGCTTTCGCGTTGTGTTTCGGCTCTGATACCGCGTACTACGTGAGTAGATGAATTACAACATCGCGTCCGACTAAACCCTCAGTCTCGGTGAAGACGTCCGCTGTTATCATCACTGATCGGCATCCTTTACTCCACCTGTCCCAACTGTCCTTTGCCTGCTCAGCATGCTAGGCTACCCTAATTCTCCACTCGCCATCGCCCGTTATATACTCGATTATCCCCCCTCAGATTATCCGTTCGATTACGACCAGTATCCTCTTTCATCTCGTAGCCCATCTCCTCCCCCACCTCGACCTCCTCGACCAGATACAACGGGTACTCCCTGCGTTTCGCCTACTCCCGTACGCGCATACAGACCATCTTGGATGTGGTCTCACGGAACTTCGAGCCATCGGGATATCGATATGTTGTCCTCCAGTCCCAAGGATGAACCCACCACTCCTCCACGTCGAGAAGCACCATCTACCCCGGAGTCGCAGACCAGGTCAGCTAGGGGTATCCATGTTCATCAGTACTCTCCCGTCACTCCTTCACGACTGTCCTTACCGCCCATCACTGCTGAAACAACGCATGAGTTTACGCCTGAGAGCGAGAGGGATAGTCCTTATTGTCCACTCTATGTGGTTCCTAGGAGACATCCACCTGACGTCTTCAGTTTGGTCGAGAAAAAGGCGGTCGAATTCATCCAATTCAGTGGACTCAAGCCGCTCAAGTACGCATTCACATTTCTATTCACGCTGTCACCACTAATGTCATCTCAGACCTCGCCGGCGGACCATTTCGGAGCAGAGAGCATCGTCCCCCAGACCTCGAGTAGCCGATGTGGAAAAAGCACCTCGGTCTCTGGCTGATACAGTGCGCCGACTAGTTCACAGGTATGTCCTCATTAGGTGAACATTCGCTGACGACAGATACCCCGAGGTCGGCAATGCAGTCCCAACGGCCGGTCCGTCTCCTCGAACTGTGCCATCAGTCAAGACGAAGCCTCGAGCATACTCATTTGGCGCGTTGGCGGAGAAGTATACTCAAGCAACCTCCAAACCGAGACATCCGACGAGATCTCCATCCCCACCGCCTCGTGTTCGTCAGTCTTCATCAAGGAGATATGGTCCGTTCACATCGCCGTCGCACTCCCCATTAAAGTCTTCGTCCACGCATTCGAGCAACCAAGCCCACTCGCCCAGCAGAACTCCGTGTCGACTTGAAGCTTCAAATGACACGAGCTATCAGTCATCGTCCTGGCCGACTTATGAAAATGAGTGTCATTCATCACCTATGGAGCGGAGTTCGCCCGACCATCGACTCATCAGTCCCCAATCACCCAAGACGCCTACACCCAAGTCTCTGGGTCATGGCGCATTCTACGGACACCCGAACTCTGCATTACGACACGAGAAGTCTTCAGTACGAACCATGTCCATCGACATTCCCCCTCCACCTTCGTACGAATCTTTGGCCGCCGCGCGCGAGGCAGAGTACCCTTCTAGTCCGAGAGGTACCGGACCGAAAGCTTCGCGTTCGTCATCGCCTTTTGGCGCGCTGTGGCCCCGAGCAAAGAGCATCGACAAAGCCGTCGTCCCGTGGGCCTCAGAAAAAGCATACGACAGCATGGGCAACGAGGTGGTCTATATCAACTCCCCTCCTGACTTTAGTCGACAGTATAAAAGGGTCGGGGACAAGACACTCGACGACAGCCCGGATAGAGAAGATATCACCATGAGTTCTTGGAACGAAAAAGACGCCGAGGGTGAAGTCGAATACGAGCTCGAAACCTGCCCCGTAATCCCCAGCGACAAGAGCAGAATCACTCTGGATCGTATTGCAGATGGTGCCTGGCTCTCGAGCATTCAAGCACAAGCCAAGGACAAGCGTGACAGACAGAAGGCAACATTTGGCGACTCCTTGATGGATGCTGACGATACTGGAATCGATGAAGCTGTACCACCGGCCGAGATGCCTCCCACTCCCCGATTGGCCAGGGCGACCCTTCCCCCACCTAGTCAACTTGGCAAACAGCTCCGCTATCCTGATGCCCCCGACAAAGGGGGAAGCTCCGATGATACGCCCGCCTTCTTGACACCTTTCACCCAGCGCAAAACGCATCCTCACAACCGAAGTGCCGAATATGTTCTCGCCGAAACCCGTAAGCGAGAGGCCAGTAAAGCAAGGACCCCGTTCGGTACGTTCCGACCTCGAAAGAAGCGCGCTCCCCCAGGGGAAATCACGAATCTGTGTATATTTACGCTTCAACGGAACTTCAGCAAGGCGCTATTGGATACTCAGCCTTCGCCAACGCCAAAAGCGAAGCTCCCCTCGCCTCCTTGTGTCGATCAAGCGCCACCTGACGAGTCGTCCTGGTGGGGCGGGCGGTTATCACCTCCCTTGAAGCATGCCCACCTGTTTGACGGCGAAGACGAAGAGAATGACGGCGATGCGGAAGAGGATGAGGACGATTACGAGACGGATGATCGAGGACTATGGGCTGAGCAGAGCTATGGGATAGGTCTCGGGCTCGGTCTTGGAGTAGGATTCGATTTCAAGGTTCCGTCCCTGCCTCGAGAATATCCCGCCAGATCCCTTCCCGAACAGTATTCACCTTCTCCACATTCCATTCGCACACCTTCCGATCAAACTAAACCAAGAGTCAGTGTCAGCTTTGCTGGCCTCTCTCCAGCTGTGGATTTGGTCCACCGACCGAAAGATAGCGCCTTGACTCCTTCACCAACATCGCCGGAAGTCGTCACGCCCGAATTCGATACCGAAACTGGTCAACGGACTGTTTTAGTCAAGGAGAATTACCAAGAGCATCCAGGATCTATGTTTACTGGACCGTGGAACCTCAGAAGACCCCCGGCTGAGGAAGATGATGACGACAGGGACTTTTGGTCGAGACGGGCAACTCAGAAAGATAAGGGGAAGGGTAGAGCGGTCTCGGAAGTTAACGAGAATCCGCCCGTTTCCGAGACCAAGGTATCAGTCATCGCTGTCCCAGACTTCATCCCTCTCGATCCAAGCCAATCCGATGAAGTCAATTACGGCGCCCTGGCTGAAGCGTTCGGCGTCGATGCCGATGAGCTGGCAATGCAATACATGCTTGAAATGTCCAAGCTAGATATGGGAAAGACTACAGAAGAGGTTGCCTGTGGGGATAGTCCCGGCGCGTCTGGATCGGGTCTTCCTCCTTGCCATTCATGGAGTGAGGATGAGGATATCGATGTCGATATGTCAGACTCGTCATCGGGGCCCAGCAGATCCTCTTCTTCCGACAATCTGTTAGGTCTATCATCCATCACCCCACCCACCACCTCTTCTTTCCCTCGTAACGAATCTTTATCCTCGGCTTTCAACTCTTGGTATAGTGGACATACGAATGACGAGGCCGAGAATGACGGTTCAGCGCAAACGATATCGACCGTCAAGCAATCGCTCGAAGAATATACAGACGAGGTCCGTCCAAATCGAATCGGTTATAAACGAAAAGCCATCTGACGGCCCAGTCTAACAAAATCTCCAACATGATGAAGCCGCTACGTCTCGATGATAATGCCAATGACTTCGATGCTGTTTACTATACGCCACGAATGATACGTACTGTAAATGTGGATGATCTGAACGATTACGACGATGATAATGATGATAATAATGATCACGATGTAATGAAGGGTGGTGACGATACCGACCACGAAGTTGACGACACTAAGAATGATGAGACAGACAATGACTGCGACACCGACGATGATAACGACAACGAGCACGATGTTTACGACACCAAGAGTCATCATTACGATTCCGGCAATAATGACGATGACCCTCCGCTACGGACCTATGATGAAGAAGAACCGCAAGATCTCGGCCCCTATGTCGACACAAAACACCTTATCAGTAATGACAGTAACGAGAACACGATAATGAACCGGATGTTTGAGCTCGATGTCACCTTTACTCCGCCACCACCCCAAGTTAGGGGTGACAGACCCTCACCACTCCGATTCGGCCATAATGACGACTTTGTCAATTACGTGACGACGAGTCCATTCCTTCGCACACCAGAGGCTCCTAGAAGGATGTCATCAACCAACTCGCCTCCCTTTTACCGGCTGGCACCGGCTTAACTGCAACCTGTGAAATCTGGAGAACAGTTCGCCAACAGGATGTTAAAAAAGTGGAACTCTCTTATAGGGCGTATACGTGATGTTCACAGGGGATCCAAGGACGCTGTATTGGATCGCGGGACCGATATTCGGCCGACCAAGTTACGGAGGGTCGTAGAGGAGAGTTGATGATTTATAATGATTGCTTCTCTTTGTATGTCTTGGTATTTTGTACCAGCATGTTCCTGCTTGTTTCCTCTACGAATGTATGCCATGATGTCGAGCTCTCTCTGGTCCTTTCTAAATCGGACGAGGTGTATACATTATCGTCTAGATGTGGCTTAGCCCTACTGCCTTCCTGACTTCGTCCATGGTCTTTGCTGCGTGTTCACTTGCTTTCTCCCTGCCCTTGGCGGCAACCTCGCTCAAGTAGGCTCGATCTTGACTTATTCGCTCATAATTCTCCCTGATTGGCCTTAATCGCTCCACCACAACCTCTCCAATAGTCTGTTTCAATTTTCCCATTCCCCAATCTTCGACCTCCTGCGCCAATTGCTGCGGCGTTCGGCCCATTTCATCAAGCGCCGACCAGATGATCAGTAGATTCGATACACCCGGTCGAGTCTCTGGATCAAACGTTATGCCGGGTGTTGAATCTGTTATTGCTGATTTTATATTTGAGAGGATGGTGGATGACGAGTCTGTGATTGTAATTCTGGAAGAAGCGTTTGGGGCTGATTTTGACATTTTCGCTGATGGGTCCCGCAGGGATAGGATCCGTTTTGATGGGACTGATCATTAGCTGAGTTTTTTTGAGAAGATGGACTTACCGATGCTGATTTCGGGTAAGGGGAATACGTTGCCATATTGCCTATTGAAAGCTTCAAGAAGATCCCTCGTTAATTCTAGATGTTGTAGTTGATCTTCACCAACGGGGACTAGTGTTGACCTTCCATCAGCTCTGGCAGGGCAGTGAAAGATGACTTACTTGTAGAGGGCGATGTCTGCTGCTTGTAGGACTGGGTATGCCAGAAGACCGAGTTTGAGGTCGGCTTCTGAGATTGCTGTTTCATCCGCTGCGTTTCTTGATACTGCCAGTTTGGACTATGAGTCAGTATGGCCTCAATATTGAGCAGACTGGGTGCTTACCTTCCAAGTAGTCATCCGCTGTAATCTACCAACAGGACTGATGGGGTTGAAGTACCAACATAGTTCCGTATGTTCTCTCACCTAAGTCATCAGCTTACCCAGTTATATAGGACGTACGTCTTCCTGGAAATACAGACACGTCCGATCCGGATATACTCCACAAGCTAACAAGCTAGCTAGCATATTTCTCTTCGAGTCCATGAGGATATCAGGGTTTTGAGGTAAGGTGATTGCGTGGAGGCCGACTATTGATAGGTAGATTGAGGTGCTTGTTGGTGCTGATTTCTGGAGATCCAGGAAAGGAAGGAACATTCCCAGGTAGTTGCCAAGCTAAGAGGTAAGTCCGATGGAGAAAGGGGATCATAGCTACATACGTGGGGTGTCCCTGCAATGGTCAGCATGCGAAACCCGATCGAAATGGTGACGAACCTGTAGGCTGGATTCCGGTGAAGATGACCGGGTCGAACTGCTTGCGAGGGCTCTTGCCCTTTGAGCTGGACGCATAAGACCGGATTGTCGTGGGCAAATGTGTTCGAGCGAGAGAGAGAAGCTGGTTAGTACGCTTAGATGGTCCCGCTAGCATATTTGACGTGTCGCAAATGACAAAAGTAAAGTACAACGTCTCGAAAAGTGCAAAAGTTACAAGATCGCCAAGCATCATCCGCGTTCCTGATCTTTAATTTCCGATTGATCCCCCCACCCTTTGAACATTGACAATTCCGTTTGCCAGACTTTGACACCTATTGGCTTCTCCCTGCAGACTTCTTTCAATGACCGACCAGCTACTGGTCAATTCGAAGCTTTTTTTGCTCGAGGTATACTCACTTTTCACGCTCTTTCCAAACTCTTCGCCTTCTTCCCCTCCTTCACCCCACATGTACTCGTCCACTTCCCTCGGTAAGCGGACAAACCACTGTTTCTTCTCTTTACCTCCCGAGACGAAAGTTTTCGAGGGTGGAAGGATCAGGATGTAAGCTGTAATCAGCTCAATCCCTATTCATGCCCTACAATTCTCTTTCATCTGCATGTCAGTCTCTTTGTCCCAATTGGTATATCGAGCTCACCTTCCTACCTCCTAGGAGTGTGAAGTGTATACTCCTAGTCTTTCCAGCTCCCGGATTACGATGGAAGCCAGCTCTGAACTTATCTTCCTCAAACTTACCTAGCCTTACTTCAGCGACACCAGCTCAGGAGACGTACGGATCGTCGCTCTCGATAGTGGGATGATCAGCCCTTCTCCTCTTCTTGCGTTTCTCTCCCTCGCTATCTGAATCATCGTCGCCGTGTATTGGGTCTATACGGTAGGTTCCGATATCCCATAGTACTGGTCATTAGCGTCAATCTGTCAGCTGACTTACGGGTCCCACATCGGGCTCCTGACGCAAGAACTATACTGTCAGTCTCCTTTGGTTCAGACCATGAAATCTGGTCTCACTTCGTCCGTCACCGCCTGTAGTAAGTATCAGGGCAATCCCTGGGGCGAAGTACAAACCTTCAAACACAGTATAGCTGATAGGGTGTAATGTCGTCTCAACCGCCAGTCGACTAGACTCGCCCCTTTTCGAGATACCTATATTGTAAGTATGAAGACCTGGTCTTGGATCCAACATACCAAGCAGACCCTTGGGAATGGCCCAACTGACCGTCGACCCGTCAAGTTGCATCCTCAGATCATAGTGCAATGCTTCATATCAGTAATGTAGGCATCTTTGATCAAAGTGGCTTGCCTCTGGCCTGATGGCGCTGTATGCACCAAAAATTCCGCCTCTTCAGTGCTGGAAAGCGTTCCAGATCTTCGCTCGCAAATCCCCAGGGATAGGTATCACTTGCTGCATTTGGGTGGTGGACGTCCCGCTCTGGTGATAGCTCAATAGGAGTGTGGGTATCGGCATACTTAGAATCCTCTGCCTCCTCATGTGGTCGTTTCCGACCTGCTTTGAGCTTATGGAGCGTATACATTTATGTTATGTAGCTTATCATACTACATCATCTCGCATGCTCTGGACACCTTGGCTATGACGTAGAACTGCCGGAATTATGGTTCATTCCGCGATAATCCCGTTGTATTGACTCGCAAAGACGGGATCAAGGTTAAGTCGGATAGTTGTCATGCCTATCAAGGTAGGCACGAGTTCCGGCTGAGGGCGGTCCGGCCGCATTCCGCTTGGGCCGGTACCTTCTCTCCACCTTCTCGTTACAACATACTCGGAGCACCAGGACAGCAGAACAAACCCAAGCAAGTGGAAGGATGGACCCGTACTTCCGTTCAGCCCATGGCTCGAATCCCTCGCCACACGATGAGTCTTCTCCACACTCGGCGACTTCCCAGTACCGGCCCTTCCCCGGGACTTCAGGACTTGATCGATTGCTACAAAGTCCTCAGGATATGATGAGGTATAATAAAGGTCTCGATCGATTTGGTGTCCCCGCAAACAAGGTCGATGAGGTGAAAGGATATGACGGGTATCAATATGGACAAGCTCAGGCGTCTGGCTCCCAGTCTCAGCAGCAGGCTGGCCAAGCAGGGACAGGAAAAAGAGGCAGTAAAGCTTGTGTAGCATGTAAGTTTCTGATTTCGACTCGGCTGACTCAACAGGTCGGAAAGGGAAGAACAGATGTGAAGGGGATCCATCAGGGCAGCATGGCCCATGTCGCAGATGTCTCAGCAACAACATACCATGTGTTTACGAGAAGGCAGGAGATAAGGGCAAAGGAAGAAGTAGTACGAGCGGGCCAGAGGGATTTTCTGGCGATGCGGAGGGCAGGGTTTCTCAGCTCGAGAACTCTGTTCGCGATCTGGCACAAGGGCAGAATCAGATCCAGAACGCTGTATGCTAAGTCCTATTTCCACTAATTTGTGAGCTAATAAGCAAAGCTCCAAAGAATATTATCAATCCTACCGCAGAGCAACGGAGCTGCTCCAACACCAAGCACCGTGTCCTCGTACATGCCCACAATACAAGATGGCACAGGTTCGATAAACACCGCAAGCATATTCCAGCAAAATGTATCCCCGCCTTCCATCTTCAATCAAACATCTCCAAGTCATGGCATGCCAATGCATCTGAACCAACCGCGATCTCCTCAGAATACAGCCACCGGCAGAAGAATGACCGAGCCACAGATCCAGACTCGAGAGTTCCCCAAGCTGCCTGGATTCGCTCCGCCGGACCATCAATTCGGTACTTATGGGATCATCCCGGTCGCTTCGGCAGCACCATCACCAGCTCGATCACGCGCTTCATCAGTCTCTGCAACTTCCGAGTCTGGCCTGGCACATGATACGCTCACCGCTCCTATCGAAGCTTTGGAAGCTTTAGCCAATGCGGCGGATCAGGCGGCTTCAATTGCCGAAAAAGCTGGAAGGAGGGATGACTCGTCGGATGAAGAGCGGAAACAGAAGAAACGCAAACGAGTCACTATCGATGCTAAAAACATACAGTTGAGGGTC
>Ga0265780_10004348_pt1 | contig 18254 bp, 20 predicted proteins | sample P1T30metagenome_FD_192432 | JGI IMG/M metagenome (GOLD analysis project Ga0265780, IMG submission 192432) | Plant litter microbial communities from East Loma Ridge, Irvine, California - P1 T30 | ecosystem: Environmental > Terrestrial > Plant litter > Unclassified | place: USA: California...
ATCTCGATGTAATCGAAGACATCCTGCTTTGCTTCTTCCCGAGTGCCGTAGATCTTGCGCCTGATTCGCTCCCGTTTCAGGAGCTGGAAGAAGCTCTCGGCCACGGCGTTGTCATGGCAGTTTCCGCGCCGGCTCATGCTCTGCTGCAGGTTGTGCTCATCCAAGAAGTCGCGCCAGTCGTAGCTGCTAAATTGGCTACCCTGATCCGAGTGCACCATCACCGCATTCTTGGGCTGCCGACGCCAGACGGCCATCAAGAGCGCATTCATCGCCAGTTCGCGATCGATGCGTGAACTCATCGACCAGCCAACAACCTGGCGCGAGAACAGATCAAGCACCACGGCCAAATACAGCCAGCCCTCATAGGTGCGGATGTAGGTGATGTCCGTGACCCAGACGCGATTGGGTTCCTGCACATCGAACTGGCGCTGCAGATGATTGGGCGCTACCAGCGATGGCGCGCCGCCTCGTTTGTACTTGCGCTTGGCGTAACCGGTTTGGGAACGAATCCCAGCGGACCTCATGAGGCGGTGGACACGATTGACACCGCATTGTTCACCGAGTTCGCGCAGATCGTCGCTGACCTTGCGGTAGCCGTACACGCTGCCGCTTTCCAGCCATGACTCCTTGATCGGGACGAGTAGACGCTTGTCTTCCCTGGTGCGCTTGCTTTCAGGATTCAGCCGCCAGGCATAGAAGCCGCTCGGATGCACCTCAAGCACTTTGCACAGCCGGCGCACCGGGAACTGGTCCTGTAACTGAGCAATTAAGGTGTACCTTACCCGGACGTCTTGGCAAAGTACACCGCGGCCTTTTTCAATATGTCACGCTCCTCCGTGACGCGCTTGAGCTCGGCCTTCAGGCGCCGCATCTCGTCAGACTGGGCATCGACAGCCTTGCGCTCCGCCTCGGGCACGCCATAGCGCTTCGTCCAGGCGTACAAGCTATGGATGCTTACCCCAAGCCGCGACGCCACTTCGGTCGCCGGGTAACCACCCTGCGACACCTGCTTGACCGCAGCAATCTTGAATTCCTCTGTGTACCGCTTACCGCTCATATCTTCTCCTTGTGCCCGATATTATGGCTCAGGAGTGTCTACGATAGTCGTGGCGATTCAAGTATCCATTTAGCGGCAGTTAAGCAGACTGCTGTCGTGCGTAAAAAACGCTACTTCACGTCCTGCTGCCTCGTAGACTCCAGGCCCCGTTTGCCGCACTGTTCCATGCTGAGCGAGTCGGCGCAAACGCTCCGCCTTCGCGAGGTTAGGCGCACAGGGATCTAGCAATGCCTCTGCAGGCGCCGACTCGGACGGTGTGTGTGGAACTTCAGTGCTGAATGACCATTGAACATCAAGTTTCGCAATAGATGCATAAGTGTCCACATCCATGTACTCACTGTCCTCGAAACTCATGCCTACTGGTTTGCCTGACTCATTCACATTCGTCATAAAGCTCCCAAGCATGATCGGTTTAGAGTGGACTTTGAACCCGTCCTTATCAACGAAGTTCACTACCAAGCCCGCGTCCTTCGCTGCGCGAGCATATGCAAGATAAGGTGGGTAAGCATCACTGCTGATCGTCATGTACAAACGGCCGTCTGAAAGCTTTGTCTTAGCCGTTAGGTTGAAATGCAGGTTGTTACGAAGGTTGACAGTCCAAAGTTTGGGCGTTTCGTACTGTCGGGCTTGGACTTTCTCCCAACGATCGGATGCTAACCACACGCCTCCGACGACTATCAAGATCGCGGTCCCCGCGAAAAACAATGACGTCGCCAGTCGCATGGACGACCGGATATGGCCAAAAAATTTTGTAGCTATGTTCATTGCATGATCCAATGGCTTTAGGGGAATTTCGTATCCATTGCATCATACGCAACGTTATGACTGCTGGAAAGCCATCTTGCTTCTATTACTGCAGTGTAAGCTGCACGAGGGTATGCGCTAACTTCGCTGACTTAGCAAACGCAAATGTTAGTTGACGACCAAAGTGAACTTGTTGCTCGCTGGCGTTCCTCAAAAAAAATTCTGAGCGGCTGCTTTCGCCCAATTCCAGGCCGCGTGCCTTCAATTCTTCTGTGTTCGCCATTTGATGCTCTTGATGAGGTTTAGAGCATCAAATGTCCAGGTGGCGCTCTGGCTTACCTTTCCTCTGCGTTCCATGGCCCATTAGACCTGCCGCTCCGGGCCCCCCTATACATTGAATTCCACCGCGCCTTAGAACGCTAACAAAACCCTCTCGTTGCTCTGCAGGCAACGGCCGAGTACACTGAGCCGTGCCGACCGTCCGCAATCGGCCATGAGCGGTCGCTCGTCAGCCAATCGTGAGCGGTAAGGGAGCAGATCATGAAGTACGAAAGCGGCGATACGATCCGGGCCGGCGACCTGGTGACCATCGATGACAAATACGAAGGTCGCGTAGTGGCGTCAATCGATACGTCCGAATACTTACCGGGCTACCAGGACTGGGCGTATCTGCGAACCGGGATCATGGTCGTAACGGATTTCGCCGGATTGGTGCAATACACAAGCGAAACAACAGACAAGCTCTTGCCTAAAGCACGTAGTTCAGGACGGGATGGTCTCGAGTAAGCTCGCACCATGCCGCGTTACTTCCGCAATCGGTTAAAAGCGGACGTTGGATGTGCAATGCATTGCTCCGCTGACGAAACAGTTTCGAAGATAACAAAGAAAATGACAGATTACACAATCACCGTTCCCGCTCAGAAGCCGCCAAGTGTCTTAGTTAGGGAAGTGAGCGATATAACCGGGGAAAGTTTAGGGGAAATCTATCGACGGATTGCGTCGGGCACACTTTTGTACAGCACGGCTGCACACACTGCGAGCATTTCGCAGAAGTGCCGTAAGATCCTCGCAATCGTTGAATGCTGTAAACGCAGTGGATCGTCTGCGCTTTGTACCGAGAACGGCCGGAGTATCGATGAACAATTCCTGCGAAATATTCTCATCTCTTCAGAGCGAGAAGCTCGCCATCAATGTTGGCTAGACGATCAGGGACACGCATAGTCGCGTTGTGAACAATTGTCTGCCCAATCTTCTTATCCCAACGTCCGCAATGGGTCGATTGCGGTCCTCTGTGACAGTCTGCGATTTTCTGACCGCAGCTACCTGCTATGCTGAGTGCAACGGCCGCCTTCGGCCAAGAGCGGACCCAGAAGTTCCTTCACCTGTTGCTCAGAAGGCACGCTTTATTCGGAAGCAGGTCCATAGGTAACGTTGACAATGCTGAACCTCTGCAAAACCGTTGCAAACGGTTCATTCATGGTTTTTCCAAACGGTAGATCAACTTCTGCGAACTCGTGTCGAAGAATGGCCTCTGCGATTGCCCTTGCCGGATCGTTACCGGTCGCTACTTCAACAAGCAATTTCCTCCGTGACGGCCGTCCGAGAATGTTGTAATTCGTTACCCAAAGCTCCACCGCGTAGACCATTCACATTAAAGAACCTGAAATCTTACGCAGACGAACTCCCAAAAGCACGGAAAGATTTGTATATGCCAGCAGGTGTTGTTAGCGGACACTGGAATGTTTGCAGCATTACTAACGAAATAAAGCCACTTGCACTCGCTACTTCTCCTGAAGTGGACGCTACGATACGTCGGCTATCGACCAAGAGCGGGGCTTCTATTGAGGCCCTCCAATATGCTTAGCGCTCGTGCGACTGTGCGCTTTCGCCCTCGACAATTAACGCGCGCGTTACAATTACGTCGCGCAGGGTTTTCGAGTGCGCTCTTGCCTGCATAGCTTTCGCTTCGTATTCGGCGGCGCGCGCTGCCTGGCCTGACTGGCGCTCTCTTGCGGACAGCTTGCTGAAGAGCCGGCCCTGCTCGTGGAGCGCCCGGATGGCACCCCAGATGGCGTCCTCCACCGTGTCGCCTTGCAACGCCGCCAATACCTTGCCCGTAAACGCATGGCCCGTGTGGCAACGGTAGCGTATCGGCCCTTTATGGCCGACTTCCCACAAGGCACCGGCGCACTCTGGGCAAGTCAACGACGATGGCTTGCCAATTTGTTCGAGGTCTTCCGTGTCGCTATCCCTGCCAGCCATGCGATTCTCGATATCGATCCAGTTCGGCACAGCGGACATGGAATCTCCGCGGCCTGGGCCCCCCGGCCGCACACTTAGGTCAGTCAGCTCGACCAGTGCCGGCCCGATATGGCTGGCGCGCAGGACCCGATCGACATCGACATGTTCGAGCGCGCTGGCGGGCATGTCCCGGGCTTCGGCTTCGACCGGGTCCTGCACGATAGCCAAGCCGCCGCAGGCTTTAATCGCCTGCAAGCCGACTGTGCCGTCATCCAAGTAGCCGCTCAATATGACGCCAATCGTATTTTCCCGGAACACAGACGCCGCTGAGCGAAACAGCGGATCGATCGCCGGGCGACAGTGGTTCTCCTTCGCGCTATGTAAGAGCCGAACATAGGCTTTCCCGTCATTCGTGACGACCGTGAGATGTTCGTCGGGCGGCGCAACAAGCACGTGGCCTGGGGTGATCGGCTCGCCATCGGTCGCATGACGAACGGGCATTGCCGAACAGCGGCTCAGAATGTCGGGAACGATGCTTTTGTGCGAACCAATATGCGTAACGATAAGAATGGCCGCAGGAAAGCCTTGGGGTAACATGGGTAGGATAACCTTCAGCGCTTTAATCGCACCGGCGGATCCCCCGATAAGAACGATTTTGGACATTGGTCTCTTCCCAAGGCAAGTATTGCGTACCCTACCCGAACGCTGCAAAGTGTGGCGCCAAGAACGGCCTGCTCGTATATCGACTTTCAGGCTGAGTAAGGATAGAGGCGCGTACGGCAGCTGTCCGACGACGACGCGAGTGCTGGTTCAGGTGGATTCGTTCGCCGCAAGAACGTTGTGCTTAGTTCTTGACTGTATACGGACGCGCATCGATCGGGACACTGACAGTAAAGGTGGTTCCTCGTTCTTCTGCACTGTCAGCAATCACGCTGCCACCGTGACTCTCTGCAACGTTTTGAACGTAGGGCAGTCCCAGCCCCCATCCCTTGATGCTCACGTTTTCCATTCGCTCGAATGCGTGGAAGAGCCGCTGTAACTCCTGCGCTGGAATGGGTGGCCCTTCATTGTGAACAGACATCATCATCCGCTCCTCGACAGAGTCGACCTTCACGCTAATGATGCCTTCTGGATCGCCGTACTTCTGAGCATTGGACAGCAAGTTTTCAAGAACTCGCTTCATTGAGGTACGACACCAGTACCCGTTGACAGAGATTCCGACAACGTTTACGCGTCCACCGAGTAAGGGGATATCAGCACACACCTCTTCCACCAGAACCATTACGTCGAATGGCTCGATGTGCAGCTGGAGCTTCATGTGGGTTTTCAGGAGTGAAGCGTCGAGCAGCGTTTGTATCATGTCATCGACTTCCCGCAGCTTTTTACAGACACGCTTGGCCATGTTGACGAGGCTGGGGTCGGACGCCTTCAACTGCATGAGCTGGGCAGTTGCATTAGCAACGTGTAGCGGGTTGCGCAAGTCATGCGACAGGCTTGCGATGAATGTTTCATTCATCTTCGCGTTGACCAAGCTGTAGCCGGATATTGCCTCGCGTGTAGCAATTTCGATGGACTGCCCAATGATTTCGCACTCGTGCATGCCGAGATTCACACCTCTCGCCTTCATTTCCGCGAAGATCACATTTCTAAATAATTGCAACTCATGGACTAAGTCCCCGGGACCATAATTTGTCATTTGGGCCCGCTCTTGACCATGCATGAGCGCCAGGGTGCTTTTGGACGTAGCGAAGGGCCTCGGCATTCCAGGGGCAATTGCTTCGGCAATGTCGTCGTATAGAACGGGGAGCGTATCGATGAGCACTGGCCGATCCAGGTCAGCAGCGACCGAGATTTCGGTAGTGACGCGTTCTGCCCATCTCGACAATACGTCGTTGCGTATTTCAGTAAAGGCAGCGGCTAGACTCTCGGGCGTTGCCCAGGACATCCGTGAAGAGTTATTCATCCGTGCCACCTTAAGGGCATTCATTGATCAGCAATGGCTGACTTCAATGGCCGAGCTCGGAGCACCATCTATTACAAGTCTAGCGTGAAATAGAGATTTGTAACGTTTTCTTGAGATTAATGAGCCACACTCAGGAGCGCGGGATGTCCGCTTCGGGTCGAAAGCGGACGCTACAATAGGGCCGCAACCTGCAGAAGCGGACCGTCAGCTACGAATTTTGAAGGGAGAGAAGCATGGTCGTGGCACCTCAGCTTCGCCGGCCCCGCGCGGTACCTCAGCCTTCGAGATCGACGTGCTGGCCAACCCCATTCGACCCGAAGCTGCCGTTCGACAGGTGTATTCGTTCGGTGCCGCCCGCTGCTGACATTGACGAGCCCTAATGCGGCCACGGCCATACTTGGGGCAAGCGGTCGTCCAATCAGTGAACGGTTAACTTATGCTCCCGTGGAAACTCATGGCGGACGAAATTCACGCATTCAACCTCGTACCACGAGACGATGGCTTTGCAGTATTCATTCCCAGATAGCGCAGTCGCTTTGACCGAGTCGTGGAAATTTTCGCGTGAAAAGTCGAGCTCTACGCTTGTTGAGGATATGAACCCGTGGATAGCGGTATTTCTGGCCCTGCGCCATTTATCTAGTTTACCCAGCAATTCACGCGGGTAATCACGCGCGGTATCTTGCATATCCGGCATTTCCTTCAGCAGGGTGTGAAATGACGCATTGGAAAGCTTGCTGCCCATACCGTTTAAGAAGTTGAATAAGCAATTGCTAATCAAGCACTCCTGAAGTGTAATTGCTTCCAGGTAGTAACCATCCTTCAGCGCCTTTGTAATTTGTCCCATTGCTGCTTGGTAAGCACTATGGCGCGCCTTTAATTGGTTAACCGCTTGGTCAAAGTCGATACCTTTAGCTCGAGACACATGCAATGCTTCAAACAACGAAAATCCTGACTTGCTTATTCCTTCCCTATCAAATTCCTTCTGAAAAGATAGGAACGCGTTGTGATAACCATTAATAAAAGTGTGAACGGCTAGCCATTCCTCTTTAGCCCAAGAGAAATATTTTCCTGGCTCTTCAGGCTCAGGAATTCCCATCAGGGAGTGGCCAATCTCGTAGATCCAATCGTGCGAGACCATTGCGAGGGCTCCAACGTGGATGCACGTCATCAACCTTTCTGGGTAGATGTAGACTAACTCTGGTCGCCAGTCGGCGATATTCTGAAATTGGATTTTTTTCTTTGCTTCCTCGTCGCCTAGTCGCTCACGAATAATTTCGATTAGAAGCATGTAAACATCTCTTGGTTGCGGAGACAATTCAAGAATGCCATCAAATCCGAAACAGTGCGACAAATACACACAGAACGGTTCAAGGACGAGTCGCCCGTCTTCTCGGATATACGAGTAGCGGGATATTTCGTCTAAGAAAGCTTGTCGCTCCTGCTGTTCTTTGTTGTCCATAATTTATTAAATAGTTCGGAAACGTGATAAGTGAAGTGATCAGCCTTGTAGTATCAGCGAAGAGGAATACAACAAGTCTTGGCACAGCCATTCTATCTGCACAGAAGTCAGAGCACTCAGAATAAACGGTCCCTCATATGAATGATTTGGAGCGGAGATGGGCGGCTGCTTATGGCCATTCTCGGCCGTTCAGTGTACGGCAGCTGTCGACCCATTGCGGACGTTCATGAATAGTTTCAACGACTTAGTAGGTACACGCCACTTTGATCTGCCCAAACACGTGCAGCGTCTGCAATGTCCGAACGGTCGAAGAAAAAGTGATACGTGTCGTCCCAGCTTTCATAAAATACGCACCCATGCTCTGGGAGCACGACGTGAAAATGGCGGTGTCCAAAGACCTTGCCGCCGCCTGGTCTGCAATATTCGGAAAGCACTTCCTTCGACACGAACCGTCGGAAAAGGATGTGACGAAATTGGCGACCACGCTGCACAAACGAAAGCACATCAGTTCCAGCGATCATTCGAGAGCAAAAGTCTGCAAGCAAGGCGTCCCGACGTGCTTGCTCGTCTGCCGGAACATTTTCCAGCTTTTCACATGCTTCCTCGCGCGATAGCCAGTGGTCGAATACCGATACAGAAAGTATTTGAACTTCTGCTCGCTGCTCGTTAAGGTTGACATCCATCAGCCAATGAAACTGGCCAGCTAGATCGCGTTGACTGGTTTTTGCAACATTGACGATGCGCCGATTTGACATAGGTTCTTGAAGAGTATTTGCCGGTAGAACGTGCAGTTGTTCAAGGTCCGCTTCTGGGCCGTTTGCGGACCTATTGTCGTGTCCGCTAACGACCCAGACCAGCTGCTCGATCTACCATATTTTAAATCCGCGTCGGTGGGCCCAAAGCGTACGCTAAAAGCCGCTGAAATAATGTAAAACCCCAACTCGTCTCGCTCAACAGCTCCGGCGCGCGCTTAGCGGCCATGACATCTTTTGTACTTTGCACCACTGCCGCAGGGACAAAAATCGTTCCTTCCCGGCTTTTTGCCGTTGGCAGGAAGGATGACCTTTTTTGATTGGCTGAGATTTGCCGCCCCCACGGGTTGGGCCATGCGTCCGGCATCTTCGTGAATATGCGAATTTGCTTCCGTTCGCTCTGTAGGTATGTCGACCGCAAAAGATTGTGCTCGACGGTAGGTTCCATCAGCACTAACCTCTGCGATGACACCGACGACATTGGAAGCCTTGACCGCAAGCGCAGCCGCGCTAGCCTTGTCATTCACCGTCGTCCAGTCAATTTTGTGGTCATGTTTTTGAAGCCAAACGAAGAGCGGCGCCCCGTTCCCGGCCATAATAAAGTAGCGGGCGGAGTGCTGGTTCAGAGTTTGGCGAAGGTCGCGCAGCATCTTGGCCAAATCAGTCCGTCCCTCAGCTCCCAAGTCCCGGATACGGCTTTCCGCTGCAAGCCATCTGCGTGCTCGGGTGGCGTCAAGGGCTCCAAGCAGCTTCAATACCTCCTCCGGGAAGTGCTGCGTCGGAAAAGATTTGGCTTCCCAGTCTTCTCCTTCGAAACTTCTGTCGACAATGTCGCTCATGTGGTCCCAGATGACCATGTTCACGTTGCCGTCCTTCAGTTGGTCAGCAATTTCCTCATCAAAACGGTTCCTCTTCAGGTATGCACCCAAGTGGTCAAACTCGTCGAATAGATGAGCCCGGCGTATCCCCGCCACGGCCTGCCGTACCTCCATGTAGTGAGCGAACTCGCCAGGCGTCGGCAGGAGACGCTTGAGCACAAATAGTTCATCGATGGAGAGAGAAACGAAGGAATGCCTGCCGAGTAGCGGTCTAACCTGGGGTAGCTCCTTGCAGTACGCAGAAAATGGCGAGAATGATTCGACCGTCAGCCCGATCGGCATCATCACGCGGTAGTCGGAACGGCGGATACGGTTGCATTCTTCGTACTTACCGTCGATCAAGTGATAGAGCGGCACTTCATCCGCAGAATCCAGATAATTAAAGAAACGCTCACACTGCTTGTAGGCCTTCAATACCAAATCCTGTATAGACTGGGCGTGACGGCCGAAATCAAGTGCGGGCGATGCGATGGTAGCAGCCGCGCCGGCCTTGGCTTCAACCAAGAACAGCACATCATCGAGCAGGATAAGGGTGTCGTTTTCGGACCACTGTCTGCTGGAAATATCTTTGTAATAGACCTCCTGAACAACTATTGCGCCGGGAAGTTGGGCAGCCATAATATCGGCGAAGGCAGCTTCGCTCATCATCTTCTGCCGATGTTCAAAGGTCTTTTTGTAGTCCGGTTTTCGTTGAAGAAGATTGTAAAGAAGCGCACGATACCCCGCATCGCGGGTGAAGCACGGATCGACGGCATAGTAGTCCGATCCAAGCTGGATAAGTGGTTTCTTCCGAGCAGGCAGTGTCCGATAAGGCGTTCCGGCAAAATCGCCTGTTGCGAAGAACTCGGTGTCTTCTCCGCGCCTGTACGCCAAGTCCGCTAATAGTGTCGATGGGAGGTTCGTATGACGGCTCACGTTGGCGATGCCACCGCGAAACATGTCATCCATCGCCCGCCCTGCGGCTTTCGCTTGTTCCGCATTGGCAGCCACCCACACCCTTAAGGCGTCTTCCCGAGGCTTATCCTGTGCCGCAGCGAAGGCCTGCGCAGCCTTAAACTGCTCCATCATCGCTGCGATGGCGTCAGCATGCCCCGAACGCGCGGCGTCGGCCATTGCTTGGAAGCCTTCTGCGATATCCGCGGCACTTGCGCCGTACACTTCTTTTAGGACATCATCGTGAGGAGCTAGAACGTAGCGGTAGAACTCGCCTTCCAGGACTTGGTAGCGGTTCCCCCGCAGCATGACCCAAGTTGATTTCGCGCGGAATTCGATGTCGGCCGTGTGCGGACCGAAGACGCCGTCTTTGGTATCGGCGGACGAGACCATGGCAAAAAGACCAGCCTGCTCTCGCAGTTTTCGTCCAAGTTCAAAAAGCTCGACGCACTCGGCTTCGTCGAACTTCACGTCCGCAGGGGCGACATCTGACGCGAGAACCGCGTGCACGTACTCCAGCAGGAACTGATTGTCGTTGATCAGATCACCCCGGCGGTCCGCACTGTGCTCCTCCTTAGTGACGCTTTGGTCTGCCATCGCGTTCATCATGTGCTGGGCGTAGATGTAGCCGAGCAAATCATGCGGAGGCATAGCGACAACCAGCTCGCGCATGCGGGCGGCCGTGGTTTCCATATCCTTCAACAAGGAAGTAGCTACTTCTTTCCGTTTTTTTTCATCCATAACTAGTTATACCTGCTGATGTTTCGCAGCTCGATCCTTGCATGGTTAATCCTGAAGGTTATGCAAGTAACTAACGACAGCTTTCAGTTTTTTAGTCCGCCTCGAGACCGCAATTGGGTGAATTAACTTCCGCTTCTGGCCGAAAGCAGAGGTCAGTCAGGGACGGGGCGGAGCTACGAACGCCGTTATTTCATCAGGAATTCGTCGGGCTTCTTGCCGTTGGCTACCGCTTCTGCCATCCACCTTGGCTGGCGGCCGCGGCCTGTCCAGGTTTGCGAGGTGTCTTTGGGGTTTTGATACTTCGCTTCGACCTTCTTGCCATTTGCTTTCTTTGCTTTCGCCCCTCCATTGCTGAGCAGCTCTTCCACGGAGACGCCGGCCTCTTTGGCAATGGCAAGGATCTGCTCGCGTGCTTTCTGCACGTCCTGTTGCTGACGATCCTTGATTGCTCTTTCCACGTCGTGCTGCAAACCTTTTAGCTCGCTTAAGGTATAACCAGCCAAGTCAATTTTCGCCATTTGTAAGCCTTTCGTTGTGTCTTTGGTTGTGTCTAGTTGATTCTACTATGCGCCGCGGCGCCCAGTTCATTTGCGAAAGTGCGCATAGTTAGGCGCGGTGCCGAGACTAGCGCATAGGAGAAAATCCATCCTCACTCAATGAGGAGGACGTATGGATGCGAGCGCCGGGAGCACAAGGAGTCGAGACCCATGGAACAAAGGACGATTAATCGGTCAAAAGTTACCGTTGAAGCTAAAAGAGATCTGGGCGATCAGGATAAGGTTACAGTTAGCCGAGCATTTGAGAGATCTGGCACTTTTCAACTTGGCGATCGACAGTAAGCTTCGCGGCTGCGACCTGGTGAGTCTCCGCGTGAAGGATGTCGCACAAGGCCAAAGCATCTTCCATCGTGCCATCGTCATGCAGCAAAAGACGCAAAGGCCTGTCCAGTTCGAGATTACCGAGCAGACTCGTCAGTCAGTGCTCAGTTGGATCAATCATCGAAAGCTGACTTCTAGCCAGCATCTGTTTCCCAGTCGAGTGATCGATGCAGGCCATCTGTCGACTCGTCAGTACGCACGCATCTTGTCAAGGTGGGTCAAATCTATCGGTCTGGACGCGGCAGCATACGGCACGCACACTATGCGTCGCACGAAGGCTACCTTGATCTATCGGCGAACAAAAAACCTCCGCGCAGTTCAGTTGCTTCTCGGGCATACTTAGCTAGAGAGCACGGTTCGCTACCTGGGCATTGAAGTCGACGAGCCTTGGAAATTGCTGAGCAAACTGAGGTTTAATGTACAAGGCCCACGTAGATGGGCCTTGGGTCCGCTATCGGCCTATTGTGTTGAAAAACTCGGCTACGTTGACCTCTAGACAGAAATCCTGCCAGCCTCGACTGAGCAGAACGGTCGCTATCAAGCGATCACCGAGCGGTTGGATGTTTAAGGCCTCTCAAAATTGTTGCCGTTCGACTTTTTCAACGCAATTGGCCAGAAGCGGACAGTCGCAGCTCGACGTAGCGCACCAAATTAATTGAACGGGGACCGACGTATGCCTAGAGGGGCGCACCTGACGAATATCGCCAGCGGTTTGTGCGGCTCGTTCGCTAGCCGGAACAACGAACTCGATGGTTACTGGTCAATCGGCCAACTACGCTCGCTCGCCGAGCGGCGTGGTGAGTCCACGGTAATACTCGACCTGCTGACATCAACGATTCACCCATCGTCGCCCGAGTTTGCACCCGTATTGGTGCGCTATCGCCACCTCCTTGCAAAGTTGGCAGACCTCTCGTGTATCCGACTTGAGGGCATCACGACAGCACGAATCACGCTCGACTTCGCACCTCCACCTTGGCCCAGAATTCGCTACTACAAGCCGCAATGGGGTGATCAGTTCACCCTGACCGTGACCATTAACGCGGATAGTCGGGCCGCTGGTATCGTGCATCACGCCGGTTATTGCCGGTCGCATGATCCCGCCCGGGAGAGCCGGTCAGCTCGCTCAGCAGGTTACTGATGCGAAGACCGCTTTGGGTCGGGATCTACCGTACACTGAACGGCCGAGAACGGCCACGAGCGGCCGTTCGCACTAAAGTGTATCGGCTTGGCCAGAACGCCTGTGCACCGTATCTCTCTTTAAGACCTCGTCCTGTATACTGCGCCGACATCAATATCAAGCGCCCTAGCAGGGCGGCGACTGCATGGGTACATCCTCACTTCTGGCACTGACGTTTCTGACCAACGGCGGGGAGACCGGGGCGTTGATACGCGTTCGAGATTGGTCCTCGTCACCACTTGGACCACCGGAGTCTTGGCCGCAGTCGCTGCGCTCAATGGTCGGGATGCTCCTTAACTCAAAGTTCCCTATGTTCCTCGCGTGGGGACCACAGCTTAGCTTGCTGTATAACGATGCATATATTGAAATTCTAGGCGACAAGCATCCTTCGGCGCTTGGCAGTCGATTGGAGGACACTTGGGGCGAAGTCTGGGGCGACGTTCGGCCCAGCGTTGAACAAGCGATGGGCGGGCACGCAGTTTACGCTGAAAACCTGCCTTTGAACGTGAACCGCAGGGGCTACGACGAACCAGCCTGGTTCACCTTCTCGTACTCGCCGGTGCGCAATGAGAGCGGTGAGGTCGGCGGCATGTTCTGTGTGGTTGGGGAAACGACTGAACAAGTTTTAGCGGAACGCCACCGGGCCGATGAGATTACGCGGTTGCAGCGCTTGTTTCAGCAAGCACCCGGGATCATTGCCATCCTGCGAGGACCCGATCACCTCTTTGATATCGCCAACGACGGCTATTGCCGGTTTATCGGCCGTGATGACAGCGTTGGTAAAACAGTCAGACAGGCACTCCCTGAGCTAGAGGGACAAGGCTTCTATGAGCTTCTGGACGAGGTCTACACAAGCGGCCAGCCCTACATTGGTAACGAGTTGCCAATCATGTTGCGGCGCGAACCGAACGGTAGCCTCGAAGAGCGATTTGTCAGCTTTATCTATCAGCCGACTTTCGACCATCTGGGAAACACCACCGGAATTTTTGTCGAAGGCACCGACGTTACCGAATCCGTAAAAGCGCTCAAGGCACTCCAGGTCAGTGAAAACGAACTCAGGGCCACCAATCACCGCAAGGATGAGTTCCTCGCCATGCTGGCACACGAACTTCGAAACCCGCTTGCGCCCATCACGAATGCGGCAGAAATGCTTCGCATGGCCGCCAGCGCCGATGCCAGGGTGCTCCGGGCTGCTGAAGTGATTGCCCGTCAGGCAAAGCACCTGAGTGCGCTGGTCGACGACCTGCTGGACGTGTCGCGTGTTACCAGGGGACTTGTCGAATTACAGATGGGCATGGTCGATCTGAACGCTATTGTTGAAAGTGCGGTCGAGCAGGCCCGACCGCTACTGCAATCGAGGAAACATTCGCTCGTCGTGCTTCATGAATCTGGTCATCCATCTGTCATCGGCGATCGAAATCGCCTTGTCCAGGTGGTCGCCAATCTGCTCAACAACGCTACAAAATACACGCCGGATGGCGGGACTATCACGCTTACAGTCCACAACAATGGCAGTCGTGTATTGGTCGACGTGCAAGATAACGGCGTTGGTATCGAGGCCGGCTTGCTGCCCCATATCTTCGACCTGTTCACGCAAGCGTCGCGAACGCCAGACCGATCGCAGGGCGGACTTGGAATTGGACTGGCGCTCGTTAAGACCATTGTGACCTTGCACGGTGGCGAGGTTACTGCAGCTAGCGGCGGACAAGGAGCTGGCAGCAAGTTCACGGTGATCCTTCCCTCGGCTCTGGCCCAACAAACCTAGCTTGCATCTGAACACAACACTTGTCGAATAGCTTTATTTGTGGATGTCCGCAATGGGTCGATTTCAGCCGTTCGTGACAATCTGCGGATTTTCCGCTTTGGCAAGCTGCTATCCTGCTCCACCGGCTGCTTTCGGCCAGAAGCGGTCCTTGGTAAACCTTGCGTAATTGCGTTTTGGCATCCGAAAATGATCAAATTTTTGAAAATCGACACTAGTGGAAACGTCCCTTGTCCGGAGGCACACAACCCGACGCTGTCAGCGCTACATGGCTTGAAAACGGCCGGCGGGACAAGTTTGGCAGGGAAATTTCCAGACATCTCTTTGGTCCTTAAAGATGGTTATGAGAGCCCGCCGGGCTTAGTTGACTATTTCAAAGTTGGGTTACTTAGTGTTGTTTCATCTAAGCTGAAAGATGTGCTACACGCTATGGATGCTGAAGTCGAATATTTTCCAGTCACCGTTTTCTATCGCGACGTGCCGTTGAACGACTATTTCGTAGCGAACCCTCTCAAAAGCATCCGAGCGGTCGATCTGGCCGCATCAGACATAGAACTTGATGACGAGTTGCCATCGGCGCCCGCACTCTCTGTCCGACATTTAGTCTTGGATGAGTCCAAGTTTCGCGGTACGCGTCTTGCCGTAATTTCAGAGGTCCACGAAATAGGAATGTCTGCTGACGTATGTGCGGCAATCGTCGCTGCTGGGTGTGTCGGATGTACATTTGTTGAGCCAGTAACGGTCCGCTATTAGTAGGTGCTATGGAAGTGCCTAACGTCTCCTTTGGGTCGTAAGCAGACGCTACAGTAGGTCTCCAATCGGGCAAAAGCAGTCAAAGTACCACCTCATCATTACCAGGGTGATATGGAAAAGCCTCAGTACCTAAGTCCCAACGAACAAGCGTCCTTCAATGAACTACATTCCTGTTGCTGGCAATGTGGCCCTAGCGGAGTGCGTTGGTGCTTGCGCAACGGCTTTGATCCAAATGCTCAGGACGAGCGCGGCTGGACCGCGCTGATTTGGCTAGTTCGTATGCATGACAAGCACACTAGGAAGCGAAAGAAGATCTTTCGGTGGCTTATCCAGGCTGGTGCAGATATCGAATATCGCACGAAAGGTGATGAGGGTCTTCTAGAGCTGGCTAAGGGTTGCTGCTCGAAAGGATTCTATCGTTTTCTACGTAGCGAGTACCAGCGCTTGAGTCGCTGATGGTAGGACTTCGCCAGCGACTGCTTTCGGCCAGTAGCCGGCATAAACTAACGATCCACCTCTGTCATGCTCGACAGTTACGATGGACTCGGTATAAGTGAAATACATTGATGACTTTTACGACCAAATCCGTCGCCGCTATAGCCACATTTTTTCTTTCTGCCTGCCAAGACGCTGGCGGACGCCAAGCCAATGCGCCTACGACGTTTACGGACTTCGAAGAGATAATGGTGACGCATTCAAACTGCTTCCGTTTCGATTGCCCAATCGCAGAGATAGTGGTTTCTTCTGACGGACGGGTACGCCATACGCTCCCAGGCGTTGATGATACGGGCGCAGTGCATGAGTCCCGTATCGACCAACATGGCCTAGCGCAGATCACCAAGGCACTGCACGACGCGCGCGTTAACGAGATGCGAGATCGCTATACGATGCAAGCTGACGGTTGCGTACACGGATTTCTGGATATGCCGACTACGCGTTTGAACGTCAGTCGTGGCGAAAAATATAAGAACGTCACACTTGATAACGGCTGCATTGGGCCCACCGTCCCAACCGAGCGCATCAATTCGCTGGTCAAGACCATCAACGAAGTTACTGGCACGACTACCTTGCTTGAGCGGTTAAAGCAGGTACGCCGGCAAGATGGCAAGGACAAGCAACCCTCGAAATAGTGCGCAACGCGCGTGGCTCTAAAAGTCGCCGAAACTCGATTCGATACCTCGCTAGGCTCGTACGAGTTCCTAACGTCCGCTTTGGGTCGATACCGGACGCTACGGATTCGCATGGTCAAAGAGAAAGTAGGAGTAAAAGAACGAATTGCGTTAGCTGCTTAAATCAGCAACACTATGAAATCAACAGCCAAAGAACTTTAGCCTGGCGATGGAATGATACTCGCCACGATTGGTTTCCCGCTTCAAGGCTATATATTGTTTGTAGGGCTGCTTTATCTGAAGATGCCTCGTGGCGTGTCGCGCTAAACAAGAATCATTGCGACACGTCATGGAAATCAGGGGATAGGTGCAGGTCAGCTCTTATTGGTGAAGTTTTGCACATTCACGCCAATCGTCCTCAAATGGACCATTAAGCGATCAGCAACGTCCAGGCGCAGCTCAGGTTTTTGGGACAGCTTTGCGGCTTCCAACTGTGCGAGGGCCAAGATTTCCTGAAGATGTGGGAGCATCGAAATAATGTCGGGATACTTGGCGTTCACGGGTAGCAAGTTGTCGCCGTGCACGACATATTCATTTGGCACGTTCCTTTCAGGGGTACACTTTTCCAGAAAGTACCAGCTCGACCGAGGGTAATCGGATGGCAGGTATTCAGTGGGAAAACCTTCTGGCATGTCGAAGTTTTCAATCGGGGTGGCGCGGAACTCCAGCGGCGATTTATGCAAAGATGGCACGTGATTGAACCACTGCGTCTGCAAGAGCGTTTCTTTTGTGAACTGCGTTCGTTTACGCTCACACGGGACGAAAGCTGCTGCGTTCTCTGCAATGGTAACGCGGAGAGCCGAATCATAGGAATTGTTCAGTATAGCCATGGTGCACCGCCGTTAGTAGTTTGCCAATTTGGAATGTATTGTACCCTCAATGGCTGGGCGGTATGTTATTTCGTGAACTATAGGGTTACAGCCTGTCGTAGGGCCTGCACGTTGGTCGCGTGTACCTTGTCGGCCTGCTCCAGGAGCATCACCGCTGGCGGGCGTCAGTCTGGTCATCACAGGTCACATATACCAAGACCATTTAGCGCAGCCACTCAGAGCGGTCATTCTTGAACATGGCACGCGCGTTGTACGGAACGCGCGTCGCATCAAGATGCTGCTGAATAACATCTAGGACGACATCCTTCATGGACACATCAAACATTCCTAGGCGCTCGAGAACGGCGGTTTACTGAGGTCAGCAGGTAAGTAGCCGCGGAATCCTGACGCGTGCGAATGATCTTGCCCCTCTGCGCGTGCCGAAGCAAGTGGGTACGCCAGGCCGCTTTCTTTGACGTGTGATATTCCAGTTTGTCTATGTCCGGCTCCTTGATGTTGAACTCCTATGGGATTGTGCCGGCCTGATCAATTGAAAGATACAACGCCACTTAGGAACCGCTTACCATCAACCTGGCGGAGCGTACGTTCGCGGCCCAAGTGAAACCCGCGGCCTAGATGGCCGTTTCCCCAAGTGGTCGCGGGCCTTTAGTCGGTGAATTGAAAATGGACGGACGTCCTCACTTGCGTCCATATTTTTATATGTGAACATGGACAAGTAGAATCGAAGTCGAAGGAAGATTTCCCTATGAACCGTGCCTGTCCATTTTCCTGCAGTTTGCACATGCAATTTACATCCTGTCCGACCTGGAGCGGGTGGCGCTGGATCTCGCCTTTTTGAAGGACGGCAGGATCGCGCTGCAGGGCCGCCTCGACGAACTGCTCGAAGGCGCGCGCCGCGTGGTGGGGCCGGCGTCCCT
>Ga0265780_10004349_pt1 | contig 18252 bp, 21 predicted proteins | sample P1T30metagenome_FD_192432 | JGI IMG/M metagenome (GOLD analysis project Ga0265780, IMG submission 192432) | Plant litter microbial communities from East Loma Ridge, Irvine, California - P1 T30 | ecosystem: Environmental > Terrestrial > Plant litter > Unclassified | place: USA: California...
TCGTTGGAACCGATATCTAGCGAGATTCCGAGGGCCTGGCTTCAACCTCACCTTCCTACGCCACTTTTCATGTCTGCAGCAGAAGTTTTCAGTGCCCTGGGCACCCCAGCGCGAACTGCTGCGCGCGTCCTTCTCGCGCCACGCTACATCTTCAACGGCTTTGCACCGCTCCGAGCCTGGAACCAAAATGCCTATGCACAAGCGCGGTACGGCCCGTCGTACATATGGCGCTTGTGGCTGCTGTTCGACTGTCGGGAACTCGAAGTTTTGGAGAATATCCTGAATCAAGGGAGTGATGAGGATGTATTACGAATGCGAGAAGCAAAATTGGAACAGTTTAAACTAGTAGCTTTAGTTGTATGTACACCCCCTCCCCCTCAACAAGAGAAAAATGTCCATGATGATAGAATCAATGTGGTAAGTGACAAAATGCTGATACAAGATTTCAGGGCGCCCTTCTCGCAACTCTAGCATTACAAGCACTCTCCATGCCGCTTCTAGCGGACACTACCTTCATTGTGAGATCGAGTTTTACAGTCAGCACGACACTTTCTCTGCTCGCCACCTTCTTTACTTGCATCCAGCAACGCGAGCTCGGCGTTATCTACAAAGCATCATCCTTTCGCTTGTGGCTTTCAAACGGCGTCCGGTATACCAATTCTTCGAACCAGGTCGTCCTCCAGTCTTCTCTAGCGAGCCTAACGCTGATGGAGGCGCCTTACGAGTTGATCAGTTTGGCCGTCGCCAATTTCATCGCTGGCATGGCGGCGTATATGTGGGGGGTTTATAAAGAGCGGTTGAATCTACAGCTTGAGAGCGGATGGGCGGAGAGGGTGGCTGTTATTGTTTACTTTGCTTTCGGGACCGGTTTTGCATTTGCCATGTTTCCTGTATTGTTGGGGAGTAAGGATCGAGAGGGAAAGATTGCGGCTGAGGAGGATTGGGTAGATGTGGAGATGGGTGTTATGGCGGCGAGAGAGGAGGAGACGCAGTGGGAGGCTAAAGCAGAATCTGAAGTCCGTGGTAGACGATCGTGTTGACACCACAATAGGATAGGCGTTCTTCTTCTTTTGCAAAATGACATATTGCTATTATTGTCATTGTAGTAGCGTGATTACCAGCTGCACGAGAACGAAAGACTGATATATGGCCAAGGGAAGAGTTTGTATCAGGAGCATAGGTGGCATGTATGTATTATATGAAGACAAGGTCTTATGCCAAGTGTCCTCTGTGTAACATAAGCAGAGTTGTTTGGGCTATACATTGAAGCGACTCCAACAATGAGCTTCTCGTTGGCTTCTCCCCCATGCTAGTAAGAAGAAAATCCATGATTCCGTAGCCATGGACTCGATTTCGCATCGCCGTACGGGGAACATCTTCTGCCAGCTCAATTCTTTGGTGCTATCTTTTGAGGAAAAGCTTCATAATGTCGTATCCCCTGTACATGTTTTTTGCAGCGGCTATCAGGACTTCCTCCGAGATCTCAAATTCTTCTCCTTTCTTGGCCATGAGACAGCTCAGTACACTATAGTTACTCACTGCTTCCACAAGTACCCTTCTTATGATGAAAACCTCTTTTCCTCTCCTCGCAAATATTAACTCTATGATTTCCCGTCCTCGGCAATAGTCGCGCGCCTCTACCCCAAAGATATTTTCTATAATCTTAGCTTGTTCATTATAACGATTGAGAAGGAGTGCCACTATTTCTGTTCCGTTCTTTAAGATTTTTACTGCTTAGTGGAGCACTGGCTGAGAAATCTTTATGTTATCTTCACCTCGAGCGAATGGTAACTGGATAAGCTTTAGTGCGTGTTGTCGGTTTCTTGATGATGCAGCGAGCACGGGCGGTATTATTTCTACGTTTTCTCTTACAAGATCGCGTTAGTTATATAGTTGGTTCAAATCCATGGTCTTCATTTTGTTCTGCTGTGGCTAGACTTGTGCTTGTAACTTTGACATTGTTACCTGCACGATCAAGGAGTATCTTGATAACGTCTAGCTGATAGTCGCAGCGTTGCATTACTGTAACAATGACAGATTCTGTGGCTTCCACATTGTCTTCCGCCCGATCAAGAAGTCATGCCATGACGGATGGGTGAAGGTCTTGAACAGAGGTAATCAGCAATTCCTCTGTCAGTGATACACTAATCCTTGGCTGATGCAGCAGAATGGACGTTACTGATTTACGTGTATATATTAATCTCATGACAGAGTCCGTGATCTCGATCGTGGTCCACGTGGGAGCAAGCAGAAGATGAAACAGTTTGTCGCTGTGATTACGAAGAGTAGCCAGAAGAAGATTCTCTGACAATAGGATGTTCTCCGCTTTTTCCTGAAGCGCAAAACCTAGCATCTATGGTCGAAAGGATCTTGCAATGTCGATCACCATCCGTTCGGTAATCTTGAAGTCGCCTCGTGTGTGTCAAAGAAGAGCCTCGACAACAGCATCTCTGAACCTGTGGATGATTTGACGAAATTTATCTGTGAAACAGCTTGGGGTTCCAGTCTTTGACGATGTTAATCCGGCCGCGATGGCCGCTAGTAATCTATATTGGGCAACAGTGTCGACTCTTGTTACCTCGGCTAAGATCAAAGCAGCTACATGTATCCTTGATTGTCTGTTCATAATACCCCAGGATATTTCGCCTGACTTCGCCTCTTCAAACAAGCGGGGTGTCTATGCCCATATAAGCGGGAGTTTATGTGCGGGAGCCACAACCACATCCGAAAAAGGAAACCGTGGGAGGGAAATTGCAATTATGGAGAAATACCCTCCCCACTGCCAAATGATCATAGGACTCGCTACACCCCTCAGACTACAGAAAACGTCACCTACCAAGATAGGAATTGCGGTAGAGTGGCACATGAAATTTCATGTCTGAGATGTGGAAGATGGTATAAAAGATCAGTTGCTACTTTACTTCAATTCAGATTCAGAGCCTTGGTGACCATCTGAATTTCTTGTGACGCTCTTTACACAACCGAGAACAGAGGCTTTTGCATGGATGTGGACCAAATCGGCATTTCCTTCACTCTTGACAATTATCTCTTTTCCAGGCAGAAACTGGAAAAGTGGGCATGAAAGTTCCTTCCATAAGGTCTGATAGTTTATAGAACAGGCTAATCATAGATACCATCTGTAAGGATGAGATGCAACAAGGCTGAGCTCTGCGTGGCTTCGGGGACGCGCTAAAGCAGATGCTACGTCATCGTGACTTCCACTCTTCGTGATCCAATTGCCATCAGGCAGCTGAATTGACATGTGAGATTGATCAATGCAGAAGAAGTTTGAGTGGAAAGATCAGGATGTGATTTTTTAGAGAGGTATGTACAGGTTGTGATTTTAGGGCTAGCCTCAACCCTTCGGGGTTGGAAGAAATATACAAACAAGAATAAATTATGTACAGTGCAGCGCAAAAGAAGACTGCAAAGGCGAAAGGATTGTGCTGGCCTAAGAAAGATAGGAAAAGCTCAAGGCATGTTTGGGGTGATTTGGTACGCAGCAAGGTGTACCAGTGAGTACTCAGGAGCACTTGGTAACGCTGGGTACGTTGGTGCAGCTGCCGTAGGTCTTACCACCGGTAATGGAGACACCAGTCCAAGTCCAGCCAGTGCACGAGGTCTTGCTGCCGCAAGTGACAACGACATTGTTTCCGCTGCTGGACACAGCACCAGTACCAGTGATGTTCTCGATTGTCAAGCCGGTGATGGGGACGCCGGTGCCGGCGGTACCATGAAGATCACCGCCATCGTAGTTCTGCTCAATCAGGACGCCGTAGCTATATGAAGTTAGGTTGCTATCCCAAAAGATAAGAGTAAAAGGGGGCCCACCTGGAGATTGAAGACAATTTGATGCCTGAGTAGGTGACCTTGTTGATTTTGCCGGTTGTGCCAGAGCTGGCCTTGACACGGATACCGTTTACGGACTTGGTAACTTGAGAGTTTGAGAAGGTAACCGTATCGACAGTGTTGTCGCTACGGCCACCGACGGAGCCGATGGATAGACCATGCCCTCCTGAGCAGAGGCCGTTCTTGAAGGTGATTCCCTGGTCATAGTATTAGCCGGGAGTGGTGCGCAAGATGCATGGGATACTCACGGTTCCAGAGTTGATGGCAACGCAGTCGTCCTGGTTGTAAACCTTGGCACCATCAATGATGACGTTGGTGCTTGAACCGATATCAAAGCCATCAGTGTTGTGGCCCATGCTGCCCTTGTCACCAGCGGAAGCATCGATGGTCATACTAGTAATGGTAAGGCCATTGCAGCTGTTGATGCTGACGACCTGTACCGGGGGGTTCTTGATCGTGATACCGGTGATGGAAGAGCTGGTAAGGGAGTGTGCCGCCAAGAACTTGGGCTTAGTCTTTCCTCCATTAGAACCCTTGCCATCCCAGTAGAGGGCACCCTGGCCGTCAAGGACAGATCCCGACGCGCCCTTGACAGTGATCTTGCTGCCACCGATGGAAAGAAGGGGCCCTGCCCACTCCTTGTAGCCGAAAGTGGTGGTGCCCTCGAAGATGACAGTGGTGCCAGCTGCGAGCTTGGAGAGATCAAGCGTGGTACCGGCTGGTACAGCGAGGCTGGAAAGAGTCATGGTAGCACAGGAGGACTGTGCCTTCATGGCTGCTGCAGCTCCGCTAGCACCTGAGAAGGTGCATGCGTCACGTTTCTCGGCAGGGGCTGCAACAGCAGAGGCCGCCAGCGAAGAGAATAGCACGCCAAGTGTTAGGGCAACCATTGTGAAGAAGAGACTAGTGCTGAAGAAGAGATTGATGACAAAGAGTATGATAGCGAAGAAAAGCTTGAATGAATGAAGAGTGTGCTTGGCTACTTGGCTTTTGTGCTTGGTACTCCACATATATATACAGAATTCTGGGGCCTGCAACAAGTAAAGATCGCGCGGTCCAAGCCACGCCCGATCGACCGGATGCCAGCGATGCGGTTGATGCGTTCGCAATCTTCCGGCGCAATTCTTTCCATTGCAAATGGCGAAGATGAAGGGGCTGTTTCGAAACTCCTTCCATAAGTGGATCGTGCGACACGTGAAATGAGTAGGTGGCAGCTGTTTGAGGCAATTCTTGTCAATGCGTGAAAAAAAACCCTCCAATGAGTGAAGCAGCAGCAACGCACTGTTCATTTTCCTGGAAACGTAAGTAGGCCATGGCCTGTGGGCGCCTGACTAGTATCGGGGGCTACGGGAACTACGAGGCTTGACATGCGTGGTAATGACCACGGCCCATAGTGCTGGAGTGGCAGATGGGATCAAGATCCCCTAATCAGCCGAGGTAGGTCCTGAGGTCCACAGATGTGGCTGGGTAGCTAGTCACTGTGTAGGAAATAACCGCCACAGCAATCCACCTCAGGAAGCCGTGGATTAGCTTGGTTGCTGTTGAGATTGAACACGGCTACTCCGTCCCGTCAACGAGCTTGTGTTTGTGAAGTTGGCATTGATTACGTGGGCAACCCTCGGTTGCCCGTTGTAGGAAAGCTTCCGCCACTGCAAGTGTCCTACATACACCCTCGGCCTTTCGGACAAGTTCTTACTCCATGCACCCCCGCACATGTCGTCTCCCTGAGGACACTAGTACCTTGCATATTACCCCGCGAATGTAATTCATCCATGGCAAATAATAAACCATCAATAATATCGTCGCGTGGCGCATAGGGCCGAAGGGCCATCTTCGACCGCGGCTGGAGTGCGACTAGAATTCGCGTTCGAGCTAAAGAAGGGCATCATGTCGCGAAAGTTGCCTCGCGTTCCTTTTGCGATTTCCAGCATACGACGAATGTCAATATGAAATTCTTTTCTCTCATTTCAGTCTTCATCTCGTTGTTTGTCGGCGTGCTAGGTACTGGGAATGGCTTGCAGACGGATGTGGAGTGGGATAATGGATCTCTCATGATCAATGGCGAACGCGTCATGGTTATGAGCGGGGAGTTCCGTGGGTCTATATTTCCACCATAGAGTGTGGTGTCGCTGACGCGGTGTCCGCAAATTGCAGACTATGCGCGTCTCCCTGTCCCTGAGCTGTGGTCAGATGTGTTTCAAAAGTTCAAGGCCAATGGCATGAACGCTGTCAGCATTTACTTTTTCTGGTCCTATCATTCTCCCTCCAAGGGCGTATACGACTTCACGACCCCTGCCAAAGATATCCAACGTTTGATTGACCTGGCCAAAGAAGCAGGGCTCTACGTGATCGCGCGACCGGGACCATACTGTAACGCCGAGACAAACGGTGGAGGCTTCGCACTATGGACCAGCGACGGAAGTGGCGGCAAGTACCGGACTTCTGATGAGACGTACCGCCAGGCATGGTCTGAGTGGGTTGCTGAAGTAGGAGGAATCATTGCGAAGAACCAAATCACTAACGGAGGGCCGGTCATTCTGGCGCAGGTTGAGAATGAGTTGTCAGAAACGGTTTACGATCCGAACAACACATTGGTGGTCTACATGGAACAGCTAAAGACTGCTTTCAAGAAGGCAGGCATTGTAGTCCCCTTGACGCATAACGAGAAAGGGTTCAGATCGAAGAGTTGGTCTACAGACTACAACAATGTCGGTGGCGCCATCGATGTTTACGGTCTGGACAGCTATCCAGGTGGCATGAGCTGCACGAACCTCGATACTGGTTTCAACCTGCCGCGGACGTACTATCAGTGGTTCCAAGACGTCTCTCCTACTCAGCCAGAGTACCTCCCAGAGTTTGAAGGGGGATGGTTCCAGCCATGGGGCGGTTACTTCTTTGACCAGTGCCAAGCGGAGCAAAGCCCTGAGTTTGCCGATGTGTTTTACAAAGGCTTGATCGGACAGCGTGCTTCGCTACTGAACTTGTACATGGTGCGTAAGGAGTGGAGGAAATCACATGTGGTCTCTGTACTGATTTCATGTAGGCATACGGTGGCACGAACTGGGGCCATCTTGCCGCGCCCGTGGTGAGTTATCCTGTGACAGTGTTTGGGATATGGGCTCATGTGTTATCCAGGTCTACACCTCGTACGACTATGCTGCACCACTACGCGAGACACGAGAAGTTCGCAATAAATTCAAACAATACAAACTCCTTGCGCTCTTCACTCGCGTCAGCAAAGGACTCCACAACACGTTGATGGAAAGCAATGGTACTGCAAACGCTGTTGACAAGGCCGCCATCTGGACCTGGCAGCTCAAGAACCGCGATACAGATGCTAGGTTCTACCTCGCAGAAAACAACAACACTCGCACGCGCGCGGTGACTGACTTTTCAATCACCGTCAAGACATCTGCGGGCGATGTTACAATTCCGAGCATGCAGCTAGCGGGTCGGCAGAGCCGATGGGTAGTCACTGACTACGACGTGGGAAATAAGACGTTGCTGTACTCATCGGCTGAGATTGCGACTTATGGTCTGTTTGACCGACCTGTCATTGTATTTTACACGCGGGAAGGGCAAACTGGAGAGTTTGCATTCAAGTCGCAAGAAAACGCTACTTTCAGTACACATGGCGCAGCATCGAATCTTGCCAGCTTACCGACGAACGGCACCCACTCGCGCTTCAGGTATACTCAAACCAAGGGCGCCACGGTCATCGAGTTCTCAAACGGCGTCCTTGCCTACTTGCTGGATATTCCATCGGCATACAACTTCTTTGCACCATCAACAACCAACGACCCAAACGTCACTCCAGACCATCAGATCTTCGTACTCGGCCCTTACCTGGTCCGTTCGGCCAGTGTCTCTGGTGGCAAAGTGGCCATCATTGGCGATAACGCCAACGCAACCACGATCGAGGTATACGCAGGAGCAGATGCAGATGCAATAACATGGAATGGCAAGGATCTCGCCACAACGAAGACACCATACGGGTCTCTCACCGCCAACATTGCTGGCACCGCAGATCGAACAATCACCCTGCCCGCCCTGTCAAGCTTCAAAGCGGCAGACTCCTCACCGGAGATTCAGCCCTCATACGATGATAGCAAGTGGGTGATTGCAAACAAAACCACGACCCTAAGCCCCGTGAAGCCCCTTAGCCTCCCCGTCCTCTTCAGTAGCGACTACAAGTTCTATGCGGGCGCCAAAATCTACCGTGGGTACTTCTCCGGCAAAACAGCAACGGCGGTCAACGTTAGCGTGCAAGGCGGCGTGGCTGCAGGCTGGAACGCATGGCTGAATGGCCAACCGATCGGTTTCCACCCCGGCAACGCATCACTTACTTCCACAACAGCCTTGCTATCCTTCAACAACGTGACGTTAAAGGACACGGATAACGTCATGACAGTAGTAACCGACTACACCGGCCACGACCAAACGTCGACAGGTCCCGCCGGCGCCGAAAACCCGCGCGGCATTCTAGGGGCTCAGCTTCTCAGCGCAAACGCCACCAAACTCTCCTTTTCGCAGTGGAGAATTCAGGGCAATGCCGGTGCGGACCGCAACATTGATCCCGTCCGTGGTTCCATGAACGAGGGTGGGCTCTACGGTGAGCGGCTCGGGTGGCACCTCCCCGGCTTCGATACTTCGGCGTGGGAGAGTGCGAGTCCGGTGACGGATGGGGTCAAGGGCGCGGGAATCCGTTGGTTTACGACCTCCTTCTCCCTTGCTGTTGACGGGGATCTCGATGTTCCTGTTGGTATTGAGCTTGGCGCTGCAAAAGGCACCGTTGCTCGTGTTCTGATCTTTGTCAATGGCTATCAGTATGGCAAGTACGTCCCCCATATTGGGCCGCAGACACGCTTCCCCATTCCTCCCGGAATCCTTAACATGCAAGGGGAGAATACGTTGAGTGTGGCGGTGTGGGCGCAGAGTGATGGTGGCGCCAAACTGGACACACTGAGTCTGTTCGAGTATGCAAGGTATGAGAGTGGGTTTGGGTTTGCAGCGATTGACGGGAAGGCGTTGCAGCCAGGGTGGGAGGACAGGAAGCAGTATGCTTGAGCGGGAGTGGTAAAATTATGCATTCGATGTAGTTATGCATGTATGATGATATTGTTCAATCTAGTCGTGTAAACTCCTCGCTCGCTATGCGCTCAATGTGCATCATTGGAAGATTTTTCTTTTCTTTTCTTCGTCGTTGTAATCATCTGCAGTCGCGTAACGGCAGCCTTGGGGGGAAGTTGCATACTCGAATCAATGGTCCCACTCATCATCTCCATTGGCTGCAAAGTCCATGACCATATCCACCCAGTTCCCGCCACCATACTGGCACTTGCTCGGTCCGACCTTTTTGAACCCCGCCTTTTCATAGAATGGTATATACCGATCTCTACAAATTAGTGCTATGCGAGTGGCAACACCCGAATCCTTGATCCGTTGCGTGTAACTCTTGAGCAAAATCATGCCCAGCCCTTTGCGCGCAAAGTTTGGGTGCACGCAGAGCGAGTGCAAACATACTGTCTGGCCGTCTTCGCTATGGCCGGTACTAGGAGCGAGTTGGTACTTTGTCTTCCAGTCCTTGGGATAGTCCATGGCGTCATCGGTAACGAGGGGCGACTTGGCTTTGGTAGCGATGATGTGGGCTAGTAACACACGCTTCCGGTCGCTGTCTGACGAGTCTATGTGGGGAAAGGTTCGGGTTTTGATGAGTTCACCCAGGGGCCCGGAATTGGTGGGGTATGCGGATGAGAAGAGCCCGCTGCAGAGTTCGCCGCATGTTTGCAGGCGGTATTCGAGCTGGACGTGGTTAGCGACGCGGTTTGGGTACTAGGTCAAGGCAAGGCTGGCTTAATGTTGATTCTGTGTGTCTGTGTGTGTGTGTGTGTGTGTGTGTGTGTGTGTGTGTGGGATTGGAGATGTGTGCAAGGAAAGGGCGGGTCACACAAGCCACCGTAAAAAGAAAGAGCATCTCACTAGGTCAGGCCCAAGTAGGCCACGATCAATGAGCTTAGATTATCGAGACACACAAAGTTAGGACGACGCTCGTAACGGCGTATAAGCATGAGACACGCTGAGTGACGATATACAGACGGCTAACTAAAATGCAGTGACCTCGATCGAGGCAGGGCGGGAAAGATGGAGCAGAGCGCACTGCTCGATGCCCGACGATGCCCAACGGTAGTACTGTGTGTGAGAGAGAGAGAGAGAGAGAGGAAGGGAGCAAGCCGCGAGCGCGATGTTGCCAACACTGAGGGAGAAAAGTAGTCCTCACCTTTTCCCGCGATGCCGCCTCAATGGGATCAAAAGCCGCGTGTTCGAGCCAGTCGCAGTCGTCCAAGTCGGCCAGGTTGAGCAGCGAAGAATAAGGCCTGACACCCATCTGCTTGAGCCTCTCCTCCTGGGCAATGTGGGAGCTGCGGTGCGGCACCAAGCTATTTGACGATTGCTCCACCGGCTCCGGGCTAGCGACCGTGTCTGGGTTTCTTGACAGTTTGGGCATGCCGTCCAGCGTCTTCTTGTCTGCTAATAAGTCTCGCGGCATCTTGGCGTTGTTCAGCGACGTGCGGCCGAAGCAATGGACGGGGTGTTTTGTTTTTGATGGCACTGCAGGAGGAAACGCTGTGTGTGAGCTGGTAGGATTCGCGGTGCCTGGAATGTTAATGTTCACGAGACTTGTCTGCGGCCCAAGCCCCCGCCTTTGCTAGCGGCTCGCTTCGAGTGCCGCTGCAGATCGTAGCGTCAGGGCTGGGGGACGCCCTGACGATGGTCAAGGCCAGCTAGCTACCGTACTGTACAGTATCAGACTGAACGGGTGGGGTGTTTCTCTTCCTTTCTTTTTTGCTCCTGTGTTTTTTTTTCTTCTTCTTCTGGTGACGTGCTTGGTCATGTTGTCAATCTCCCATGCTTGCCATTGCGTTTTTCTTCTTCGGCCTCGACAATACTGCTCTGCTTACAACTCCTGATCGCGCATACATATGCCGGCGATACGTGGGGTGAGTCGTGGGGAGATGCACCGCACACCGCATGAGGCTACACATGTACAAGTCACCGGTGACCGGTTGCAGTTGCAGGGCACCGGGTCTAGACATGCTGCTGCTGCTGCGACGGCGGCGGCGGTGGTGGCCAGAAATTCTCCTGCATCTTCTGTGGAGTCGACGCCGGCGTCATTCTTTTCATGCGGTTGGACTGGCATTGTCGGCCGTGGTATGCTCGCGAGTCGTGATAGAGGTGCCCCCGCGGAGATGGTGGACAAGGCGCGCATAACCTCGGATCTGCCCCATCTGTCATCTGTCATGGATGGCATAGCAGACGAAAGAGGAGAGCCAGTCCCACATGCATCTTGAACAAGTCCCGTCGCTGTTTTTGATGGTGCTGCCCTACCCGCCTGCCGCCGCCGCCGCCGCCGTCAATGCTGGCCTGGGGCTGGCCATCAGCCGCCGGCAGCAGCAGTACTCGTGCTCGTGTGCATCCACGTCTACGCCCCAAGCCCCCAGCCCGACGTCTGATATATTGCAGGTGACGGACTACCGGCCAACGCCATACTCTCACAACATGGCGCTGCTGCTTGTGCACTCTGAGCGCTGATTCATCCGCGTCGTGGGTTTTGCGGCTCCACTGCGTTCCATTCCCTTCTAGCAAACCCGAGGCGGCGACTGTGCCCTTGCCCTTCACTACGAGGAACACCGGCCCACGTCCAGAAACACCGGCCCACGGCGACAACAACGGCCTCAGCGCGCAACCGACGTACCTGCTGCCAAAAGCCCACCGCCCAGTGCGTCCTGCCATATACCCACCACCGCACCGAGACACAATCTCCCGACCCATCCCGCTGTCCCGCCATCCAACCCAGATCCCAAGCTCAACCACCACCCGTGTCACATTCTTTGGCCTCTTCCAGATTCACCCGCATACGCCCCCAAGACCCGCTCCGAACACCCGCCATGTGAGTTTGCACCGAAACCGTTGCTGTGCGACCACCCCAAGCCCTCTGCTAACCTGCCGCTTCCAGGCCTCGCGTCACCATATCCATCACCGCGCCCGGCACCCAGTCCGACACGGATCTGCTGACGCTCGAACTGCCCCCGGGGAGCACCGTCAAGGACCTCAAGGCCTTCATCGAGGCCGACACCAGTCTCCCTTCGGCGTCACAGAGCCTCTACTTGAACGGCCAGCCGGTATCCATTGACACACAAACACTAGAGGATGCCGGAATAAGGGATGGCGAAATGCTGGCCGTCGTGATGCGCGCCGCACCTCGACAAAACCGGAATCTTCAGCAGCCCGGACGGCCTACCCAGCCTGATCCAGAGGGTGTACGCCAACTTGTCCTCAACGACCCCCAACAGATGCATAAGCTGCGTCAGGCCGACCCCGAGCTCGCCGCTGCCGTCAACGACGCCGCCCGGTGGAGAGAGACGTACGCCATGCGACAGCGTCAAGCAGAGGAGTCTGAGCGCGAGCGTCAGAACCAGATTGCGCTGCTCAACGAGGACCCCTTCAACGTCGAGGCACAACGGAAAATTGAAGACATTATTCGCCAGGACCGCGTCGTCGAGAACCTGCAAAAGGCCTACGACGAGAACCCCGAAGGTATGCATAATCGCTTCCTGAAAACTTGCCGTGCCAATATAGCCCGGGCGCGGGGTATTTCCATCCTGTCTGCCCACCACCACCACTAACTGCCAACAGTATTCACACGCGTGCACATGCTCTACGTCAATACCGAAGTCAATGGCGTCCCCGTCAAGGCCTTTGTCGACTCGGGCGCCCAGGCTACCATCATGTCACCCGACTGTGCAGAGCGGTGTGGAATCATGCGTTTGATGGATGTGCGGTATGCTGGCATGGCACGTGGTGTCGGTACTGCACGCATCCTGGGTCGTGTGCACCACGCCGAGATCAAGATTGGGGGTGCAGTCATGCCGTGCGCCTTCACCGTCATGGAAGGCAAGGACGTTGACCTACTGTTTGGCTTGGACATGCTCAAGCGCTACCGTGCCAAGATCGATCTTGAGAAGAATGCACTATGCTTCGAAGGCCAGGAAGTACCGTTCTTGCATGAGTCGGAGATTCCCAGGAGCTTTGAGGAAGCCGAGCTGAACGAGCCTACCGTTACCGGTCCCAATGGAGAGGAAATCGGTGCCAAGACTGGTGCAGTGCGGCCCAAGGGCTCTGCTCAAGCTGGTGCCTCCAACGCCGGCCCATCGTCATCGTCCCAACCGGCGCAACCGCAAGCACAGCCCATTGCATCCAAGGCACCCGTGTCGTCTGCATCACAAGGTGCCTTTCCCCGAGACCATATCCAGCAGCTGACGGGCATGTTCGGCTGCACCGAGCAAGAAGCCACGCAAGCACTGGAGATGTTTGGCGGTAATGTCGAACATGCCGCGAGTTTCCTGCTGGGCGGGTAGTGCGCAGGAGAAGGCAATAAGCCAACACCACATCTTCATCGTTATTGCCGGACTTTTGCTTATCCTGATCATAAGATTGGTCCATGAAGATGACCCGACGCAATACATAGTTCGTTGCCGGCCGGCACAGGGCATGGTTATGCAAGCGGCACATGGAAGACGCACGGCAACGATCGTGTCAACGAGCTTCATGACATGTCATGAACAGCGAGCATACATATATATTTTTTTTTCACGAGCAGGGACAAGGATGAAAGCTTGACGCTTCCTTCCCATACGACATGGGAGGTTTCATGTTATTTAGATAGATGCAAACGAAGCAAAAGCTTCACAAATCCTTTTCTTCTCCCTTCCTGATCTGCTGTAGCCCGCCTTGGTCTCTATCTAATCTTGTACAAACACGGCTTCAACACGGCCTTTTCCTTTTCCTCATCACCCTCTTCTTCTTCAGCAACGGCACTCATTCTCTTTCCCTTGAGCCCAAACTTGAGTCCCCCGCCTCTCTGCGCCACTGCACCAGCCTTTTGGTCATCCCTTGCATTCTTGCCCTTGCTAGCATGTGCAGCCTTGACAAACTGCATCTTGACAAACATCTTGTTGCTCAGATCAATCGCATCGCCCGGTCTCTCTGGCAATGCATCGAGCACGAAGCCGCGCTTACGCAGCACATTGATAAAAGCAGACACATCTGTGCCGTCCTTGCCCTCTTGCCCATCTACAACAACCGCGAGTTCGGCCTCGTCTTCCGAGTCCTCTGGCCCCTCGGCAGGCGCCTTGTCCGTCTTTTGCTTCTTCGTCGACTTCAACAGTTTCTTATCCACCTGCTTCTTCAGCGAGCCGATTGAATTGATGGGAACACCGCCCTTCTTCTTGTCTACCCGGCCAAAGCGTGATTTGATCTCCGACACCCACAACTCGCCTTTCCAGCGCAGGATCCGGTAGGCTTCGTCGATAAAGTCGAGCCAGTTTGTGCCCATGAGCGCCAGACAAAAAATGGCTACGTCGACCGAGTTTTCGGGGAGCGGAAGCGCCTTGATGTCTGCGATAGTCACGAGGTTTTTCGACGGGCCTGTAGGCTGCGAGAGGTCGAACGAGTGGAATGTGAGGTTTAGGGTTTGGAGGTGGGGTTGGAGGCGGTAGGAGAGGGAGGCTGTGCCGCACCCCAAGTCCGCGATTGTGCTGTGGCCTTTGAGGTCTCTGGGGAGGGGTTTCGCGTCGCCGCGGGGAGGGGCGATGCTGGTGGTCTCTTCCTCTTCTTCAAAACCAGGACCTCGACGAACAGCGTTTCTGGGCGGTCCTCTTCGGTCTCTTCGCTGGTCCTTGGGCCGTAGCTTGCCTCGTACTAGTATGCTGTTGACGTAGCTGTCGACAGGATTCGACGGCCAAACTTCGACTTGCTGTGCAAAACCACGGTGGTAATCTTCGAACATGGAGGGGTCTTCCTTAAAGAGAGAAGCACTGTCGGCCGAGGGCTTGGTGTATAGCGCTTCGTTCAGATGGCGGAAGCGGGCACTGGCGAGCTTGCTGCGCATTGAGCGTTGGAGGGGGGTTAGGCCCTTAGGTTCGGGAAGGAGATTCTCGAGAGTTGGAGCTGCAGGGGTAGATGTTGCGTCGGTTACATTCGCAGCGAGTAGCTTATCTGCCTTGGACTCCTTCTTGCGCTTCTTCTTGTCGCGTTTGGATTCACCGTCGGTCGTTGTAGGTTTCTCCGCACCAGATTTTGCGGGACTAGCCTTTGTATCAGCTGCTACCGCCACACTCTCTGTCTCTGTATCCTTTGTGCCGTCTTCTTCCTGCTTCTTGTCCTTGTTACCGCCAGCCTTTCCTCTCTTCCTCTTCTTTCCGCGCTTCTCTTGCGCCGCCTCATCCGTAGCTTCTACGCCGTTTGCTTCAGCCTTTTTTGTTTCCACCACCTCATTGCCTTTTCCATTCGCGATGCTCTCCCATTGCTCTGCCAAATTATCCGCGTTCACCTGTTGCTCCTCTCGCTTCTCCTTCCGTTTCTGCGCCTTCTTTCCTGGTTTCGAGTCTTTCGGCTTTGGCGCTTCAACCTGAGTCTTTACCTGCGCAGCAACGTTCCAGCCAGGTACCGAGAACATGATTTCCAGGCAATTCAGGTGATAGAGGGTTTGTGGTTGCGTGAACACGAGATGCGCAAGAAAGTTCTGGGTAGCCCGAAATTTTGGACGGTCAAACAATCGGCCGAAAGTGGGGCTCCAGCGCGGAGTTCCCTACATAATTTCCACCGTAGCATTACCATCCCGACTATATTCGGGAAGCATTTATAAGCCTCATATTAGCCCAGTTGCGTACCTGAAGCATCTTCTAGTTTATCAAATTTAATTACATATGGCCTGGAAATAAATGCAAAATATACTGATATCCTCTTGGCCTTGGTAGGCGTCTATCAGTCGAGCTCCTGATATGGTACCATATGCTCATGTTATTCTGTTTTAAGATGCAGGCTTTGGCAGAGTTTCACAAGTAGAATTATTCCTCCATACGAAGCTTCTGTCTTTCAAGTTCCTTGCATACCTCTTGATCTGCTGAACTGCTTCTATCCTCCTCTATTTTCTCTTCTTCAACCCGCATGACCTCAGCCCAGGCGGTAATTTCATCTTGTTTCTCCCAGTCAGCTGTCCCCTGTATTTGCATTCCCTCATCTTTGGTCTCGAGAACCCGTACCACTTCTCCCTCGCCCCCCAACTCGTGCAGCCACTTGTACGCAGCATTATTAGCGGAAGGGACGTCGTTGTAGAGCTTCGGACGGATGTGCTTGATCAATCTGGTCTTGTAGAAGGTGTAATGGCGGACGTGGATCTGGTATTGTGGCCGCGACATTTTGTTAGACTCAGCCCTGACGGTTGGTGATTTGTGACGAGAATTGTGTTTGGAAGCCTATCTCGACTGTTTGAAGTTGCTCAAGTGGGTTATGGGTTGAGCATTTATTCATGGATTTTAATGAAGAGATGTATTGAGATATCAGGTTTTGTAAAGGCCACACTCGTAGTCACAGGTTATACAAGCCATTCGTCGTTATTGTATAGAGGGGTAGGCACAAGGCAACCTAAAGCATATTAATGGTGGCTGCTATCACACCATTATTGATATACCAGCTTCGGCCGAATAGTGAGGACACTTTAACATCGCTACAGTACCACGGTACTGCTCCAGGTTTTTGTCTTGGCGTACCAAACTGGAGAAACTCCGATGACCTGAGATTTACCGAGAGCTCCATCCATCTGAGCTTACAATAGCGTAGTTGCCTTGCAAATAATACACTGCCTGCCTGTCTGCCTGCCTGCCTTCCTGCAGCCTATGTATTTCAATCCTGCAGCCTCATCGATATAATATGAAGGTTGAACTGTCACCTCAGAATCTAGCACACCAGGAGCCGTTATGGATCAAATGCCAGATTTAAAGCGATAGATGTGTTCTGATTCCACTCTTGAGAGATATAAAAAAAGTTTAAGATTAGAGTTAACGCAAAGAGAGACATGAGCACTTAAGCAAAGAGCAAACGAAGAAACGGACGTCTGCTCCAAGATCTCACCTGTCAAAATATGGATATATAGTATACGTCACCTGTAATAGGTTTTCATATGTCTGTATAGTCGTACACAGAATCCTGTGCTGACGCTATACAGATACATCCACTATTTTGTCACAGTTGGTACGGTGAAAGACCAACGTCAAGACCTAGGCGTAGTACTCATGAACATGGCAAAACCGGTGGGATCCGGGCGCGACAGTTGAGTTAAATGTGTGCAAGATGGAGTTTCCGCAAGGGCTGTTTGTTTTCCCTCTTTCCTGTGATGTACAATAGAACAATGTTTTGTTGACAAAATTAACATACAAAGTCCCATCAATGCAATATCCTCACAATCTCCCCCTCCCTTTTAGTCAAACAAACAGCCCCTTGACCAAACCCTCAACTGCCTCATAAACAGCGCCCTCCTTCTGTCCGCCAGTGGCACGCTCCGTAATGATCGGAATCTGATCTTTGCCAACATTGTAATTCCTCAAATCGCTGTCCAGCTCGAGATCTATTACCAACTTCAAGATCCTCTCCCCAACCTTCTCAGCATCCTTCTTCACATCGCCTGATACATTCTCCCCGATAAACGGCAACAGCCTCGCAATCTGCTCCGCGGCAGAAGGATCCTGGGCTCTAAGTTGGACTACATGCCCCAGCGTGAGACAAGACGTGATACCATGAGGAATCGAATATGGCGAGCCAAGCGCATACCCTAACGCATGGCTCAATCCCAACCCCCCCTTGAAATTATAACCCATAAACCCCAGCGATGCAAAAGCCGCAAGCTGCAACTTCGTAATCGTGTCCTCATTTTTGACATCCTTCTTATAGTGTGGGAGCATCTCAAAAAGCGTAGCCGCAGATTGCAAAGTAAGCCACCAGGCAGGCATTTCGGTTGCAGTGGGATGATATAGTAACTCGATGGCGTGGTCCATGGCACGCATACCAGTGCTCATCCACAAGCGTTTAGGCGTGTGAAGCGCAAATCTGGCGTCGTAGATTACGACACTCGGGACCAGCTCTTTGGCTCTGACACCTGTTTTAACACCATCGGATTGTGTGTAACCGGCCATGAACGTGCATTCACTTGCACTCAGCGTGGTAGGTATAGCGATATGATAGAGATAGTTTCCAGTCTTTTCGTGCAAACGATAGCTAATTGCTTTGGCGCTGTCAATGGGGCTTCCACCGCCAATGGAGATGACGGTGTCAACGCTATCATCTCTCTTCACCAACTCAGTTGCTTCGTCGAGCTGTGCGACCGGAGCATGTTCTCCGATTTTGGAAAAGGTGCCTGCATGCCGCGAGCCCAGGAGTTCTTCGACTTGTTCTACTAGGGGAGTTTTATTGGCGAGTGAGTTGCCGGTGATGATGAACGCTTTGCTGGATTCTTTCGGAAGACAAGACAGCAAATGATGTTTGACAGATTCGGGGCCGTAGTGCAGTCTC
>Ga0265780_10004350_pt1 | contig 18252 bp, 15 predicted proteins | sample P1T30metagenome_FD_192432 | JGI IMG/M metagenome (GOLD analysis project Ga0265780, IMG submission 192432) | Plant litter microbial communities from East Loma Ridge, Irvine, California - P1 T30 | ecosystem: Environmental > Terrestrial > Plant litter > Unclassified | place: USA: California...
GACTCCTGTCTTCGGCACAATTGAATCTGCGGGCGCAGTGCCTCGAAACCAAGGCCCACACACAGCAAACCTCTGACGCAGATGTTCAAGCCCGAATCGTAAGTTTCCCCATCGAAACTGCGCCACGTAGTCCTTGGCTGAAGCTCTTACCTGTTTGTACGTGTTTGCTGGCACACCTTGGGCGCCGATCAAGATGCGCGGACATGTTTCCGGGCTGTGAATTCATCGTAACTTCCTAAATGAGCCCAGACTTCTTGTCTAACAAATCCTCGGGGCTTTCCGTTCTTGCATTATAGACTACCTGGAGACTAGCATGGTTGGAGTGTATGGTGGTGATGCCAAGAGCCCTAATGTGAGTGCATACGCCAAGGAGAAACTCTACAATATGGACTGATGGACGATGACTGAACGCGTGCCAAGGTTGGGCTGTAAATCATTGTGTAGTCTGATCAACTTCACGGTAAAAAGCATGCCTAATTAGACTTGCGTTTTGATGTGACGTGCGTCTCGCATCGCGGTCCTACTTCCACATACGGTATCGATGGGTCAGATCTGCGACGGATGTTTTCGGTGGAGAAGCCGTAAACCTGAGGATCATGATGGGAGAGTCTGTAGTACCTTGCAGCAGCGGAAGAGGAAACTTGAACGACATGTGAAGACGCGGTTATCGTCGCAAACGTGCTTCTCTAGACCCCGAAAAGTCTAGACTCATGTCATGCCTCATGATTGATGAACCACGGTGAACAGTGATAGGCTCGCGGGCCTGAGAGAGAAACTGGGGGTGTTTCGGCAACGAGACCGACTACCTGGTAGATGTGGTGATGGTAGCGTACTTGAAGTCGCAGAAGACTCTTTGAGAAGTCTTGGCTCCCGATGCCCAATGAGAGGCAAGCAGGGTAGAGTCTGATCAGGATATCGGAGCCGTTCTCATCGCTCGTCATGCGACAATATCAGTCGCAGATAATCTGTCATTCTTTCCATTGAAGTGGTACAGGCAGAGCTATCACACCTCAACATAATTCCAGTGGCCGGGTAGGCGGTAGATTCCAGACCATGAAGCTCAGGAACAAGTTACATCTGTCGTCTGCGTACGATCTGTAGGGCTGTACCTGGTTCCCTCTCAGGTACGGTGATATAAACTTTCGGTCCGAAGGAACTCCCCGGAAAGCCTTGGTGCCGAAGATCAAACCTTTGAAGCAAGGTAATAGGTGACAGGTCAACGGCGTAGACTACGCAGTCCGTACTTGTAGCGTTTCAAGGACACTTCGGGCATTCGCTCCACTTTCCAACTTGTGCGCCTGGGAAACGGAACGATCCTGTGCGGGACGGCAAAGATTGCAGATACCTAGAGCAGTAGGCAAACATCCAGCAGCGAGTGACTCGGCAGTTGGATCGTCCATTCTATGCGCAAGGTTTGGTGTTTGGTGTTTGGCATGTGCGTCATGACACCTTGGTCATGGGGATCATGTGTCGGCGTGAACATGGACCGGTGTATTGAGCGTGTCTGGCCATGGCTCTCGCTCAGGCATGAAGCTTGATGTCCGAGGAGACTACGAGGAGACTACAACACGAAGAGGGCTATCAGTTCGCCAGTTAGCCGCGATTAACTCACCGCTAGACGCCGCATGGCGGGTTCCTGGAAAGATGAAACTGTCCGTTCCAGCTCGTTTCCCTGCATGTCGGCTCGTGCATTGCGGGGCAGATGCAGTGTTGCGTCCTGATATGGTAAGATCTCATTGAGTGCGTATATACATAGACTTGTACTACTCCGCAATGCAACGTGTTGCGCTGCGTACAATCCTGGCCATGCGAGGTTGTTGTTGAAGGTGGTCTGGCAACACGAGATGCAAGCGACGAGATGGCAGGGGCGCTGCCGTAGCGTCGATCTTCCGCAATGGAAAAGTGGAGCCCACTCGCACGCTGAAAGAAATCACAGCCAACACCACACCGCGTTCAGTTGAACGCATGAAGAGCTATTCGGAGCATCCCACCTGGATACTCGCCTTCCCGCACTAGATTCGGCCGCCAAGGCTCACGGTGCTAGCTGCATGACATGTGCGAACCTGAAACACCGTCTTCGCGCACAGCGGAACCACGGCTTAGCCCGGATCTCCAGGACTCATAACCAGACGGTGCGGTCTGACCGACAAAGATTTTCTCGCTGACTGTCTCCTCTCGACCCTTCTCGCGCGCAGAGTCTCAGTCGGTGCAAGTAATGCTGTTATCAGATATTGCTAAGGCACAGCACGGGAATACATGGCTAACTCCAAGTAAGTAATCCGGCCGTCGGGTGGGGTAGCTTCACCTGCATGAGCTCGACGGGCTGCGCTGACGAACTCAGGTACGAATATGTGCGCCTCTTTGAGCAACCCGATACTCTCTTGGCAAACACCTGGATCGTGGTGAGGATCGATGGGCGTGGTTTCTCCAAGTACGTTTTATTTGCATTTTCTCCATCATCGAGTCAAGTTGTCATTTTCCGGTATCTGGGTCTGCAGGTACCCGTCACATGAGGAAGGTCTTGACAGTATTTGATTTCGTGGCCGCAGGCTAAGACTACGCATGAACGCCTATAGTACCTTGGCTAATACCCCGGACTAGACTCACCACCAAATACAATTTTACAAAGCCGAATGACCGCAATGCGCTTGATCTCATGAACGCCGCGGCTGACGCTGTCATGAAGGATTTGCCAGATCTCCTGCTCGCATACGGAAACAGCGACGAATTCAGGTATGTTTAGACCTTTCACCTTGCATCTGCGCGTCTGAGACGTTCATGTGTTGGCAAACCAATGCCGAAAACCACTGATTGGCACCCTACAGGGGTAGCCGGCGATTGGTCCGTACAGAGTTAGCTGATGTGTGTTGTAGTTTCGTCTTCCACAAAGACTGTGTCCTCTTTGAGCGGCGCGCCAGGTACGTGAGCTGCCTCATCTGTGCTGCAATCTCATGCAATCGCTTATCGTATACGATACTAAGTCGAAAATAGCAAGCTGACCACGACGATCACATCCACATTTACAAGCTACTATGTCTTTCTCTGGGCGCAGTACTTCCCGGACAAGCCGCTTACGGCGCCGCTACCTTCGTTTGACGGGCGTGCAGTATGCTACCCAAGCGACTTTAATTTGCGAGATTATATGAGTTGGCGACAGGTCGATTGTAAGTCTTGCAAGCAACATCACCATGGCGCTCAAACCCACCGAGGGGGAGCTGACGCAAATCTATCTTTTGCAATGCATCTTGGACCAATTACAGTTGTCTGACAGTGATGCAGGCCATATTAACAATCTATACAACACCACTTTTTGGGCCCTTGTCCAGCAAGGTGGCATGGAACCGCGTGCGGCTGAGCAGAAGCTATCCGGCACTTACTCAGCTGATAAGAACGAGATACTGTTCAAGGAGTTTGGCATCAACTACAATAATGAGCCCGAATGTTTCAAGAAAGGCACTGTACTATATCGCGATGTAAGCCAGTCTCACATTTTATGCTAGTGTTTGAGTAATTCTTAAGTCTGACAGTGCTAGTTCTTTTCCACATCAGTAGATAAGCCAGCAGTGTCAGCAAGTCAGCCTCAGGAACAACATACGAATATGGCCGCACCTCTGCCCCAACGCTTATCTTCAAGAAGGGCTATCGAAAACACTGTTGCCTTTCTGCCCGACCAGACTAAGTCACCAGTAACCGACAGAGGCTCGACATTCCTCTCACCAGCCTCTACACCTTCACCTCCGCCATCACCAAAGGCCATGTCGAGGCCGACTTTGCCCAATCCCCTACGGTCCAATCCAATTAGTGAGAGGAGTTCCTCGAATCCATCCGGTATAATGCCGCTCTCCCCGCCATATTCAGCAACCTATGCATCCAACAGCCCGTACATTACTTCTGGCCCTGCGAAACATCCTCCCGCCTTGACGCTCCTGCCGCTCTCGCCGCCCATACTCAAACCCAGTACAAAACCTCCAACGTCCTTGAATGCACCAAACCCAACGACGCGTACCAACTTCTCGCCCACTTCGCCAGCATATGATTTCCCAGCGGGATATCCCATCTCGGGATACCAACACATTCTGTCTGCCGACAAGAGACGACAAGTATCACACTCAGCATCACACTCGGCGTCGGCTGCCATGAGTATGGCAAGTGCTTCTGGTGGGACACAGACATCGAATCTCAAGCAACGCTCACCTAGCCAACCCCACCTACCCAGTTACTTTGCAGGTAGCAGCATGCAACAAACGCCACCTATCCCTCTTCGCATGTCAAGTATACCTGCCAACAACAAACCACGGAAGCTCTCTTTGCAGAACCAACGCTCGTTGTGTACTTTAAGAGCCAAGAACAGTATTGACGAGGGATATGGCATGGCTGGCGTTCAGTCTGCTGGCTTAAATACACCCCGACGTGTCAGTCCACCACTGCGTACCAATAAAGCATTGCCCAGTCCCCCCCTCAATCGCGCCGAGGAGATGCGAACTCGAGAAAAGGTGGTCATGGCTACCAGCCCAATTACTCCCACTACCCGCTGCTCACCGCGAGGAAGCGAGGACTCTCACAAACGCGCCGGCCAAGTATGGCCCCATGGGGAACCCAGTCACCCCGGTATCGCAGAACTGCCCGCCACAGTAGCAAAGCCCTCGACACACGCACGGTCTGTATCCGTGTCTGCGACTCTGTCCCAGCCCTTCTACCAGCCAGACGTCGAAGCGCTGTCCTCTGCCGCTGTCAGATCTTCTGCTGTAATCGGCGCAGATGACATCCAGCCCACCGCGCCGCTGAAGGACAGTCCACGCTCGAAAGGCAAGGCCACGTTTGATGCACCCGTGGAGAGGGAGCCTGTCGCTGCCAAACAGGCTCCGGCGAGCAAACAACACAATATCAGTACGAGTAAAGGGCGCGCGCAGATGACTGAGCAAGGCGGCTGGGCCGCGGGTACGCATACCGGTACTGCGCCGCAGAGCCGCACGCAAAGAGACAAGGAGCGCAAGAAGAGGAGTAAAGCGAAGGTTCTAATTGAGCATGTGGACATCATCAAGGATGAGTTTTGGGAGAAGAGGCCTTGGTTGCTGAGTGGCAAGATAGCACAATGAGCGGCTCGGATATGGTTGGGGGAAATATATACCTGGGAAACGATTTGCAAATGTGTTGGATGACTTATTTTCTTTTTGCATGTTCCGTATGCCTGGAGCATACAAGTTGGCCTTTGAGAACCTTTATCACATCAAATGAATACCAGTACGGTTTGGACGTGTGAATCATGTATTGAATTGTTTATTGGGGGGTATCTTCGTGCAAAATGTTCAACGCCGGCTGGAACGCATCGTGTCGCTGAGCATTACGACATCCAAGTGCTACGCCGTTTTCCCCTCCGTCACTACGCCCTTTTTCGCCTTGTTCTTGTTATACCGACTCTTGTCCTTGTTCTTGCCAAATTTGCTCGTGGATTTGTTCGCTCTCTTCTCCGCCTTGACAGCTTTCTTCTCTTCCTTCTTCAGCTGCCGTTTCGCCCGCATGGCCGCTTTGTAGCGTTTCTTCTCGCCCGATTTGTTGCCGTGCACTTTCTTTTGCGCGGGCTTCTGTGGTGTTTCCTCGGCCGCTGGCTCGGAGACGTCGGGTAGTGTGGACTCGGTCTCGGGGAGTGGTTGTTGCGGTATACTAAGTTCGGTCGCGCCTACAGCGGCAGCTGTGGCTTGATTGAGCAGGGTTACATCGCCTTCGAGGTCAGTGAAGAAGGGAGCAGGAGGAACTGATTTGGTGCGCCTCTTGGCGAGCTTGATCGACTTCTTCTGGACGCGTCGGAGGATATAGTCGTTGATGGTTTGGTTCTTCGCGGCAGCCCGCTTCTCGTACCACTCTCGTTTCTTCGGCGAGAATTTTGCAATCTTTCGATTGACTTCGGCTTGGTCGCTGCTCGAGGGCGCTTCCGGGGCCGCCTTTTCTTTCTTGTCACTTTTCATGTTGGTCTTCTTGGCCTTCTTAGCCACCTTGGGCTCAACCTCGTCCTGGCGCTTGCGCTTGGTCTCCTTGTCCGCCATCTTGACAGACTTGGTCGGCGCTTCCGATTCGGAGTCAGAAGTGGGAGGTGTGCTTGCGCCGGAGGGGGGGATTGAAGCGTCTGTCGCGCTGGCTGAGCTGTCGTCTATGGTCCCAGCAATAGCTTCGCCCTTTACGAAGAAGCCGTAGAGGCCGCCGCGGTTAATGCCCTTGGTTCGAATCTGGCTGAGGGTGCTCTGTCGCTCTCGTCAGCATTTTTTTGCTCCCTTTATGCTCCTGAGTCTCGTCGTACATCTTGACCTGAGCCAATGGTTTGCAAGCTTTGGTCGTATGCGCGCATCCACCACTGGTCGTCGGTTGTCCAAGCAGCCTTTTTCTTGCCGAGCCCCAGCTGATCCTGTTTGTGGGCGATGAGCAGTGGCTTCTTAATTCCTCGCCCGGTTGTGTCGAGCGAGTGACCAGAGCCCTTCCAGCCTTGCTTGCGCAGATATGACTCTGCGTTCATCGCGAGTGCGAGTCGTAAGGTTGGGTGGGTGTAGCACAATGGGCGCTGTTGCAAATTTTGGTGGGTCCCAGAGCTAACTGAACTTGGCGTGCTGGGACAAGCCGCCACACCTGGGAAGACTACCCCTACACCACATCTCACCGATACTTCCACATCTTGCGAATTTATGGCCGTGTTATTTCGCAAGTCTGAGCCGTGCCACACTTTTGCTTCATGTATCCACTCGTGAGGCTCCCAATCTTGCAATAGTTGCAGTGCTCGGACACAAGCTCTGCATGATGCACCCAAGGCGTTCGCACCGTCTTGACATTCTCACCAAGATATAGGTCTGGTCAAATTCACGTCCTCTACAATGTGGCAAAGTCCAGACGTTTGTTGCTCCTCTACAGGAGATGGTGGTGCCACTTTGCCACGAGGCGACTGCCGCACAAAAACTGGCTCCAGAGCACCACACGCGTCGCCCTGTCCGTATCAGTATACCCTTGAATTTCCTTCCAGGTCATTTCTCCTGCGTGCAGGCAACACGCGTCATACTTTCTATACCATTCCCGACTTGACCCAGACATTTCGTTCATTCAAGAAGACTTCTGGCGCATACACTGCTTCCATGATGAAACACATCATCTCGATGAGTTCATGTATGCTCCAGGCTATGGCGTGGGCAGTCCCATACTCCAAGGACCGTATCAGCCATACGCCTCGATATATCCCAAACTATCCGGGAATCCAGTTCAACAACGGCACCTTCTCTATCACAGTGTTCAGCGACCTCCACTTTGGCGATTGTAAATCATCTCGCATATAGCTCAGACAGAACGCTGACATAGTAGCTTGGGGCGAATACAAGGACCCAAAGACTACAGCAGTGATGAACTCTGTCCTCGACAACGAACACAGCGATCTTGTGGTGCTCAATGGCGACCTGATCTCGTGCGAGAATGTTGCACCCGACAAGTTCAATGCTATCATTGATCAGATTGTGGCCCCTATCGTCAGTCACAACTTACCCTTTGCGGCGACCTTTGGCAATCACGATTATTCCGAGACCTGCAGCACTCGCTCTATGGCTGCGCACATGTGGTGGGACATCAAAGGAACAACCAAACCACGTTTTTTAGCTCTCAAATCCACTGGCAAGGAAAGCACACTGTCGACCAGAAAGGCACCTGCCACTCGGCCGTAAGCAAAATACCGCAACTTCGGGCCTTTCGTCTGGCCGGCGGCATCTAGTAGGAAATTTACTGCGAATATTCACAGATTGCGGTCTCGACTTTGCGACGACATTATGGGTAGCATGAGTTATTTACCAAAATTCTCACGCTTCATTTCTGCTAAGCTCAGCCTGTCGGTCATGAACACGCTTATGTGCAAGGACACGGCTAATCTGCAGTGCGCTAGATGTAAGTGTCCAGTACCCACGATACAACCTGCCGCACTTACAACACACTGGCTTGTGATGGACTAAGGTACACGAGCTCGGCGATGCCCATGTGTGGCAGACTGCATGCACAAGAGACATGGCAGGCATTTCGATCATACTTGTGGCGTTAGCTATGGAGGTGCGCGCAGCTGAGGTCGTCCCGAAAGAGCGATGACGATATTCGTCTAGGGCTTTGTGTGGTTGAAACAAAGCTCGACAAGCACCTGCCTAGAGACAACGGCAATTGAGCTGATCCCAGCAGCCGTTTTGCAGGTGCTTCCGTTCCCGCAGAAAACCTGCGTCAAAGGAGACTGACTAGGTCTAGGTACAAATCGGTGGCGCCAAGCCATTCCCCCTGCGGTCTCCATAGCCACCCCCTCCTACCATAAATCGCGCAAACTTGACTTGAGAATGCACGTGGGGATCCATGCTAAGCTTTTAGACAAGTAGCCAAACAAGATGAAGGGATTGCTTGTCCGGCTTGTTATGATTGCAATTTTGTCAGCCGGCAGAGGTGTCGTGAAAGATAAGCCTGGCTGTCTGCGTATAAGTCTTGCCAGTGCTTTTGTTCCACTGTAAAGCAACGCTCTCAATTGTCTCAACTATCATGGAGTCGAGCTATCAATTCGCAGGCGATCCGCGGCAGCCAAGAAAGTCTGTTTCATCCCAGGGAGTGGTGGTGTCGTGCCACTGCGCCATCACTCCCTGTCACGTAAAAGAACGCACTCTATCGACGTACGCGACAAGATCGCCGATTTAGAGGATGCAGAAGACGAGGATTCCGGGCTTCGCGACGACCGCGACTACAAGCATAAACAAGTTGAGTAAATTGCGCGGTTTTTTACATTAGCTTGAGCTGACCACAAGCACAGATCTTCAACATCAGCCAGATCTTCCTACTGGCGTACCAGAGTGTCGGAGTCATCTATGGTGACATTGGCACCAGTCCGCTCTATGTATTTTCGTCTACCTTTTCGGAAGCGCCGAGTCGCGTGGACCTCCTGGGTGCATTAAGCTTGATCGTCTGGTCCCTTACTTTGATGGTCACGCTGAAGTACATCATCATCATCCTACGAGCCGACAACGATGGCGAGGGCGGTACCTTCAGTACTTACTCGCTGCTGTCTCGATATGTAAGTTGTGCTCTAGTAGAGTCACACTGCAGGAGACTAATGCAAGAAAGGCAAATATCTCCAACCGCGACCCGCGCGAGGCCACTTTAGTTCGTACGTATAGGGTTCTCTTCAGATATCTTCTGTGTTCCTAACCATAGATAGGCATGGAGCGACAGCTCACGCAAGATCTTAGCCGCACTACAAAACATGTCCGCTCCACGATCGAGAACACCCGGTTTTTCCGTGGCCTTCTCAAGACGATCGGCGTACTTGCAGTCGCCATGGTTATGGCTGACGGTGTGCTCACGCCCGCGCAGTCCGTACTGGGTGCTGTTCAAGGGTTGACTGTTGTCAATGAGAGCATCACGAAGCCTACGGTTGTGGGTGTCACCTGTGGCATTCTTGTACTACTCTTTGTGCTGCAGCCACTCGGTATCAGCAAATTGACGATGGTTTTTTCGCCAATCGTCATGGTTTGGCTTGCTTTCAATGCTTGCTTTGGTGTATACAACCTCGCCAAGTACGATTACAAGATCCTGAACGCCTTCAACCCGTACTGGGCGTTTGATTACCTCATTCGCAATAAGTACCAGGGGTGGCGCAGCCTCGGAGGCATCCTGCTATGCTTCACGGGTGTCGAGGCGCTCTTTGCTGATATTGGTGCGTTCACTAGACGTGCGGTGCAGATCAGCTGGCTTGGTTACGCCTATCCATGCCTTCTCCTGGCGTATTGCGGCCAAGCTGCGCATATCAGCGTGCATCCTGATGCATTTTCGAACCCCTTCTACAACAGTGTGCCGAAAGGATGGCTCATTCCTTCCCTCATTGTGGCGCTCGGCGCTGCGATTGTGGCTTCTCAAGCAATGATTACTGCTACTTTCCAGGTATGTCTCAAGTAAACTTGACGGATGCAAAGGCATGACTAACAGTTTCTAGCTCCTGGCCCAGATCATGAAGCTGTCGTACTTCCCCCAACTGAAAGTCGTTCACACCTCGACTACCTACCATGGCCAACTATACGTTCCGGTTGCAAACTGGTTGCTTATGATTGGCACCGTTATCATCGCCGCTGTGTACAACAACACCACATCCCTCGGTAATGCGTACGGAGTATGCGTCATGTTCGTTACTTTCTTCGATACTTGCATGGTCACGCTTGTCGCCATCCTCGTCTGGCGCATCAAACCATACTTTGTACTGTTGCCTTGGCTCTTCATTGCCAGCATGGATGGTGCGTTCTTGAGTTCTGCACTCCTGAAAGTACCGGATGGTGCATGGTTCACAATCTTGCTGGCCATGGTCCTCGCGAGCGTCTTCATCCTATGGCGCTTTGGCAAGGAACAGCAATGGTTCGCCGAAGCCGAAGACCGCTTCCCAACCACACACTTCGTCAAAACAAACGACACTGGCGACCTCCAGCTCACCGAATCTTTTGGCGGAAAAGTTCTGTCCCGCGCGCAGGGCTTCGGCATTTTCTTCGACAAAGCCGGCGAAACCACGCCCATCATTTTCTCGCAGTTCATCCGCAAACTCGTCGTCGCGCCTGAAGTCATCGTCTTCTTCCACCTGCGCCCGCTGGACCAACCTTCAGTCGCACCAGCGGATCGATACAGCGTTACCCGACTCGCAATGACGAATTGCTACCGCCTTGTCGTGCGCCATGGGTACATGGATGAGGTTATAACGCCCAACCTCGCCGCTTTGATCTACGAACAGGTGCGTCAGCATGTCATCTCTCGCGCGCTCGATCGGGATGGCGAGAAATCTTCGACTTCCGCCATCGCCACGCCCGCCGCCGCAGAAACTGGCTCTTCCATTCGCGCACCCACGCCTGCGCCTAGCACTGGCAGCACATCATCGCGATTGGAGTCGTTGGAGCGCGCGTTCAATCACGAAGTGCTATACATTATTGGCAAGGAACAGATGAAGGTTAAGAAGGGGACAAATGTGGTTAGACGGGTATTGCTGGAGACGTTTTTGTTCCTGCGGGATAATACGCGCGCGAAGATAGCGAGCTTGAAGGTGCCGATGGATAAGGTTATTGAAGTTGGTTTTGTTAAGGAGGTTTAGATGGGGTGGGATAGCAATTCAATTACTCAGTTGAGATCACGTCTGGGTCTGTCTAAAATCTATGCCGCAGCGCTTTTGAGTAAAGCAGGAAGTGTGGAAAGCAATGGTTGGGGATGGATCGCTCGCTGAGGTTGTGCACGGAGCACCAACATACCAGCACGAACTGTGCCGCTGATGGGTTGTCGGTTCGCTTCGCTGACATCACCGCAGTTCACGACAGCCCAGTCCCTCCCTTTCCTGTTCATGCTAATCAACTGGAACCTGGCTAGCACCACCATCAAGTATCAAGACACTATTGGCACGCAAGATGCATCTCAATGAACTTCCAGTCGAGATCATCAGCAGAATATGCAGGTTTCTGGGACTGATCGTCCGCGAACGCGTATTTCCAGACCTGGTTGTCACATATGAGCATCACGATTTTGATAGTTTAAGGGCCACTTGCAAGGTGATTAGACTGCGCAAGAACGTATGGAACCAGCTGAATAGTTACAGGAGCTGCGTCAGAAGACAGAATATGATGCTACGGTGCGATATCGCAAAAGGTTCTCGACATGCACCGTGCCTTTGGATTACCCTTCGTGCCACAGGTTGCTGAACGTCATCAAGGTCCCCATGTTTCGAGATATGCTACAAACAATCCGCTTCAGGCTAAGGGATCAATATGATGACCCGTATGACTGCCGCGACAATCCCGATGGTGAGGATGGCGCGCCTGGGCGCACAATTCCTCGTATTCAGACACGAATGTTTCTAGAATCAGACGAAGCGGCGGAGATCCTCCAAGAGTGTTTCCGATATCTTGAAACGGCGAAGAGACTACAACGCATCGAGCTCCTGGATAATTTTGGACATGACCTTATATTGCGTTCTATGGTCCTTGCGAATTTCTCCCGGAAGCTCGCCTGTCTACCAATTGAACCAGAGCATCTATCTAGATGGGGCTATGGCAAGCTGCAACAAACACCAAAGGCTTTCATAACCTACATCAAAGGTCTAATAATGCAGCCGTTATTACCTGATCCGTGTGACACAGAACCACCAGCTGCGGGACAGGCAGCCAACCCTCTTGGCTTGCACGTAAAGGACTATCGACCTACGACACGCTCTCTTGCTGAATACATGTCAGCCTTCATCGATGTGGAAGAGATTCAACTCTATGGCTGTCGTTCTAATCCAGCACTACGCTTCTGCCATGGTTGTGACGATCTATTCGCTCGGAACTTTGCACCTACTCTTTACACCAACCTCCGCAGTCTCGCAATTCGACGCATGTTCATCAGTGGCGGGCGTCTACGTCGGTTCATCAAACGTCACGCCGACACGCTCAACAAACTTGAAATCAGCTACGTATCACTGACCGACGGGTCGTGGCAGTCAATTGCCCAGGGCCTAGCCAAGCTAGAATCCTTGAGCGAGTTAAAGCTCTCAAGATTGACACAAAAGCATTCCATAAGGAACATTGATCGGCCTCCAGAGTACTGCAATGACTATGGGTTGAATTTGAGGAATAAAGACGATGTACAACACTTCCTCGAGGTGTTCATCACATACTTCAGTACTGTTCTCTACCTAAACTCTAACCGCGTGCGCGCAAAGCCGCCGAAATATCACCAGGTGAAGCTGTTTCGACTCCCGGAAAAGGCTGTCGTGGAAAGCCTGTCCGAGGAAGCTGCTGCGCTGTGGGTGTATGCGGAATTTGGCGAGCTTAAGTAAGGTACTGCACTTACTCGACCATTCTCTCCAGACTCGATGGCAACCATGCTGGCAGCAGAGGATACCGCATTAAGATGAACAACCTCGTTGAGTCTTCTGGAGATGGAGCGGAAGGAAGCATACACGACAACACTAAGATTGCGATCGTGCTTCTGGATTGCGAAGAGCATCGGGACGCCTGGGACGCCGTTTTGGTGCATACCAATCCAGAAACAGAAGGAGAAAGATGTGACACATTGCCAAAGACGGCATGTATCACCATGGGGGTAATTCTCCCCTATCTCACGGATGTCTTGAATCAGACTTTACCAAGCAATTGGCCTGAACTTCGGATATCTTTATCGACGAGACGGGTACGATTGTGGACATGACACCGCCCCCCCAAAGAATTTCCATCGCTACGAGCAGATTCGTGGGAATATTTTGTTAACGACGATGATCTCATCGCCATATTAGCACGAATCCAAGGCCAACATCAGGAACATTCTCCATGTCTCTGCAGAACGCACCATGTTCGCTTTCCATGCATGTTCTGCGCTTTAGTAATGTTACAATACTGTGCAGAGAAGCAGTGGGGCTGTAGGTATGAGACGTTGGGCAGCCACGCGAAACGAAAGAGAGCTAGGACATTGCTGGAGGGTGAATAGGTCGAATTATACTTCCGAGAGCCTGCGCGAGCAATGACTGCACATGGAGACCGTCGGGGTGCAACAGCAGACAGTCTTTCACACGGCCTGAAGCTATATAGACTACAAATAGCGTCCAGATTCGACAGCATATTCTTTTGTATAATGTCGGGCCATACGATGCCCTCATCGACTTTTCCTCGTAGTCGATAGTCTGCAGTAGCAAAGGATCAGATAGACTCGACATCAAAGTCACTCAGGCCCCCTTTGTGACAACTCCAAATGTGACGTACTGCTTCAGGCTCATCCATCCGCTTTTGCGATCCCGAGACCCTTTTGGCATATCGAGAAACCGAAAGCACATGGGATCCGGGACTCCATGAGTCGTGGACTCAAGATCATCACCCCATACTAAGTTTATGTAAACCTTGAGGGTGGTCTGGATCTGCGATGTTGAGGCAGTGTTTGAGAACGAACAACATGTGCGTGAAAGCCTAATAAGCGATCAACTATTACTTTTACCTCATCGGCCCATTGCGTGAGCTTGTGTTGTCCAAATTCTCCGAAGGCGGGCCGATTGCTACAGAAAGCAGCTTGGTGGGGTGGTATGGTGGAACCACTGGATGGTCTGTCCGCCGATCAATAGCACTGCAACTAAATAGGCAGATTTCTTTTTGCAGACTCCATGGTCATCCGATAATTGGTCCTCGAATTCGATAAGGGGAGTACATCTTGATACGATGCGACCGTACTGCGTTTGGGGGGTTGCTCGACTGTGTGATGCGATAATATCAGAATTATATACCATGACTAGATAGTGATAAGTCTATTTTGAAACATGAAATGATACTGTCATAGCCGGTCACTATCGCATCACACAAGTGAGCAACCCCCCAAACGCGGTACGGTCGCTGTATCAGGCCATCAGCGGATGTCAGAAGAAGAACTAACTTTGCTCAAGAATCGCGCTACGAGATCACGGCTTGGCAATAGTAAACAAACTGACCGTCTAGGACTGTCTTGTGCCGCCTCAGTGTGACACGAGAGTCCTAGCTTCGAGGCCGTACATGTTGTGAGTTATTTGGCGGAACGACAAACCCTATCATGGGCCTAGACACAAACTCTGCAAGAGTTAGGCTCTCGCCCGCAGGGCCTGACGATCTTAGCGTATTGATCAGCGAGAGCTTGAAACCCAGGCGTTCACCACGATGCCGGCACTAACACGCCTCTAGCATAAGCGAAGCACTAATGCAGGTCCGAAGCTACGCTGACGCCCAGTCGTGACATCCCCTGAGCAGGTTCTTTAGATATATAGCATTATCAACGACCTCATCATGATGTAGCTTGCAAGTAGTCTACTAAGTCCCGTCATTTACATTTACCATGTCCACTTCGTACGTCCTTCATTGCAACAACCACATCTTCTGGCATGCAAATTTGACGCGAACCTACATGCCTCCAAAGGAAACAAGAGCTGCGGCGAGAAGACATGGCGTGAAGAATGGAATGGAGGAGAGGGAGGTGAAGAAGGTGGATAGCGGGTATTTGGGAAATGGCGAGGATAAGCCCGCAGCGGTTGATAAGCGCAAGAAGAGCTCGTCCCCAGAAGAAGCCAACAAAGCGACCAAGCCGGAGGCTTTGCCAAACCAATGTCAAAAAGCAACACCGGAATAAATCCTCGAATACCTCCTGTCGGATGTCGCGCTGCAACTTTGCCGGCCGGATGACGAAGCTAGCGACATTGAATCCCATCGCGCAGACATGATCGCCTACTCATCTCATCTACTGAGCCCATTCGAAGAGCTCCTATGCGCTGTCGTCCTTTCCCGGCCGATTTCCCACTGCCTTGGACTCCGCACTATTCGCACTATTCTCAACAAGCCCTACGCACTGCGAGATCCCCTCGCCATCAAGACCGCGGGCCCCAAGAAAGTTCTCGAAGCTCTTGAAGCTGCACACACGCAGCACAAAGGCAAGACAGCGGACGAGATTGCATTGCTTGCTGAAGTAGTCTCCAACAACGACTGGCACAACGATTTGTCGAAGCTGCGAGCACCGAGCAAGAACAATGTAGAATCAGAGCGCGATGTGCTGAGGCGGAGTACCAAGGGCTTGGGCAAAACAGGGTTAGACATTTTCTATCGGCGGGTGCAGTGGCAGTGGGACGAGGCATCTCCATTCGTGGACGCCAGGACACAGGCAGCGATGGAGAGGCTGGGATTGCCAAAGCGAGCGGAGGAGATTGAGAAGCTGATCGAATCGAGGTGGAATGACCTGAACTCCGAAGATGGCGGTGGCCATGATCTAGAGACTCAGAAGCGGCGGGCGTTTGTAGTGCTGATCGAGGGGGTAATTGGTGCAGATCTGGAGAAGTACATTGATCAGGTGTTGGACGAGGCGTCGAAATTATAGTGCGTAGTAATGTGGTATGGGATTCATGTACGTAGGTGAATATAACAGCCTCTGTCTATCCAACGTGCGAGGAGCCTACATATATGTTTGCCTAAAATTTCGTTTCCTTTCTTCATCAAGGCACCGGCCCGAAGAAGTAATTATCATGGCTGCAACTCAGATACACCGAACATGTCGCCCATTGCTCCACAGGCTTTTTAACAACCGCTAAAAACTCTTCCCACCCAACAACTGGGTCCACCGAATCCAAGGCATTCATTTCGCTCGTGCTCATGGAGAATACTTCGAAATACCGCAGATTGCCAGGCTGCAACTGTGCAAGGCGTGAAATTGTGGAACTCCAACTGCCAGCATGCATGACGGGGTCCTTCAAGGAGAACAGAGAGAGTTCAGCATCGCGTGAGGAAACAAATTTAAGAAGCTGATCTTCTGAATACTGCCAGGCGCCTCGTATAGTCAGATGCCGCAAGAGCTTCAAAGGTTCGAGAAGGTTTAGAAGGTTGTCTGTGGCATCTCCGTCATGCTCGAAATCAGTGATTTGCACCATCGAAAGTGTCAGATGCGTTATGTTACTGAGAGCTTGGAAGGTATCGACCAAGCAGCTGTAGTAGAAGCTTCCACTTTCCCTGAGGTGAGTAGGATTCATGTGCAATCGTAGATGGCGTAGGCTAGATGCGATGTTGATCTTGCCGAGCGTATTGAAGAGCTCGTTTGGCGCCGGGGTGTTATCAAGCCCGAATCTCAAGTCCTGCAGAACAGTTTTTGTAGATCTAATAGCATTGAATAATGGAGCAAGCCATGGCAGGAGATCATTAGTCCTTGATCTGTAGTCGTCATCGTTGATGGACAGCGTTGGTGCACTTTTAGGGACCACCCTGGCGACGTCCGCTACTTCACTGGGACCCAGCCACTCCCCGAGGTAATTGACGATATCCCAATTGTCAAATAGAAGGATACGCAAGGTTTTCAAGTTCGATAATCTTCGCAAGATCTGTGCTAGGTCCTGGGCTTGGAGGCTCGCACCGTGACTTTGATGCCAACAGTGATCGCCCTTGTAAGAGACACAAAGTCTGGTCTTATGCGGTTGGGGTAGAGATTGACAGAGATCTCGCAAGATGATGGGTTCCTCAAATCGAAAAGTCCCAAATGTGAGCTTCCGAATATGAAGTGGCAAGCTCGTCGTACTACAAATCGCGAACAAGTCCTCTAAGCCGCTTTGAGTGATACGAAAGACCCTGTCTCCCAGAAGTTCGCTAAATGTAGGGAAGCTGCTGTTGTAAAATTTGCGACTGACGAGTCGAAAGTTGCAAATATCCCGGCGTGACTCGACAGTCTGAACCAGCCAACCATCCACCCCTTCTCTTGTCGTTTCTGTCAGGCGGTCAAAGGGTTCGTCGCCGGCATTCGATTGCTGTAGCCCTTGTATGATAACGGAGACGAGCTCGATTGGGAGACGATCCATGCCGCGATACTAGATGTTGTCGACCGGAAGGATGGCTGTATTTAAAAACGTCTGGTGGAGGTAACTAGAGTGTATAGGGTGGCTTAAACGTAACATCATCCGCAATCGTTGCTAGAATTCCTATATGCTACCTAAGCGACAAGGCCGCCCTTCTTTGCCCTTCCGATCGGCAAATGACATAGTGAAGGGCGTGCTGGCTGATAGTTCACGGGATCAGAGCGGGCATAATGATTCTATTCGAAAAGGATAGCATACGAAGTCCAGCGTTGCAGCGCTAGGTGCAGCAATGATTCGTGCGCGTTCTGTTCGGGTTCAATTTATCTTATAAATCTTAATGCTCTGCTTACTCTAGCAGCGCTAAAGCGCTGCTAAGATACTAAAATCTTCTATACTAATTAGAAGTTCTATAAACTTTTATATTCTTTTATACTAATTAGAGATTATTAATATAAGATTTTAGTAAAGTATAAGTAGAGTATTTAAGAAAATTTAGTTTCTTATTTAGTAATACTTTAATATAAATACTAGTTTTATCTCTATAATCTTAGTAACTACTTTATTATTCTATAATCTTAATTTTTATAACTTAGTATATTTTATATAGCTTATAATTCTTATCTTTTTTATATATTTAAATTTCAGCTATAGTAACTTTAAAATAATAAAGTATATTATTAAAAAGTAGAAGCTTTTCTACTTTATTAGTATAAATATATACTAGTTTATATCTCTACTACTACCTTCTATAGTATATCTAGCTAACTTATATATCTCTTGCTAGTTCTTCTATAAACTTCTATAGTATATCTAGCTAACTTATATATCTCTTACTAGTTCTTCTATAAACTTCTATAAACTTCTATAAACTTCTATAAACTTCTATAAACTTCTATAAACTTCTATAAACTTCTATAAACTTCTATAAA
>Ga0265780_10004351_pt1 | contig 18250 bp, 15 predicted proteins | sample P1T30metagenome_FD_192432 | JGI IMG/M metagenome (GOLD analysis project Ga0265780, IMG submission 192432) | Plant litter microbial communities from East Loma Ridge, Irvine, California - P1 T30 | ecosystem: Environmental > Terrestrial > Plant litter > Unclassified | place: USA: California...
GCGATGTGGAAAAAGCATTATCACAAGTTACTAATACAATAGCTATCTTCGAGGAGCAATTTTTAAAGCTTCCAAAAAGCAAAAAATTTGGCGCTATTGTTTCTTCTCGTAATCCATTATCCTCTACTGAAACCAATAAATTGAGACAAAGATTTGCTAAATATTACGGTAAAGAACTACACTTTAAAAATAACGAATGTAAATTGTAATTCGTTCGGATTTTTTTTAATATTTAACTGAACATTTTTTAAAAGCTAACAAGTTTCTATTCTTTTTGATATGCACAGTCATAGAATGAGTTTGCTTGTTCTGGACTTTCCATTAATATCAAACGAATGGAGGGTTTCTTAGCGGCTAGGATTATATGTTGAATAGGTGTATAAATTGCTGTTTAGGGATTTGGTAGTATCAAAGAAAATCTTCGAATAGTTCAACATATCCGCTTTAATGTAGATGTGCAAACTATTCGTCTTATCCTGCTTTGAAGGGTGTGTCATTTTACTCACAACCGATTGCGGAACTCGTAAAAGCTCAAGGTTAGTGGCGAAGCTGCTTCTGAAATTATGACTGCTGAAAAGTTCGTGGTTTTCAATTCTTAAGGATTTCAAAATCTTTTTGATGTTCAAGTTCAAATTCGTTAATGTTAAACCTTTAAAATTCGGAATCTCATCCAAATTCCGTGAAACAATACTCATTACTGGAGCAAACGCAGGAATTAAACACTCTGTATTTGTCTTTTCCAGAACCGTAGGAATGTAATAGAATTCGGTTTCACCATCGTTAAACTTCTCTAATGGCTTTCCACTCGCAGCAATCATACTCTGTAACCGCATCCCAGTCATTGAAGCTATAATAATATAATCTTTCGCAAGTTGGAGATTTTTGGTAGCTGCCGTGTATTCCAAAACAGACGAAAGTTGTGCTTCAGTCAGATACATATCGGTTTTCTTGCTTCTTGTTTTCGGTATCGCTATTAGCTCCTTGGAAGTTGTATCGAGTAACGTTGTATAGCCTTTCTTTTTGGCTTCTTTTACAAGCTGGACAAGTTTCGTTTGATAGGCTTTCAAAGTGTTCTGCGAATAGCCGTTTGGACTTGGCTTACGTTTGTAAGCTTCTACTATCAAATTTCCCTTAGCAATCTCGTTTGTGATAAACCAGATGTGATTGTACTTGGTCTCATCGAGCGAATCGAATGTCAATCGACTTCCGACTTGTTGCTCGTAACGTTCAACGATTGGTCTCAAGTTTTCAAAGCTCTGAATCGTATTTTCCTTAACCTCCGTTGATTTGCCAGAACCTATCAAGGCTCTAAGATTCTTAATGTACTCAGTTAAAAAATCAAGTAAATAGTAAGTAACATTTTCATTCTTGACAGAACGCTCGCTGATGTTCATCAAGTATGCTTTGAATTCTTCTTTAGAGGGGTGTATTTTCAAATTCGTAAAGTAACTGATAGCAGAATTGATATAGCACTCAAACGTGGCTATACGGTCTTTTAAATGCCTTGTGAGCCGAATGTTGGAATTGATAATGGATTCGGCATAAACGTAGTTGGTAACGCCTCGTTTTGTCTGGAGGATTCCGAAGTACTGAGGTTGAACCGAAACTTCTAATGAGAATTGAAACTTGTCGTAAATCGTTAAACTTCCAATCCTTCTCTTGAAAGCCGAGCTGACTTCCGCATAAACTTTCTCCTTGCCATTTCGTTCGGCAAGCGGTCGCTTGTTAGAGCGTAGTGTGTAACGAATTTTTACATTTTTCATTGGATACATTTATGGTGTTTTCCAATGCAAAAATCAAATCAAATTGCTCTCTAATTTGCTCTCTAATTTTTGTTAAAAAGAGCCGTTTTTTCAGAATTTATAAAAAAATAAATTTTAGTGATGCCAACTTATCGGTAGAATATAAATCGAAAATCGAATGGCGAAAATTATCTAAGATTAACCGTAAGCCCAATGAGAGTCCACGTCTTCCCCGAGCCATTCTTCGCAATAAAAGCAATTTTCTGGTCCTTATTAATTCCAAACGAAATGTCCTTAAAAAGCGTTCTCTCGCCAAAAGATTTCGATATATTTTCTACTGATAAATAATTCACTATGGTAATTTTTTTGCAAAAGTAGGTCATTATGAGCCAGAAAGCAAACACCAAATCCAGTCATCACAATCATAAAAGCAATCAAAAAATTTTTCATTTGGAGCGAATCGCTAGGGCATTTTGGCAAACCATGTTCCCGCTGGAGCCACTCGCTTCCCGATGAAAAATCGGGAGAGCTCAAACAATGGCACCATCGGGGCTAGAGGAAAAACTATTCGCATCCTTGAAATCTTCTGGACCAGTATTGTCACAGAACGATGTGGTAATTAGCTCAGGTCAACTTTCTATATAATAAAAAACTTTTTATATTTGTCCAATGCAGTTATCCGTCGTCATCCTAAATTATAATGTCCGCCATTTTCTAGAGCAATGCGTTTTAAGTGTCCAAAAAGCCACAAAAAACTTCAATGCCGAGATTATCGTTGTCGATAATAATTCCCAGGACGACAGTTGCCAGATGATAAAAGACCGCTTTCCAGAGGTAATCCTTATCGAAAACAAAGAAAATGCCGGCTTCCCAAAAGGAAATAACATCGGAGTCAAAATCGCCAGTGGCCACTACATCTGCATCCTCAATCCAGACACCGTAGTAGCCGAAGATACATTCGAAAAACTCCTGGTTTTTGCCAAAAATCAAGAAAATTTAGGAATTGTTGGCTGTAAACTCATCGACGGAACAGGAAACTTCCTCCCCGAATCCAAGCGAGGCATTCCCACACCATTTGTAGCGTTCACAAAAATATTTAGCCTATATAAAATCTTTCCAGGAATAAAATCCTTCGGAAAATATTACGCTTCACACGTCAGCGAAAATCAAACCGGAAAAGTCGAGATATTAGTTGGGGCTTTTATGTTCATGAAAAAAGAAACCTACGAAAAAGTAGGCGGTTTCGACGAAGATTGTTTCATGTATTCCGATGATATCGACCTCTCCTACATGGTTCTAAAAACAGGCAAACAGAACTATTATTTCCACGAAACCACCGTCATACATTATAAAGGAGAAAGTACTACAAAGGACGGAACCTATATGAAGCGTTTTCAGGAAGCAATGAATTTCTTCTATAAAAAGCATTTCAAAACATCGTTTTTCTTTTCGTTCTTCATGAAAATCGGAATCATTTTTTTCTCCTTTGTAAAAATGTTCCAAGGAAAATCGAACCCTAAATCAAAGCCTGAAAGTTATATTTTCATCTCCGACAATGACAATACAAAAGAAAAATTACACACAGCGCTCAAAAAAAAGATACAAATCACAACTTTAGAAAACCAAAAAGCATTATTTTCGCAAACGTTTTCGACAAGCAAATCGTTAGAAGTAATTTTAGACAATAATTATTTCACGTTCAAAGACAGTATTGCGTTTTTGGAAATACACAAAAATAAAAATACAACCTTTAAAATATTGCCAAGTGAATCCAATTTTATAATAGGAAGCAACAGCAGTAACGATAGAGGAGAAGTTATTCCATTTTAGATTTTAGAATTCAGATTTAGGAATTTTAGCAAAAACTTAATCATTCTTAATTTCTTAATGGTTTAAAATTACATTAAATTTGTGTTTTTAGTATTTATAATATAATCCCGTAAAATTATATAATTCATAGTGTAACCTAAAAATTATCACTAATTTTGCATCAATAAAATAAAAATTCACCATTAGGTTAGCAATATGGCAAAATTTGAATTGAAACTTCCAAAAATGGGAGAAAGCGTTGCAGAAGCAACCATTACCAATTGGTTAAAAAAAGTAGGCGACCCAATCGAAGCCGATGAAGCAGTTCTTGAAATTGCTACTGATAAAGTAGATTCAGAAGTGCCTTCAGAAGTTTCAGGAGTATTGTCTGAAATCCTTTTCAATGTTGATGATGTTGTAAAAGTAGGTCAGACGATTGCCTATATTGAAGTTTCAGGTGGAGTAGCAGTTGAAGCCCCAAAGGAGGAAGCTCCAGCATCTGTAGCAACAATCGAAAAAACGGTTGAAAGTGCTCAGCAAGCTGTTGCCACGCCACAAGATTTTTCTAACTCTGAAAAATTCTTTTCTCCTCTAGTGAAAAACATCGCCAAAGAAGAAGGGGTTTCAGTTGCTGAATTAGAAGCTATCAATGGTTCTGGAAAAGACGGTAGGGTTACCAAAGATGATATTTTAGGATATATAGCCGACAGGAAACAGCCAAAAGCGGAAGCTCCAAAAGCACAACCTGTTGCGCAAACTAGTACACCGGCACCTAAAACCCAAACGCCTGCACCAGTTTCAGTAAACGGTGGCGACGAAATTGTAGAAATGGACAGGATGCGAAAACTGATTTCAGGCTATATGGTCGCTTCAGTGCAAACATCGGCTCACGTTCAATCGTTCATTGAAGTAGATGTTACAAATATTGTAAAATGGAGAAATAAGGTAAAAGATGCTTTCGAAAAAAGAGAAGGTGAAAAACTGACTTTTACTCCAATTATGATGGAAGCCGTTGCAAAAGCATTGAAAGATTTCCCAGGAATGAACATTTCTGTCGATGGCGACTACATCATCAAAAGAAAAAACATCAACCTTGGAATGGCGGCTGCTTTGCCAAACGGAAACCTAATTGTTCCAGTAATCAAAAACGCCGATCAATTGAACCTTGTAGGAATGGCAAAAGCTGTTAACGATTTAGGAAACCGTGCAAAAGCAGGAAAACTAAAACCAGACGATACACAAGGCGGAACTTATACCGTAACAAATGTTGGAACTTTCGGAAGTGTTTTCGGAACGCCAATCATCAATCAGCCACAAGTAGGAATCCTTGCTTTAGGTGCTATCAGAAAAGTACCAGCAGTTATCGAAACTCCAGAAGGGGATTTCATCGGAATCCGTCAAAAAATGTTCCTTTCGCACTCGTATGACCACAGAGTTGTGGACGGTGCATTGGGTGGAAGCTTCGTGAAACGAGTTGCAGAATATCTGGAAGCGTTTGATGTGAATAGAGATTATTAAAAATAAACAATTATAATTTAAAAACTCCCGAAAATATTTCGGGAGTTTTTTTTTGATTTATAATTCCACTTTCCAGATTTTGCAGTATATTTAAAATAAAAAATAAATGAGCCTGCTTAAAAAATTCCTTACATATACCAATCTCCAGTCAGAAATGGATGATTATGATGTGATTCATACCAACATTCAAAAAGATATTATCTTTAAAGGAACCAATCTTTGGATTTTGGTCTTTGCAATTTTTATAGCCTCCATTGGTTTGAATATGAACTCAACAGCCGTCATCATTGGCGCCATGTTGATTTCGCCATTAATGGGACCGATAAATGGAATGGGCTACAGCATAGCGACTTATAACTTTGCTTTATTTAGAAAAGCCCTCAAAAATTTCATATTTGCCGTAATTGCAAGTTTATTTGCGTCGACTTTGTATTTTTTGCTAAGCCCATTATCAACTGCACATTCAGAACTTTTAGCACGAACAAGTCCTACAATTTACGATGTTTTGATAGCTCTTTTTGGAGGTTTGGCGGGAATTGTAGCCATCAGCAGTAGGCAAAAAGGAAATGTAATTCCGGGTGTAGCAATCGCAACAGCCTTGATGCCACCGCTTTGTACCGCAGGTTTTGGTTTGGCAAACGGCGACATGAATTTCTTTCTAGGAGCATTTTATCTTTTCACGATTAACACGGTTTTTATTGGAATTTCTTCCGTTTTGATTTCGAGATTTCTAAAATTTCCGATAACAAATTTGGTTGCAGAAGGTCAGAAAACAAAAGTTGTTCGATGGACTTCTTTTATCATTGCAATTACCTTAATTCCCAGTATTTATTTTGGATATGCCTTGGTCGAAGCCGAAAGATTCACAGAAAATGCAAATAAATTTATCGCTGAGGTAAGCGTTTTTGAAGGAAGCTATCTATTGAAAAACGAAATTGACGCCAGAAATAAACAGATTACTCTAATTTATGGTGGAAGCGATTTGTCGAAGGAAAATAAGGTCGAAATCACAAAAAGAGCATCGGTTTACGCCTTGGCCAAAGCCAAATTAACGTTCAAACAAGGCTTTTCATACAACGAAGGTAAGGAAAGCGTAAACCAAATTGACAAGTTAAAAACCGAAGTAAACCGACTTAATTTAGCATTGAAAGAAAAGCAAAAAACGACTGACAGCATCATTTCAAAACCGCAAATTGGCAAGCAACTCCTCGGTGAGGTCAAAACCCTTTTCCCTGAAATAAAATCGTGTTCTTACTCAGAAACGGTCGCTTTTCAAGACTCTACAAAAACCGACAAAGTAAAAATAGTGGTAATGGAAACCACCAAGAAAGGGCTGACATCTGACGCCCGAAAACGAATTAATGAATGGTTGAAAAAAAGGTTAGAAACCGAAAAAGTAAAAACATTCTTCGAATAATTTTTTTTATTTGAAGCCAAACTCTATACATTTTTTAAATGAAATTCCCGCTGGAGCCACTCGCTTCCCGATGAAAAATCGGGAGAGCTCAAACAATGGCACCATCGGGGCTATTTTCAAACTTTCAGGCTTCTTTTAAACTTTTACAAGATTGTCGCCAAAGATGATACAAAAAAAGCCAAACATTTCTGTGCAGCTTTTGATTAGCGTCGGGGTAGCGGTCCCAAAATTTTTGGGAGAACCTCGTATTTTATAATTATTTAAAAAATATTTGAAACAAAAAAGCCGAACATTTCTGTTCAGCTTTTGATTAGCGTCGGGGTGGCAGGATTCGAACCTGCGGCCTCCTGCTCCCAAAGCAGGCGCGATAACCGGGCTACGCTACACCCCGAAATTGTGAGTGCAAATATACTGCTTAATTTTAATTGTGCAACATAAATCTAGAAATAGGGGAATATTATTTTCGAATAGTTAAAAGTGATTTGTTTATGGCCGAAAATTTTTAAGAAAAACGTACTTTTGCACTTGTAAAAACAAACTTAGTAAACATTATGTCTGATACAATTGAAAAAGTAAAATGTTTGATCATAGGTTCTGGACCAGCGGGATATTCTGCAGCAATTTATGCAGCTCGCGCGGATATGAAACCTCTTTTATATACAGGAATGGAACCTGGTGGACAATTAACTACAACCACAGAAGTAGACAACTTTCCAGGATATCCAGAAGGAATTGACGGACCAACAATGATGGTTCAGTTACAGCAACAAGCAGAACGTTTTGGTACCGAAGTTAGAATTGGTTTGGCGACTTCTGTCGAATTTTCTAAAGAAAAAGGTGGCGTTCACAAAGTAATCGTGGACGGAAACAAAGAAATTCACGCGCAGACGGTAATCATTTCAACTGGTGCAACTGCCAAATATTTAGGATTACCAAGCGAACAAAAATTGCGCGGAGGTGGTGTTTCTGCATGTGCAGTTTGCGATGGTTTTTTCTATAAAAATCAAGATGTGGCAATCGTTGGAGCAGGAGATACCGCAGCTGAAGAAGCTACTTATCTTGCAAATATCTGCAAAAGCGTGACGATGCTTGTTCGTAAAGATGCGATGAGAGCTTCAAAAGCGATGCAGCACCGTGTGGCATATACACCAAATTTAACAGTGCTTTATAACACAGAAGTTGACGAAGTTATTGGCGACCAGGTGGTGGAAGGCTTGAGAATGGTAAACAACGAAACCAACGAAAAATCTGAAATTGCCATCACAGGATTGTTCATTGCGATTGGCCACAAACCAAACACCGATATTTTCAAAGGTCAATTAGACATGGACGAAACCGGTTATTTGATCACCGCTGGAAAATCTACAAAAACAAATCTTCCTGGGGTTTTTGCTGCGGGAGATGTACAAGATAAAGAATACCGTCAAGCGATTACTGCTGCGGGAACGGGTTGTATGGCCGCTCTTGATGCTGAACGTTATTTGGCAACTTTAGAATAATTTATTTCTTTTCATAAATTTGTTAAAAAATCCCGAATGAAAATTCGGGATTTTTTTGTTTTATTTTGTTGGCTTTTTCATGATGACTGCGCTGTCAGTAAACCTTTTAATTTCTATTTTCTGGTCTCCAAAAAGTTGCAATTCTGATTTTGCTGAAACATCTAATGTTGCTTTTTCGGTGACTAAAATACTTCCGGTGGCGTAAGCTTCTGTGATAATTTCGGCAGTTTTTGCGCTTAAATTTTTTCCGGTGAAATTTGCGTTGTTGTCAAGTCGCAATTTTAAGTCAACAATATCGCCTTCAATAACCGCAGTCGATTTTTGATACATGTCAAATTTCATGGTTTCTGAAGAAATCAGCGCTTTCATACTTGCGCTTTTGCTTAATTCTACCGCAGCAGATTCTGATTTTACGTTCAATTCGACTTTTGACTTATCATTCGCAAAGATTGAAAAAACTCTAGATTTTACATTTAAAAATAATTTGGTATAATCATAAGTTTTAAATGTAATGTTATCTAAATCAATGTCAGAAAGCGCATTTATAGTCACCTCGTTTTTTGCAGTTACCAATTTCAAATCGCTTGTGTACGTAATTTTTACGCTAAGTTTTTTGTAAGTCGTAGCATTTTTTGTGGTGGAAAGATGCAAAGTTCCAGCGTTTATTGATGATTCGATGATTTCATGTAAGTTTTCATCGGCTTCGATTTCTAAAGCGTTGTTGTCACCTTTTACCAAAAAAACTTCGATGTTGTCTGATACTTCAAGGTTTTCGAACGATTTTATTTCTCTTGGAGCAATGGTTACGGTTTTCGTTCCTTTGATTTTTTCTTTGCTTTGAGCGAAAGAAATAGAACTAATTAAAAGTAGGGCAAATAGTATTGTTCTTTTCATTTTGTGTTTGGTTTTCCTCACAAATATATTGAAAGTTTTGTTTCAAAGCTTTTTTAGGAGGGAAGTTTCCAAAGTTTTGAAGTTTATCGGCAAAAATCTGAAATCTTAAAAATTGTAATCTGAAAACTGTGATCTGAAAACTGAAAATCTGCAAACTCCCGCAACGATTGGGAACTGACGTTTAAAAAATTCCTGAAAGTTTGAAAATAGCCCCGATTGGCGGCAGTAGCTTTTTCTTCCGATTTTTTATCGGAGAAAAACTACTGCAGAAAGCGGGAATTTCATTTAAAAAAATACCTTTGGTTTGGCTTCAAAAAAAAATCCTGATAAAATTTACCAGGATTTATGATTTATTGCTGTGAAATATCGCCACCAGAACTTGTGGATTTTGCGATTTTTTTTGGTACACTAAAATAGTGAATTGAACTTCCACTTGAGGCTTCTGCGGCCAAGCTTAAAATGGGATGAACGTTTGTGGAACTGCCACTTGCGGATGTTGCGATGACGTCGTTCACTAGCAGATTGTCTGCATTTATCGTGCTTCCGCTTGATGAATCAGCGTTTAATTTTATGGCTTTTCCTTGAATTTCGATGGTGCTTCCGCTACTGCTGTCGCATGTTAAGTTTTCTGATTCTACTAAAATTTCAATTTTTGAAGCGCTACTGGCGTCAAGCGTCAAATTTTCTGAAATTAAAGTGTTTTTGCTTTTTATGAATGCTGCGCTTGATGATTCTAGCGATGCTACGTTTGGCATTTTTACTCTAATTTTCTTCTTATTTACGTTGTCGAAATTGTTGATGTCGGTTTCGATTACTAAGATTCCGTCGCGAACTTCGGTTGTGATGTGCGATAAAATGTTGTCATCAGCTTCGACAACCACTTCAAATTTATCTGATTGTTCAACTTCAACTTCCAGTGCTCTTTGCACGGAAATGCCCGTAAAACCTGAAAGATTTCTGTTTTCTGTTTTTACATTGCCACTTCCGGTAATTGTTTTTCCGTTGTTAAATGTGCACGCTGAAAAAAATATTGCGAACAAAAGTGCCAAAATTAATTTCATAAAATATATGATGAATCGGATCATGATTTTTTGGTTTTAATGATTATTCCGTCTTTATTTACTTCTAAACCTTTAAATTCTCTTTTTTCGTTTGTGTCTGAACCTTTTTGGATTCGAACGCCTTTGTCGTCAATTGTTACTGTTGTTGCCAAGCTATCAACGGTCTCAATTATCTCTTGATTTTCAATTTCATCGCCGTTTTCATCATACAATTTTGCAGGACAATTTAAGCATTTTAATTCGGTTTTTGAAACGCGATACGTGAAATTTTTATTTCCTTCGTCTTGATAATCAGTGAATAAAGTTAGGTTTGTATTGTAATTTCTCGTAAAACGTTCCACCGATTCGTCTGGAGCTAAAAGCGTTCCTTCTGGCAAATAAAGGTAAATTTTAATTTCTTGGTTTCTGTATTTATTTGAAAGTTCTGTGGTGAAAAAATTGTCTAAAATCAATGTATTTCCTTGTACTTTAAAATTGTAATTGATTCTTTCAGCGCGTTTTTTTGCTTCGGTTGAAGATTTTCCTTCGGCCACTTTTTCAATTTGGATATACGCTTGTTTTTCGTCGGTATTTAAAAGATTTAGCTCGATGTCGTTAGAAAAAATAACGTCTTTTCCGATGCTGTCTTGCGTGAAAATGAATTCTCTGTTTTCGCCGATTGACTTGGTATAAAAATCATCGTATCTGAATTTTATTCTCAAAGTGTCAGTTGAACTGATTGCAATATTTTCTTTAATGACAACTTTATTATCGAAAGAAAACTGCGTTGCTTGCTTGATTCCAAAAGCGATTAAAATTCCAACAGAGATTAGCCAAAGTGCTAAAAGTGTATATTTTATCGTGTTCCCGATGGATTTCATGTTGGTAATTAGCAATTTCAATCCTAAAATTAATAAGAAGAAAAAAGGAATTCCAATGGCTCCTAATGTCAATAATCCAATAATCCAAAGTGGTACATCTGTAAAATTTTCTACATATTCTGTCCACGGAAATTCTCCGAAATTCAATGAACCAGCCGTGATTGCAAACAATAATAAGGATACAAGCGTTGATGCAGCGGTCACGACAAGAAAGGCTCCGATTACTTTTCCGATGATTGAAAATATTTTTAAGATGATTGAGCTTAAAGTATTCCCGATTCTTTCACCAGCATTTTTAGCTTGGTTTCCGTATTTGTCATAATCCACGTTTTTGAATTTTTCAGAAAGTGAATCAAATTCTTCGCGAACTTTCTTTTCGATGTTTGAAATATTTACAGGTTCTCCGGTCATCTCAAGTTTTTCTGTAGTAGTTTCAGCCGGTGGCATTAAAATCCAAAGAATCAAGTAAATCACCAAACTGGTTCCGAAAGTGATGAACGGAGAAATGATGAACAAAATTCTGATCCACAAAGCGTCGATGCCCAAGTAATGTCCAAAACCTGCCGCAACACCGCCAATCATGCCTTTGTCTTTGTCTCTGTACAATTTTTTCTTTCTCTTTGCATCAGAATTAAAAGCAAAAGTCGTTTCTGGAGTGCCTTCATCGTCGATTCTGTAATCTTCTGGTTGTCCCATCACCACGATTACTTCTTCAACGTCTTTCATGCCAACCACTTGCTTGTCGCCGCGATTTTTTTCGGTAAGCAATTCAGCAATTCGCATTTCGATGTCTTTCATTATCTCGTCTTTTCCTGTAGAGTTTGATAATGAACGCTTTACAGCTTCAAAATAGCGATTTAATTTTTGGTACGCATCTTCATCGATGTGGAAAAACATACCTCCTAAGTTAATATTTACTGTTTTGTTCATGATGGTTTAGTTTTGGCTAGTTATAATGTTTACGGCATCAGACAATTCGGTCCATGTGCCATTTAATTCTTTTAAAAATTGTTTTCCTAATTCTGTGAGTCCATAATATTTTCTTGGCGGTCCAGAAGTAGATTCTTCCCAACGATAGTTGAGCAATCCGTCGTTTTTCAATCTTGTTAGTAAGGGATAAACGGTGCCTTCCACAACAAGTAATTTTGCGCTTTTTAAGGTGTCCAGAATTTCTGAGGTATAAGCATCTTTTTCTTTTAATACTGATAGAATGCAGAACTCCAACACTCCTTTACGCATCTGGGCTTTCGTGTTTTCAATGTTCATAATGTGCTTTTAGATTGTTAATTAAACTGTCCATTTTTTGATTGATTTGATGATGATTTCAGGTTGATTACTCCTGTTTTTTACTCGTGATTTTTTTGATGATTGAAACTTAAATTATTCTGCTTGAAGTTCTGGTTCTGTAGTTTTTAAATCGTTGTTTTGGCTTGTAGCTTTAATGAAATTAATTGTCAGAGGATATTTGTAGCGTTCCCCGTTTGCCGCTTTAATCGTTGCATAAATCACTAAGAAGAATTCGGCCATTTTTAAAACTCCAAAGATGAAAACTGCCATGATTCCCAGAATTACGATTCCGGTAATGTTCTCAATGTTGAAATTTTCGATTTGGAAATTTTCCTCATTAATGTACGCTCTCGTCGGAATGTTTTTGAAAAGCGTGAAAATGAAAATCGGAATTGCAATCATTGCTAAAACTAAAGTGTAAAGCAACATGCTTAACTGAAAATTCAGCGCTTGTCTTCCGTGGTGGTCCACAAAATCAGAACTGTTTTTTCTAGCGCCCCAAATAATTGTTGGAAATATAAAATTTCCTAAAGGAAAAAAATACTGCGTAAACACGCTTAAGTGTAATAATGCTCCTGTTGATTTTTCGTTTGATGTTTCCATGATTAAAAGTATATAATAATATCCTATGCAAATATATGGCTAAAAAACAGTATCTTGTTTTACATAGTACTAATATTTAACATTAATTTAACAAATGTAAATTTGATAAATTATGTGTAAGTGTCTGTATGTTAATGTTTAATTAGTTTTTAGAAGTTTGATTAGTTAGGAATTAAATCGTTAAATAATTTAATATTTCAATCTTTAAATCAAATTTTATACATTTAAGAAAAATAAAAAAGATGAAATTCACCGCTGGAAACCTCAATAAATTTCTTTTTTTCAAATTGCCGTCCGCTTTTATTAGTGGAGTTAGGGCCAAAGAAATTGATGCCAATAAATGTGTCGTTACCGTAAAACACCGCTGGATAAACCAAAATCCGTTCAACTCGATGTATTTTGCAGTTCTGGCAATGGCTGCAGAATTAACCACTGGAGCCTTGGTGATGTATCATATAAAGGAAAGCGGTAAAAAAATCTCAATGCTAGTGGCCAATAACAAAGGAAACTTTACAAAAAAAGCAACCGGCAGAATCACCTTTACTTGCAACGACGGACATTTAATCCAAAATGCAATTAAAGAAACCATCAAAACAGGCGAAGGGCAAACTTTCTGGATGAAATCTATTGGAGTTAATGAAAAAGGCGAACAAGTATCCGAAATGGATTTTGAGTGGAGCGTGCGCATAAAATAATTACGAATTACAAATTACGAATTAAGTTGAATTGTAATTTGTAATTTGAAATTCGTAATTAATTTTGCCGTTAAACTCACCTTAATTAACATTTAATTTCATACATGAGTTTGTAAATTTGAGAGAAAGAAAAAAATATACGCTATGAAAATTTTGATTACAGGAGCAACAGGTCTGGTCGGGACAGAATTGGTTTCCCTGTTATTACAAAACGGAATCTCAATAAATTACCTTACGACATCAAAAAAAGACATCAAGAATGAACCTAACTATCAAGGCTTTTATTGGAATCCGCAACAAGGAGTTATCGATGAAAAAGCAATAGTAGATGTGGATACCATCGTTCATCTTGCTGGAGCGTCCATTTCAAAACGGTGGACTTCAAAATACAAACAAGAACTTATCGAAAGCAGAACTTTGACCACAAACCTGCTCTACCGAACTTTAAAATCACACCCAAGTCAAGTCAAACATTTGATTTCTGCCTCCGCCATCGGCGTTTATCCAGACAGCAAAGAAACACTTTATAATACCGAAGAAAATAAATCAGTAGATAATTCCTTCCTCGGTCAAGTTGTGGTAAAATGGGAACAAGCAGTCGATAATTTCAAAAGATTAAACATAAAAGTCTGCAAAATCAGAACCGGACTCGTACTTTCTCAAAAAGGAGGGATGCTCAAAGAACTGATGAAGCCGATAAAATTAGGAGTCGGTTCGCCTTATGGTGACGGAAAACAATGGCAATCCTGGATTCACATCGATGATTTGGTCCACCTTTATTTTTACGCCATCCAGAATCAATGGGAAGGAATTTACAACGCCACGGCACCAAATCCTGTGGACAACGAAGAGCTCACAAAAACTGTCGCCAAGGTTTTAGATAAGCCATACTTTTTTCCGGCTGTACCAAAATTCGTCTTGAAACTCGCGCTCGGCGAAATGCACATCTTATTATTATCCAGCCAAAACGTTTCTTCACAAAAAGCGCAAGACAACGGATTTGTCTTCAAATACAGAACTTTAGAAAAAGCACTCCAAAACCTTTTAGGCTAAAAATAGAAAAAGCTCCATTGTTTTAAAATGGAGCTTTTTCTGGGGGTGAATTAACAATTATTTTTTAGCGGTAACGCTAACCTTCAATTCGATATCATCGTTAACAAATTTGTCGCCCAAGTTATCAAAAACTGATTTCGACGCATAATTAACGTTCCAAAGCGTTCTGTTGATTGAAAAAGTATCACTTTCCAACATCACAGTATCGCCGTTAACAGTCACTTTTGCTGGGAATTTTACATTTTTCGTAATTCCTTTCATCGTCAAATTTCCTTCCACAGTCGTTTTTCCGTTCTCCGTTTTAGCACTTGTAATCTCAAAACTTGCCGTTGGAAATTTTTTCACATTAAAAAAGTGGTCCATATCAGCCTCTTTTGCATCCGCCGCAGTACCTTTTAAATGCGCTTCTAAATCTTCCTTACCGTCGCCGGCTTTCAAATCTGTCACCGCAATCGTGTTCATATCAATATTAAATTTCCCAGAATCAAGCAAGCTGTCTTTTACAAAAATCGCACCGTCAGCAAGCGTGATTGTGCCCGTGTGTTTCCCAGTCGGTTTTGAACCCGTCCACTCAATTTTCGACGCTTTCGCATCCAAATTATATTGTGTAGCTTCTCCCGAAACTTCCTTAACTTCCCCAGCTTCAGTTGTTTCTGCTTCAGTTGCTTTATCATTTTTGCACGATACAGTCAGTGTCAATGCAGAAAAAAATGATAAGGATGCAATACGATTTTTCATAAAAAATAAATTTTTGGTTGTCGCAAACATATCAAAAACAATTGCATAAAACTCTTAAAATTTTATTAAAAAGCTAATTTTCAGAAACTCAGTCGTCCCGAATTTTTTAATCATCGTCCCGCCTTATTCCAGAGTCCCGATGAAAAATCGGGAGCTCTTCCCTGCAGTCGGGGTTAGCTCAAACGTCATTTTCCTTTTTAAACTTTTCCAAACCTTGCGCGACAAGATTGCCGAAAAGCATCGCTTCTAAAAAATTTCTGTGACAATTTGACATTATTACACAATTGGCAGTACTTTTGCAATCCCACGAAAAGCAGATTATGAAATTTAAAGACATATTTAAAAATAAGAACACTATGAATGCTGAAAATCAAGATAAGGAACAACAAATTGACGATGCAACTTTGGAAACAAACGAAACTGCAGAACAGGTAATTGTTGAAGAATTAAGCATTGAAGAGCAACTGACACAAGATTTAGCATCAGAAAAAGACAAACACCTTCGTCTTTTTGCTGAATTCGAAAACTATAAAAGAAGAACTTCTAAAGAAAGAGTAGAGCTTTTCAAAACGGCAAATCAAGAAGTGTTGCAAGCACTTTTGCCAGTTCTTGACGATTTTGACAGAGCTATGATTGAAATCTCAAAATCTGAAGACGAAAATTTATTAAAAGGTGTAAACTTAATTCACGAAAAATTAAAAAACACGTTGGTTTCAAAAGGTCTTGAAGAAGTAGAAGTAAAAGCAGGTGACGCGTTCAACGCAGATTTTGCTGAAGCAATTACTCAAATCCCAGCTCCTTCTGATAAAATGAAAGGAAAAATCGTGGACGTTCTTGAAAAAGGATACAAATTGGGTGACAAAATCATCCGTTTCCCAAAGGTTGTAATCGGACAGTAATTTTTATTTCGTCGAAATATCATTTATCTCGACACAATAATATAGGAATATGAAAAAAGATTTTTACGAAATATTAGGTATCACAAAATCTGCAGACGCGGCGGAAATCAAAAAAGCATACCGAAAAAAAGCTATAGAATTTCACCCCGACAAAAATCCGGGAAATAAAGAAGCCGAGGAAAATTTTAAAAAAGCTGCAGAAGCTTACGAAATTTTAAGCGACCCACAAAAGAAGGCCAAGTATGACCAATACGGTCACCAAGCGTTTGACAATGGCGGCGGCGGCGGTTTCCACGGTGGAGGCATGAATATGGATGACATTTTTAGCCAATTTGGTGATATCTTCGGAGGTGGTTTTGGTGGCGGTTTCGGCGGTCAAAGCAGCGGACCAAGAAGAGCAAAAGGAAGCAATCTTCGTATCAAAGTGCAATTGACTTTGGAAGAAATTGCAAATGGCGTTGAGAAAAAAGTAAAAGTCAAAAGAAAAGTTCAAGCCAAAGGCGTGACGTATAAAACGTGTTCGACTTGTAATGGTCAAGGTCAAGTAATGCGCGTGACAAATACCATTTTAGGTAGAATGCAATCGGCTTCAACTTGCCCAACTTGTGGTGGTTCTGGTCAAATCTTGGACGGAAAACCAAACAATGCTGATGCACACGGAATGGTTGTGGAAGACGACACCGTTTCAATCAAAATTCCTGCAGGTGTAACTGATGGAATGCAATTGAAAGTGGGTAATAAAGGAAACGATGCGCCAGGAAACAACAGTATTCCGGGTGATTTAATAGTTGCCATTGAAGAAATTGAACACGAATTTTTGAAACGTGAAGGCGAAAATCTTCATCTAGATTTGTATATCAGTTTCCCAGAAGCGGTTTTGGGTGTTTCAAAAGACATCGAAGCAGTGAACGGAAAAGTGAGAATCAAATTAGAAGAAGGAATTCAATCTGGTAAAATTCTTCGTTTAAAAGGAAAAGGAATTCCAAGCATAAATGGTTACGGAAACGGTGATTTGCTGGTTCACGTGAACGTTTGGACTCCAAAAAATCTAAATAAAGAACAAAAACAATTCTTCGAAAAGTCACTTACAGAAGAAAACTTTACTCCAAGCCCTGAAAAGAGCGAAAAATCTTTTTTTGAAAAAGTTAAGGATATGTTTTCATAGTAATTGAAAAATTTTATATATTTGAGGATTACTAGTTTACTAGTAATTTCTTTTTCATAGCAATTTTTCCCATCCTTGTGCAAATAAGGGTGGGTTTTTTTTTGAAATCCAATCAAAATCCCCTCCAATTTCCTTACTTTTACCAAAACAAAATTCATAATGAATAACATACTTGAAGTTAAAAATGTAGTCAAGCAATACGGCGATTATACAGCTTTAAACAATGTTTCACTACAGGTTCCCAAGGGCAGTATTTACGGACTTCTTGGTCCAAACGGCGCCGGAAAAACCTCATTAATCAGAATCATCAATCAAATCACAATGCCAGACAAAGGCGAAGTTTTGCTTGATGGAGAACCACTAAATTTAGCTCACGTAAAAGATATTGGCTACATGCCAGAAGAACGCGGTTTGTATAAATCAATGAAAGTTGGCGAACAGGCGCTTTATTTGGCACAATTGAAAGGACTTTCAAAAGTCGAAGCTAGAAAGCAATTGGATTATTGGTTTGACCGTCTGGAAATTCAAGGTTGGTGGAACAAGAAAATCCAAGAACTTTCAAAAGGAATGGCGCAGAAAATTCAATTTGTAGTTACCGTTTTGCATAAGCCAAAATTGCTGATTTTCGACGAACCTTTCAGCGGATTTGACCCCGTGAACGCGAATTTAATTAAAGACGAAATCTTAGAATTAAAAAAACAAGGTTCCACAATTATTTTTTCAACGCACAGAATGGAAAGCGTGGAAGAACTTTGCGACGATATCGCTTTGATTCACAAATCAAATAAATTAATCGAAGGAAAATTAATAGACGTCAAAAAAGAATACCGTTCAAATACTTTTGAAATTGGAATCATGTCTTCAAACGTAGAAGGTCTAATGTACCAATTGACGCAAAAATTCACGGTCGGGCAAGCCAATTTTAAATCGTTAAACGACGACTTAAAACTTGAAATCCAAATTGGAAATTCTACTCCAAATGAATTGCTTAATATCTTGACACAAAACGG
>Ga0265780_10004352_pt1 | contig 18250 bp, 14 predicted proteins | sample P1T30metagenome_FD_192432 | JGI IMG/M metagenome (GOLD analysis project Ga0265780, IMG submission 192432) | Plant litter microbial communities from East Loma Ridge, Irvine, California - P1 T30 | ecosystem: Environmental > Terrestrial > Plant litter > Unclassified | place: USA: California...
GCCGTTAAGCGTGCTCCATCCGAAGTTCTCCTCATAGCCACCACCGAAGCGGGCGTTGTTGTTCCAAGGCTGAGCCTTGATTTCTGCATCGTAGCCATAGATGTTGAGGAAGCGGGGGTGTTTAAGCGGCAAGGTGTTGTTGACGTTCTTCACCAGCACGGTTCCTGCACCTCCAATTTCCCTGATGAGAGACCCATGGTCCTCGCGTACGTCAACAATCTCGTGCTTGACATTGTACGGGTATACCGCATTCTCGGGGAAGCCTTCATCCTGGTTGAGGTAGAACCACGCTGCGAGTAGTCTTGCGTTCATGTCGTCCAACCTCTCGGTAGTGACCGACCCGTTATTGACGGAGTCGGTCAGATTGCCTCCCCAAAACTTAGGAACGGGCATAACAACATCGAGTCCTGCGTTAGCTGATGCAACACCAGCATGTTGGGCATCCCAATCGGAGACCACAAAGCCCTCGAAGCCCATCTCTTCCTTCAAGATACCATTAAGAATTTTACTGTTCTGACATCCGTACGAGTTATTAATTCTCTGGTACGAACACATTACAGAACCTGCTCCTGCCGATAGAGCATTTGCAAAGGGCCAGGCGTAGAGCTCGTGTAATGTCCGGTCATCCACGTTGGACGATACGGCTTCGCCTTCTTCGCCAGGACGTCGCCTATACTCCTGCTCCTGAGCCACCCAATGCTATTAAAGTCATAAGCTTCCGCTATGTCGCATTACACGGCTGTCTCTTACCTTAGGTGTAGCGATCACACCTTGTTCTTGGATGCCCTTAGTGATGGCACCGCCTCCAATACCATTTAGGTATGGATCAGATCCAAGGCCTTCCCAGTTCCGGCCGCCTCTGACTACCCTTCCAATGGGACCGATGAATGGGCCTAGGGCGACGTGGATTCCCTTTCCTCTATACTCTTTCCCAAGGGCCTGGCCATACTTGAGCATGAGCCCTCTGTCGAAGGTTGCTCCAAGATGAATGCCAGCAGGGAAAGCTGAGACGAACTCTTGTCCTCGCACACCTGCTGGTGCGTCTGCGAAACAGAGCTCTGGGATTTGGAGGCGGGGTACAGCACCTGTTTGGCCTACACATGGGCCAGAGACACCGTGTGTGAGGTTTGACTTTTCTTCCAAGGTCAATTGAGCTACGACATCCCTAGCACGAGCATATGCTGACGCCCAAGCAGATGAAGTCGTTCCGTTGCCAACAGCTATACAACATCAGTATCAGAAGACGTGAAAGGTCTGTTAAGCTCACGGCTAGGATATACCGGAGGACTCTGTCCATATAGAGGGACCTCTGACTTGTTTGTGTATCCTTGAGAAATAACCGGGTTAGGCAGTAGAGCAACGCTCACTGCAAGAGCACTAGAATACCTCATCTTGCCCAAGAATTTGCTGGCACAGTTTTCCGCAACATCCGGACTCAAGCGAAGCTAAATACCTCGAGAAATCTTGCCTGCATCTCACGATCGATCATCGTCATTCGGCAATAAATGCACTTCCGTATAGTCCTCGTAACGAGCCCTCCACAAAAACGGCGCCGCGATGTTGAACAGTTCTCCGCATTTCGTCTTGGCGGTGAGGGGAGAGCGGATACAAGCGTACATAACGGCTTGATACAGAAAAGTGTAGACGGTGAAGCTTCGGATAACCTTGGGTGTCTGTACCGAAAGTGGGCCTCGCATCCGAAGTTAGCCCAAATGGAAGTGATTATCGCTACAGAGCCATGTTTTATTATGATCTTGCAGGTGACGTCAAGTGCGCTAAGCGAATGTAGGTTAGATGGGTAGTAGCGATGCGAGGTCGGGAAGACTTCACGATCACGCGATCCGCAATTTTTGTCACGACTCACGATTAATCACGCATGCACAGCTTACTGGACTCTTCGCCTTGCCCGAATGAACATTGTTCGTTAGAAATCGTAGCAAATGTGCAAAAGCCTTTAGCCTCCACATTAGCGTGCTGTATCCTGAACAACTATTGAGGAAGCAAAGTACATCCGGAGAGCTGACTTCCTAGCACAACGCAAAGAGCTAAGTCACCCTTGGGCGACATGCAAACTAGAACATGTTACCGTCCATGATATCCGAGAGACATGTCTCTTATCTTGGGACCCAAACAGAACTAGGCAGGGTCATCTACCAAACTTTCGAAACTACTAGCATTCTATGGTAACTTTTCTCTTTGTCGGGGCAAACATGTCTCTCACGTCCCTCTTGGTACAAGAATACAGCGGCTCCCCTTTGGTTGAGCCCATCAAGAACAAATATGGCGAAACGAAAGTCATCCGAAAATGATCTGACGAGCTCGGCATCGAAGAAACGTCGTCCAAATACTTCGTCCAATCCTGAATCTGGACCAACCACGGTTAGCCCAAGACCAAGCTTTGAATTCTTTCGCCTTCCACCTGAGATCCGCAATCAGATCTATGAATATGTGCTTACGACAGATTCTGGTCAGCTCAAGTTCAACGCTCCCCCCAACCCAAGTTGGAGACCTCTTTATCGGCGCCAGACTGGGAACATGATCTCATTGTCTAAATTCAACAAGTTGAGATATGTCTCTCGCGAAATGTACCAAGAGACAGCATTCTTGGAATACAAATTCAATACTCTCGTCTTCAAACAGGTTGAACGGGCCAAACTAGAGCCAGACAAGCAGCTTCTGACGCTCGAACGCCTTTGTCCGCCTGCCAGATTCGATTGGATCACATGCATCGAGCTAAATATAAAGGCTCTAGCAACGCCATACTCTATGCATCACCGGTACTTCCTTGAAAATCATCATTTCGATGCTTACGTCCGCATCGCAAGGTTCTGCCGCCAGCATCCAGGCATAGAAGTCAAGTATGTCCTGGACTCGTTTACCTGGCATGCTGCCTATCATCTCGGGCCTGAGTCACGTGGATTCATCAACCAAGGTATTGTGCTACTGAAAGCACTTCGGAACATCGATGTGAGTTATCTGAACCCAGACCCTGTAGCCGCCCAGGAGCTACTCAGGATTGGATCTGGTCTTCGAGGCAGGAGGAACAAAGCGAGCTGGTATGCACCGAACCTGAGGTTCTATCCTAATCAGTATGAACTCGATGAAGACTCATTCCGAGTGCATGCAGGAAGAAGCTATCTCGGTGTAGGAGGCGGGTTGGAGAGGTGGATAGAAGTCACTAAGTCTTGGGTCAAAAATGGATTTTAAGAGCATGTCAGCACGTTAGCAGTTGGCAGTTGGCAATTGACGATTTCAGCCTCGAGCGCTGTCGCGTCTCGGCGCGCCATCAGGCCGGGTTGCGGGACGTTGGGTGCTACGAATCGGTCCGAAGCTCTGGTGGTTGAATTGCAGTTGGTCGATGCTAAGCCTTGAGGCGGAGGACAACTTCACATACATAGTGGAGCGACTGTAAACTGCCTCTGGCTGGTGAGGCTCACGCTCCCTGCTAGCGTTCTGCAAAGCTGGCAAGTTCTTACGGTAATTGGAAGTAGCAGCTGTGATCAACAAACAATTCATTGCTAAGTTCTACATTTATACTGCGAACTGCTCCTATCTCTTCTAGAACGTCAGATTGACACACTGCATCGCCGGACAGCGCGTGCAGGTCAATGCGGAAATTGCTTTCACGTTATCCTCTGTGTCCTGCGAGATGCATGGATCGTATACACAGGGTTCCTCCAAGAGTGGTATCTGGCTAAGAAAGTAAAGCCGTCAATCCTTCCACGAGCGAAGTTCGTAGGCATAGAATGGCTCTAGCATCAACAGTCGCATCCCCAACCCGCTTCTTGTCTCCTCCATTGTGCATCCAATCCTCGAGACTCTGTAGACCACGAAAACGTATTCAACTTCTTCTTCCCTATAGCAGCATGCTTCTTTCCTTATACCATGCCTTAGAGAGTGTGAGGTATGGCATGGGACTTGTAGTACGCCGATGGGATGTTTCTGGGTCGCGCAAGACGTAATACGGTCTCCCAAGTCCGCGTCTGTGCGTTCAGGATGAAGATTAGATGACCGCTCTTTGCTACTGAGTCAGATTCAGCCACTCCCGTGATGTTTTCGACGAGTAAACTGTATATGCGATTTCGCAGTTCGACTCGAAGCGATCGTGATCGTAGTGACGCAAAGCGATTGTGGTGGTGAGGCAAGATGGTCGCGACGAAGACGACGACGCGAAGTAACGGTGAGAAAGACGCGCAGCGGTGGGTGAAGTTAGGTCGTGTCTACAGCTTAGATATCGGCCGCAGCGCGAAGTTCCATGGGCACAGCTGCTCAGTTTGATTTCCTGCAGACATGACGTACTACCTTTATACATGGCATTCAATGTTTTTTGCAGGCATCAGTTAGTCGTTACTGTTCTTGCAAGAGATCAATTTAGTATTACAAGTGTCTTTATTCGTCCTAGAGTCGCCTTCCTCGTCACCTACCACCAATCTTGTTCTCGTCCTGACCTCCAGTCACCTCACTACTACTGCTTTCTCATCTTCTTCTTCTTATCTGTCCGTCATCTGGCTCCACCTCTCCCCACTTCTTCACTTGGATAGATTCTGCCACTAACTGATATCCCTCGTCATCTGCCTTATCTGGATTATAATCCGCTGAGACGATGTCGACCATTACTGGGCTGTCGGGCTTGCTGCGTTCCACAAACGCCTATTATATGTTAAATTCAGAAGTCCGAAAGACAACTTTCGACAACTAACCTTGAACTCATTAGTTTGTTCGCTCTCGAGCTTCATCTCTCAAACTTGCTGTCTTCGTAATAAAAGAACGAATCATTTCATCTCGAAGTACGACGGTACATTCTTCTGCAGAAGAGGGTGATGTCTCAATGCGCTGTGTACTTCGGCCGTCCAATACTTAGCTTCCTCAGACTGTAAGGGTGCTCGTGCCTGAAAGTCCAACTTGTTTAATGCACATGGTCATGACTCTTCGGACAATCTTAAAGTCGATAAGCGTTACGTCAAATCCGCGGATGAATGTGGGCAAAGAGAAGACTGTCGTCTTGATAGCAAACTCGTCACCTGTGTCAGCATTCACTTAGGTAGCGAGTGTAGCTGGGGGCCACCCACCACGACGCACGAGTTGCGATTCATCGCGAGAGATTGCTTAACGGTTCCGCAAGGTCGAGATTACATGGATGTCGTTATGGTTGATCTTGAAGGGGAACGATTTTTTGGTCAGGTCCAGTTCAGATACCTGGGCATGTTAGGATCTCGTGGTCGTCGAAAGTGTGGTGTATCGCATGTGATTCAAGTGCGAGATATTGCCGATCGGATCTGGCGAGAAATGTAATAGGTGAGACGCAGTGGCTCAATGACGTACGAACCCGTTGTAAAAGCTGTAGGTAGTAGCTCCTCTTCGTCGATCGACGCGTGGCGAGCACGCTCTGATTGACAGATGTGCAGCGGTGACGCGACGATGGTGAAAGCTCTTTGCACGAGGAGCGGTGGCTGTCGGTGCTGTAGGTAACAGAGTTTTCTCATAAGAAGAAGAAGAATTGCAGGAGGCTACGAGCGTCGGCTGCATCGTATCAAGAATCGGATGCGCTGGTGAGAAGGCCAAGGTCGTCGCTATCAACCTACATGACACTCGCATATATAAACAGGCTAGGACAGCTTTCTTTTATCAACAAGCACAACATAACTCAAGGTTTGTTAGTCTAACTTCGTATTGATCCACCACTTTGCATGGGTTTGACGCGTTTGAATATACTACACCAACTTGACTTGTGGGGTCGCTTGTTCGAAACCGGCCTCCGGAACGGAAAATCCCATTAAGTTAGGGTTTACACGTCGCTCTAAAAAGCCCGAAAGGGATGAAGGGTGTTTTTTTGCTGTTTCCTTGCCAGCTGTAGGTTCACCCGCCGTTGAGTGTAGCGTACCGACTTCCATATCTACCTTATATTGTCCTGTTCATTATGGATAACAAGAATTGTAACGGTGTCACTATCATAATCAACACCGAAGATGCCGGACAGGATATGAAGATCGGCGTCGACTCCTCTGGCGTTGCCATAACCGCATCATACCTTCTCGCTTTCGGGTTTGCAACTCCAATCAGTGCCTCTTTAGCAGAGCACATGAACTTCATGGATGAGCTGAAAGCACAAGGCTCTTCACGCCACATGTCAGAAATGAAAGTTGGTCATGATTACGTTCCGCCGTTCAACTATTGCATTATAGATGCACACCGAGTGCTTGCAGAACCCCTGCCTGCCTTTTCTTAACGAGAGCGGATAATCAGGTAGCCTGTATATATTCAAAGACCTCTATAGAGCTAGGCAGAGTATCTTACACCTGTGTTTACATGCAGACTACTCTTGTGCTTACTACAAATATAGCTTCAAAGACTATTAGCCCAGGTTGTACGTTCAGAGCGGGAACAAATTTTGCCGCCGCATAGTGGACATACTATATCCTAACTAGTTGCATCACTCATCTACATAATTACGAACCGCTCATGAATAGGATAGACGACCCCATTGATCTTATCAGTATTGTTGTAATGTCATCTCCTAGCAGCACAAATACCCAGGGAGCGACCCGCAGTCGGTGAGAAAATGATAGGTTTCAGCATTAAGCTAGCTTTCGATAGTTGTCGGTGAGGTCTTGAGTCCTCAGGGTGATCCTATCTAATATACTGGCTGCTTACTTCATTATTCGATCGCGTGCGCAACTACTACACCACAGTATGCCACTACTCTATTGAACTACTTTTAATTTGATCTGATGTTGGATAAACCACATTATTTTGCATGTTGAAATGCCGCGAATAATAACCTAATAAGATGAAACGACCGCGCAATGCGCCGCGAGAGATCGCTGAAGCTCTGCGATCTTGGAGCACTTTCACCGTAGGCATCTTGTCCAATAACCCCTTCTACCAACACTAAGCCCGACTATACTTTTTCTTGCATATTATTTTGAGAAGCAGCAGATTCTGTGCTGTAGTAGCGACCAAAGATGCGATCTTCGATGTCCATGTTTTTGTCGACCTTGCCAGTCTGGCTGCGTGCCTGGCGTCGGAAATAGATCCTCTTGCACCACTTCCACGTTTCGGCGCCAGCAAAGAACAAGCCGGCGGCCACAAAGACGATGCCCCATTCCCAATCGATCGGTGCATGTTTGAATACAACCGTGTTGAGCACAGGGATATAGATGAGGGGAAATAGCGTAGCAAAGCCAGCAACAACCGCCCAGAAGAGGAACTGATTGCGCCAAATGTCAATGGCCCACTGAGTAAAGTAGCGCTTCGAGTTGGGCTGCATGCGGAAGAAAGATCGGCGCATATCAATCATTTCCCATGCGAGGAACAGGGCAAACCATGTCAAGCATGCAAATGTTGTGGCGCGCGCACGGAAAACAAGCTCGCAGGAGTCGCTGTAACTCTCGTTGCAACCTTCTCCTAGCTCTCCGTCACCGAAGCCAAAGACGACTAGGACAAAGCTAGCAAGACACAGCAAAGTGATCCAGAGGCCATAGACGACCATATCGACGAGGAATTCCGTGGTGAAGATACCGGTCTTGAGAGATTGTGGCGGGCGTTGTAAGATGTCGGGCACAGCTCTTTCGAAGCCAAGGCCCATGTCAGGAAGACCAGATGTCGCCATGATGATCCAGACTACCTGGACAGGTGCTAGAGGAAACACAGAAAGTCCAGTGCGGTCTTTGAAAGCGAGGCCGACGAGGAGAGTACCAGCCTGTGCGACGTTCTCGGCGAGCACGTGAAGCACGAACTTCTGGATGTTATCGAAGATACGACGGCCTTCTTCGATCGCAGCTAGGATAGATGCAAAGTTGTCATCGGTCAAGACGATATCGGATGCTTCTTTGGCAACGTCTGAACCCGCTTGTCCCATAGCAATACCGACATCAGAGCGTTTGAGAGAGGGTGAATCATTAACGCCGTCACCAGTCTATGTCTTGATTAGTACATTATCCATAGACACAATGTGATAAGGGGTGCTTACCATGGCGCAGAACCGCCCACGGCGGTGCAAAGCTTCAATCATCCGGACTTTAGTACTGGGCGCGCATCTTGCCACAACCAAGGGCAAAACGCGAAGCTCGTCAACTTGTTCGTCGGAAAGATCGTCAAACTCAGTAGCGGTCATAACTAAGGACTTGGAAACGTCGCTAGCGATGCGCCTCATACGATCAGCTGAAGGCAAGATACCGACTTCGATCGCAATAGCCTTAGCAGTTTCGGGGTGGTCGCCTGTGAGCATATGAACCTCAATACCTGCCTCATGACACTGTCGTACAGCGGGAGCCGACTCGGGCCTAGGAGGATCGTAGAGACCAATCAAGCCGCGGAATACCATATCAGATTCGACAGAAGCGCGTTCAACCTCACCGCCCTTCGCAGCTTTTCCGTGGTACTCCTTGCTGGCTAGAGCCAACACGCGGAGACCGAGACTGGCCAGTGTCTCCATGTTGCGCAGGATCTCGTCACGGAAAGGTGTGATGTCGGTAGGTTCAGACGTGCCTTTAGGGAAGTAGGTGGTACAGCTCTGGATGACACGCTCGACGGCACCTTTGGTGAAAGCATACTGCTTGCCGCTGGAATGACCCATGATGACTGACATACGCTTCACATCGGAGTCGAATGGAAGCTCGACCAAGTCGGACCATTGGGCGGCATCACCGGTCGTGAGAGTGTTGCGGATCATGCCAAAGCGGGCGGCAAAAACCTGGATAGCAATCTCGGTTGGGTCACCGTGGGCTTCCCAGACGCCGTCATCCTTCTTCTTAACAGCAGCGAGATTGGCCAACGACGCAACGTTCAGGAACTCCTGGAGACCTTCGTGGGTCTGGGAACTGAGCTTCTCTGAAGAAATGGTGTCACCACAAGCAGCTCCGCCAGCCTAATTCTATGGTTAGCATGGGGTTGCCTAGAGTACTTCGCCGCAGTATGATCTGCGCTTGATCCATCTGGACAGTTTCGGGGATGTTCAGGAACACTCAAATGACACATACCTTGATATCCATCTTGCGAGGCGCATCAGGATAGAATCGCACGCTACCGACAGTGGGGTCCTGAGGCGCGGTAGAGTCTTCGATCGTGTATGTTCCCACTCCCGGCATCCATGCACCACGAGCGATCATTTTACCTTGGGTCAAGGTGCCAGTCTTGTCGCTGCAAATATCGGTGACTCCGCCCAATGCCTCGAGGGACTTTAGATTCCGCACAATAACGTGACGTTTAACCATGCTCTTCGTACCAGCTGCCATGGTGATCGTGAGAACAACTACTAACGATGCAGGGATCATAGATAGACCAGTGGCTACAGCGTAGATAACGACCTCTTGCCTTGAACTGAACTTGTTGGCGGCTAGCACAATGATCGCGCATACCACAGCGATACCAAAGAGCAACATGGCAAGCTTTGACAGTTTTCGTTGGAGAGGCGTGCCTACGTTCAGGCCCAGAAATCGACCAATTGCATCGGTAAACGTGAGCGTGTACGCCTCCAGGTACCTATGTGGCTTCGCTTTTCCGTTCTCCTTGCGCTTGACGGGTCGGACCTTGGATTTAGTTTCGCGCAACTGAGCAGCAATAGCACCGATTTCGGTAAAAGTGCCTGTGGCGAATACAATTCCTTTTGCTCGTCCTTTTGTAACATTTGACGAGCTGTAGGCGATGTTCAAGCGGTCGCCAGGTCCTGTCTTCTCGTCAAAGGTAACCTCCTCAGCCTTGCGCACTGGCAGTGACTCTCCAGTAAGGAGAGCCTCATCCGTCTCAAAATTGACGGCATCGAACACTCTGATATCCGCTGGGAGGGTGTCTCCGGTCTTGATTTCGATTACATCGCCAGGTACGACTTCCGCGGATGGCACTGTGACTTGCTGTCCTCCGCGGATTACACGCGCGGTAGGCGAACTCAAAGAACGCAAAGAGTCCATTGTCTTTTCCGCAGAGTACTCTTGGAAAAATCCGACAACTTGATGGACGTCAGCGAAATTCTAATAGGGATGTCTCACGGCTACAACTTACCAATGTTGAGCAGAATGACGAATGTGACGACACCGCCTTCGATCCAGGACTTGATGCCATAGGATACAGCCATCGCCAAAATCAAAACAAGTGTCATTGCATTTGCCACTTGTGCGATGAGAATCTTGATGGGGTTCACTCCCTCTGCCGCCTCAAGCTCGTTGGGGCCATATTCTTCGACACGGCGTTTCGCCTCAGCATCGTCCAGTCCAGACCATGTTTCGGTTTTCAGTTCTTCCACAACTTGCGCAAGCGTCAGGCTGTGTGCAGGTAGTGAGAGCGGCTTATTTGCTTGACCGCTGACGTGGCCCTCAAGGGGCGCGCTTCCTTTCTTTCCCATCTTGTCGGTGACGCGATGGATTCGTTGATTCTAGTGTTTGATTACGATTTTATTTGATTGTTGGTGTGTTGGTTTGCGCGAGCGTTATAGCTAGGTTCAGGTTCTTCTTCTTCTTGATCTCGTCCTGTGGACTATTTCCACGTGGACGAACTGAGTTGGATGGGTGTTGGATGTATGATGCATGGGGACTTCAGCACGGGTTCTGGGACAGACTCCTCCGTGTTTACGCCGTGATTGGCGAAGTGGTGAAAGCCGTGGGTGGTGTTGGTAAAGTTGAGATTGGTTTGGCGTAGACTTCAGGTCAAGATTTGACAGTCAATGATTTGGGAGATGTACTAGAAAGTACGATGTTTCGACGAAAGTATTCAGGATACCAAGTACGAGTGAATGAACAAGATCAATGGGGAATGTAGCAAGACTTATAGCTTTCTAAGTGGAGGTGTTCACCGGCGTTCGCCAAGATCTTTTTCTTTGACGGCTTGAAAACCGGCGTGTGCCAAGCTTGGTGGGACGCGGAAATGCTGGGCAAGATGGCAAAATGGAGCCGCCCGGATCAAACAGCACACAACATCTTGGCGGCGAAAAAATGCACAGCAGGCTGGCCAGTCCTGCTGAATGTGCTACACTGTGTCACCAATGACAAGCAGACAGATACAGCACGTTTTGCGCTGTGGCAACCATTTTCTTGGCAGAAAAGATTGGTATGGTAGAAGTTTTGACAGCCGCATTCTGTGAGAATGGTACTACCTTGGCATTTTCGAGGACTGATCACGGGTTCATTCCAAGAAGGCAAGCCTGGGCTTCGACTCGGTGTGCCGCAAGCAATACAACCGAGCCGTCAAGCATCACTCCAAGTTGCAGCAACTTGCATCGATATGAAACGATGGAAACGCAAAGCTTGCAAGGTCTTTTGCTACTTGAAGTGAGTAGCCAAGATAACGGAAACTTAGTATGCATATCGACCGAATTGATCACCATGTTTTCCGGTATGACTCGTCATCATACATTGTGTGCATACTGCTGGTATCGACCTATTCAGGTGCCATTAGCAGTGCACAAGAGTAGCCACACAAACCTTGGCCGCGAGTCAACAGCTTGGCGCGGTGGAGTCGTTCGAACTTCGAAACAGTTCTCCTAGGCACGGTTGTTCTGAAGGTTGTGCAAGGTCCTAACCTGGTATTAATGACATGGTGCAATACAGTGCAGCAGACAAGACTATGAAAGAAATGCTTGAAGAGAGGCTTGCCATGCGGTCAAACACTTGGAAGATTCCCGAAGTCGTGCGAAGCGGGTCGTACTAGCCGCTTCCTCTCTAGACCAATTTCCCCCGAAAGACCCACCTACACCGGTCTGCCTGGGCTGGGCAAAGAACATCGCGTGCACAACTCTGCCTAATGCGATTGCTCGTGTTACTTTGTCACCTTAGGTTTATATGTGATCATCATTAATACCACTGGGATGGCTTAAGACACACATTCTCCCCGGGCTGCACGTTGATCATTGAAAACTGCTTGTCAAGGCTAAATACGGATTGCAATAGCTTTGCCGCTGTACAATGGACTCAGTTTTCATATGGGAACAATGTGGCAGAAGTTTCTCGTTGTAGGTATGGCTAGAACCCAGAAGACCAGGTCCGGAAGGAAACGAAATAGGAAGAGTTCTACACTTTGTGTACACTACCCCGCTGTCGTCATCTCATAACGCCGATGATGTGATGTAGAGCTTGAGCTATAAGAACGATGAAATCATGTTCCGCATTCTCTACCAAAGCGCATGGATTATATCTCGTAAACTCGCTCCTGGAAAGCTACAACAATGGCCAAAGACCATCCTGACGCAGACTTGCATCCTCATGCGACAGGCCCAGCGGCGCATATTGTCAAGGTAGAGCATTGTCACAGACACCACACGCAATACTAACGAAACCAGGCACACGAAGCAGAACAGCCTCTGAAACTATACTCTGGCTGGTTCTGCCCCTTCGTACAACGAGTATGGATCGCTTTGGAGGAAAAGAAGATCGACTACCAGTACATTGAGGTCAATCCGTATCACAAACCAAAGTCACTACTAGACCTCAATCCTCGAGGGCTGGTTCCAACTCTTCAGTACCAGAACAAACCCTTATATGAATCTACTGTGCTCTGCGAGTTCCTGGAAGATGCATATCCCGATCACACACCGCATCTGCTCCCAAAAGATCCATACGACCGAGCGAGGACACGCATCTGGACCGACTATGTAGGCAGCCGTATTATTCCTGCATATCACCGCTTTTTACAGCACCAAGGCGAGGACGGACTGAAGGAGAAGCAGCAAGAATTTCTCAACCACCTCAAGGAGTTCACTAAAGAGATGCATCCCGATGGTCCGTACTTTATGGGCCAAGATTTCAGCCTCATCGACATTGTGATAGCGCCATGGGCGAACAGATTGTGGGTGTTCGATCACTTCAAGGGTGGCTCGGGACTGCCGGAGGAGGGTAAGGGAGGAGAGGACGAAGGGGTCTGGAAGAGGTGGAGGAAGTGGTTGAGTGCAGTGGAGAACCGGAGGAGTGTGAAAGATACACTCAGCGAGCGGGAGCATTATCTACCTATTTATCAACGGTATGCAGAGGACAGAGCGCAGAGTGAGGCGGCGAAGGCGATTAGGGCTGGTAGAGGAATTCCGTAATGGTTCGATTCAAGACTGCTCGCCGTGACACCGGGGTCACTTGCGTAATCGTGCAGTTTTCAAAATGAATGGCACGTGTATCGATACAACTCTTTTCCAAGGTTCGTCATTTCCTCGTTCTGTGCTTTTCCTAGTTTTGTGCTCGCTCTTTCCTCTCACCTGAGAATAAAGCTAGTGCGGGTACCCACGGAGCAATCGCGAGTTCATCACGACTGGGCAACTCCACCTCCACCACAACACCGCACTTCTACATCTCATAGTTCTCATCTCAAGAGTTTTTCTTCCAGTCTTCAGTTGCCATAATGGCTCAATTCAAGGACCTGCCGCCTGAGCTCGTCCATGAAGTCACAAAACATCTCGCCCCGAGACGCTGCGAAGATTTGAAACACGACATACTCTCCTTCCGTGCTGTCGAACGTCGAACCTGGCTGATAGCCAATCAACATGCATTCAAATACATGACATTCTATCCTTCCGACCCGAATGACGAGAGTAGCCTGGGTCTCTTTGCAAGATTGTCGAAGCCAGATTCAGGTGGATGTAACATCAGAGACATGGTGCAAGAGGTGTATGTCGTCGCTGCGAGACAACTTGGTCCGAGGGTCTACGATGAAAACTTGTCAGAGTCGGAGTATCGACGCAGGGCCGGGGAACTATTCTGTAAGATGCTGGACAAGAAACCAACCGACCTCACAAGCGAAGAACAAGTGGCAGGCCTCAACTACTGGAAACTCTGTAGACAACCCTTCGTTCCGCAGCATGACATTGCCACTATTCAGTACAGATTGAAAGAGGACTTGGCTAAGCTACCGCATCTGCGAAGCGTATATGCCGATGCCGTAGAGGACGTATTGGATACCAAGAGTGGGGCCTGGAAAACGCTAACGAAGTTGGGTCTTGAGGACAAGATATGGAACAAAGATCGAAGACGCTTCCACAGCATTGACGACGAAGCCGATGCTGCACGCGACAGGATCGGCTATTACACTCTAGGAGATTTCGGCATGCTTCTTGTAGGGGCAATACCGCCTTCAGTATCGAGACTCAAGTGGACTTCGTGCTTTGACTGGTTCGTAGTTGAAGACTATCAACGCCCTCTGCTTGAACAGATCATCGAGTTCAATGCGAGCTTGTCGCCGATGAGCGATCGCTATCTAGATGAGCCAGACAAGTCGATGATCTCCAGCTTCCCCAGACTTGAAGTCTTGCAGCTGACCTCTGCCTGCCCCAACTTTTCAGCGCATTCCTGATCCAATGGCGCAACTACATACCGACCATGTTTCCTCCGATCTTGCAGGATGTCGCTCTGCCTCTGTGCCTCAGGACAATCAGGTTGAAGGGCTTTGCTTTCACTTTAAGTGGCATTGCAGCCATCCTCAAGGTTGTCGCACCTCGCAAGATCGCTCTCCATCTCGAGGGCACTATTTTGGTGCAAGAGGATTCCTCTCTATGCAAAAATATTGAGACAGAACAACTTGCTCTTATCGGTGCAGACTATTGGAGGCGCCTTCTCGAAAGCATATGCCTTCAGTGCCCAGAGTATTTTTCGAGCGGACTCATCCGAATTATCGACACGCTTGGATGCATCATTGTCTTAGGGGATGAGAAGGTCCCTCTAGCATGTGACTGGGACGGTTTTCTCAATGCAGGCTGCGCGGAATTACTGGACCTGCTGGAGTGTTTTGCTCGTCGCGCTTTGGCAACAAAACTCGAAGGTCGCCATGCTAAGCACCTGTCTGTTTATTTCCACGAGGTCTCCTCAGAGACTGAATGGCAGTACTGAAACATGGCTCACGGTGGACGTGAGATAGAAGTTTAAGGTGTTGGGCCCGTTGTTGAGGAGCGAGACATTGTCGCACGTGCAACGCGACCATGTCACACACCCATCATCACAGATTTATGTGGATCGAATATCGATAAGAATCTCCAAGCGTCCAACGCTACGGCTTCACGGCTTCACGGCTTCACGGCTTCACGGCTTCACGGCTTCACGGCTTCACGGCTTCACGGCTTCACGGCAATACATTGTCGCGACAGGCGGCTTGACCTGCTTCAGCGGTGGGAATGGAGCGCGGTCTATCGGACTGCTGGCTTTATCGAACATGCAGATATATACTGAGAAAATAGTGTGAGCTAGACTGAATAGTAATCTCGAAGTATAGGTGTGGCTGGTTGATGATGTCCAGGAACGGCGAACAGATACCCGGTGACCAATCACACCAGTCGCATCGCGGTCCTTAGAGGCTTGGCCAGCTGGAGATAATGACGACACCAACGGAGATAGATTGGTTCCTGGGACGCTCAGGTACGAGAGTGTAGCGCGTCGCATGTTTCTATAAGATTCATTGGCGTCGCATTGCAGCCCGTCCGCATTGTTCCGGTTCACAAGAAGCTCTCACAACAGCAAAACTCATCCATCCACATCCAACATGTCCGCAAAGACTACGCTGAGCTTTGGTGCTCTCATTGCGCTCGCTGCCGCGCAATCGGCGCCCGGCTTTCCGGTTTCAGCCTCGCAGCAGCTCACTGTCGCGTATGGCAACAACACCGTGTCACCGCCTGGCGAATTGATTCCTCGTGGTGGTATGTGTTCAGCTTTGAATGCGACAGCCGAGATGACGTAACATTCTTGCAGAGACTGCCTCGCCACCTAGCATCAGCTCGCCAGCGTGGTATGCCGACGAACGCGGCGCCGGCGCCGGGCTGCTGCTCATGGTCGACATCGACGTGCCCAGGAACGGCACTCGAGTCCCACTGCTGCACTGGATGGCCACAAACGTGACCAGCGAAGGAACATCTGGAGCTCTTAACATTCCCAACAGCCCGGTGCCGTACCTCCAGCCATCGCCACCAGTTGGCGACGTTCCTCACGCATACACATTCATCGTCTTCCCTCAGCCGGCCAACTTCACGGTCCCCGAGAAGTACTTGGCTTTGGCGCAGAACCAGTCGCTGCGAGTCGGATTCAATACGAGCGCGTTCATTGAGGAGGTTGGGCTCAAGCAGGCTATCGCGGCAAACTACATTACCGTGCAGAATTTGACGGGCACTGCTGCGACTACTTTCCCGCCTGCTAGGCCCACACAGGGTGCTTCTGCGACTCCCAGCAGCCCTGCGCAATTCCCTGGAGCTGCGCCATCATCCATGGTTGGTGGTGCCACACTGTGGGCTGGACTTGCGGCTGCGATGCTCGCCGGTGTAGCAGCAGTTGCTTTGTAGAATAATGAATAGGAACGGAATGGTATCGCCGCAGTTGATGAAATGTAGTAAAGTCGCGTCGATTGCAGTAGTGAAAGACTAGACGCATGCAGTGAATTGTCCCCACGTGCTAGGGCTATGTCATTGGCCTGTGCGAAGATTGCGGAATCGGACCTGCAGGATGGCGGGGCAAGTAGGTATCGCGGGGCATCGAAGCAGCGATTGACAAACGACAAAGTGCAACAAGGCGGTAATAGAGCATTGCAGAGTCAAACAATTCCTTTCACCAATCCATCTGAACAGGGTGAGTGCAATTGGCCCGTCCAAGTGCGCCCTTCACGCCCCGCCCTTTGCAGTTCCGCTCGCAGAGTGAATGCGCAAATCTTTTAATTGGACGCTCTAAGCAGCCGCGGGCGACGACTCAGAAGCTCTCGGCCAAGTCCGCTACGCATCTCGCGCGTCGCATGGGTAATTAAAACCTCAACGGCCGCTGCCCCGTCCCCTCTTCTTGTCGTCGAACATGTCCGTCACAGTTGTCCTCGGCGCCCAATGGGGCGACGAAGGCAAGGGCAAGCTCGCCGACATCCTCGCCCACGAGTCGCAAATCTGCTGCCGCGCCCAGGGCGGTAACAATGCCGGTCACACAATCGTCGCCAACGGCGTCACGTACGACTTCCACATCCTGCCGTCTGGACTTGTCAACCCGAACTGCATAAACGTCATTGGATCCGGCTGTGTGGTGCACGTGCCGAGCTTCTTCAAGGAGCTCGAGGCGCTGGAGAAGCATGGCTTGAACACCGAGGGCCGCATTTACATCTCGGATCGGGCTCATGTTGTCTTTGACGTCCACCAGCAGGTTGATGGATTGGAGGAGGTTGAGCTTGGTCAGGGCTTCATTGGTGGGTGGGAGGACTTGGATTGAATATGTGTGAATGTACTGACTGGAGATAGGCACCACCAAGAAGGGCATTGGCCCAACCTACAGCACCAAGATGACCAGGAGCGGTCTGCGCATGTGCGATCTCTTCGACGAGGAAGTCTTTGAGCAGAAACTCGGCAGGGTGGTCATGGGCTTCCAGAAGCGCTTTGGAGATTTGCTGCAGTACGACATGCAAGCTGAGATTGAGAAATACAAGGTGAGCATTTCAGGACCGTGATGGAATCATATGGCTGACACACCCAGGGCCTCCGCGAAAAACTTGCGCCTTACGTCGTCGACCAAATACCGCTGCTCGCTTCTGCCAAAGAGAAGAATGCAAAGATCCTAGTCGAGGGCGCCAACGCGCTCATGCTCGACATCGACTACGGCACGTACCCCTTTGTCACATCATCCAACACCGGTCTCGGAGGCGTCCTCACCGGCCTCACGCTCGGCTGGCGGTCCTTGAAGGAAGTCATCGGCGTCGTGAAGGCATACACCACGCGCGTCGGCTCCGGCCCCTTCCCCACCGAACAGCTCAACGAACTCGGCGAGAAGCTGCAGTCCGTCGGCCACGAAGTAGGTGTGACAACCGGCCGCAAGCGCCGCTGTGGCTGGCTCGATCTCGTCGTCGTCAAGCACTCGCACGCCTGCAACGACTACACCGCCATCAACCTCACCAAGCTGGACGTTCTTGACGACTTTGAAGAGCTCAAGGTTGCTACTTCATATTCCCTCAACGGGCAGCGACTCGAGGGTTTCCCGTCAAATCCCGATATGCTGGCGCAGGTCGAGGTGCAGTACGAGACTCTGCCGGGATGGAAGAAGCCTACCACGGGTGCTAAGAGCTACATGGATCTCCCGCTTGCGGCGCGCAAGTACATCGAGTACATTGAGAACTTTGTGGGCGTTAAGGTTAAGTGGATTGGCGTCGGTCCGGCGCGCGACCACATGATCTCCCGGTCGGGGAACATCTGATGGACAGAGAGGTAAATGTATCTTGCATGCAAAAGCAGGAAGCAAGCTAGGTCATGATAGCAATCTGATCCACAGCCTTGCACCTCCTTTTCTTTGTTGTACTTTCCTTCTCGTTCTTCACGGCTCACTGAATGCTACCATGACCT
>Ga0265780_10004353_pt1 | contig 18247 bp, 13 predicted proteins | sample P1T30metagenome_FD_192432 | JGI IMG/M metagenome (GOLD analysis project Ga0265780, IMG submission 192432) | Plant litter microbial communities from East Loma Ridge, Irvine, California - P1 T30 | ecosystem: Environmental > Terrestrial > Plant litter > Unclassified | place: USA: California...
ACCTACGTGCAGGTGGCTGACTCGGCCGCCGCGCTCGGGCCGATTGCCAGCGCGTTCTACGGCCATCCGTCGCGCCAGCTCAAGCTGGTGGGCGTGACCGGCACCAACGGTAAAACTACCTGCGCAACGCTTTTACACAAGCTTTTGCGCGAGCTGGGCTACCACTGCGGCCTGCTGAGCACGGTGCAGAATCAAATTGACGAAACCGTAATTCCGAGTACCCACACCACGCCCGACGCCATCCGGCTCAACGAGCTGCTGGCGCAGATGGTGGCCGCCGGCTGCACCCACGCTTGCATGGAGGTGAGTAGCCACGCCGTGGCCCAGCATCGTATTGGGGGCCTGCGCTTTGCGGGCGGCGTGTTTACCAATCTCACTCATGACCACCTCGACTATCACGGCACGTTTGATAATTACCTGAAGGCCAAAAAAGGCTTTTTTGACGCGCTGCCCAAGGCGGCCTTTGCCCTCACCAATGCCGATGATAAGCGCGGCCCGGTGATGCTGCAAAACACCGCCGCCCAGCGTGCTACCTACTCGCTACGCACGGCCGCTTCGTTTCGTGCCCGGCTGGTCGACAACGAGCTGCACGGCCTTCACCTTGAGATAGATGGCCGCGAGGTGCAATTTCGGCTCATCGGCATTTTCAACGCCTACAACCTGCTGGCCGTGTACGGCGCGGCCGTGCTGCTGGGCGAAGACCCGACCGAGGCGCTCACCATCCTCTCAGGCTTGACCACCGCGCCCGGCCGCTTCGAGCCCGTCACGGTGCCGGGCAGCGCCATCATCGGCCTCGTGGACTACGCCCACACGCCCGATGCGCTCGAAAACGTGCTCCAAACCTTGCAGCAAACGCGGCGACCCGAGCAGCGCATCATCACGGTAGTGGGCTGCGGTGGCAACCGCGATGCGGCCAAGCGCCCCATCATGGCCCGGCTCGCCGCCCAGCTTTCCAACCAGGTTATCCTCACCGCCGACAACCCCCGCGACGAAGACCCGCAGGAAATAATCAATCAAATGCAGGCCGGCCTCACCCCGCCCGCCGATGCCCACGTGCAGCAATTGCCCGACCGCCGCGCCGCCATTCAGGCTGCCGTAGCCTTGGCTCGCCCCGGCGACCTGGTGCTGGTAGCCGGCAAAGGCCACGAAACCTACCAGGAAATTAAAGGCGTGAAATCGCCTTTCGACGACAGAGAAGAACTGCGCGCTGCCCTTTCAAAAATTAAAGATTAAAAGTTGCCTGTCATTGCTTCGCTGCGCTCGCAGTGACAAAAGGCCATTTTATTCAACAAAATGCTTTATTACCTTTTTCGCTACCTCCACGAGCATTACCACATTCCCGGCGTGGGCGTGTTTCAGTACACGACCTTTCGCGCCGCGCTGGCGGTCGTGACGTCGCTGCTTATTGCCCAGATTTTTGGCGGTAAGCTCATTGCTGTGCTGCAACGCAAGCAGTTGGGCGAAACCATCCGCGACCTCGGCTTGCAAGGGCAGAGCGAGAAAAAGGGTACGCCTACGATGGGCGGCCTCATCATTTTGCTGGCCATTTTGGTGCCCGTATTGCTGTTTGCGCGCCTGCGCAATATCTATATTATTCTGATGCTGCTCAGCACGGTTTGGCTCGGGCTAATTGGGTTTCTGGACGATTACATCAAGATATTTCGCAAGAATAAAGAAGGGCTGAGTGGCCGCTTTAAAATACTGGGCCAGATAGGCTTAGGTATTACGGTGGGTTGGGTGCTGTTTTATAGCAACGAGATTACGGTGCGCGAGTATTTACTGCCCAATGGCCAGTATTCCGCCGTCGATGCCAGTAAGATATTTAAGGACGTGCACCTGGCTATTACCACCGTGCCGTTTATGAAAAACAACGAGCTGAACTACGGCGACTTATTTGCGCAGGCAGGTACGGCTTTCAAGGGACTGTACGGCTTGTTTTACATCCCTATCGTGGTATTTCTGGTTACGGCTATCAGCAACGGCGCCAACCTCACCGACGGCCTCGACGGGCTGGCAGCCGGTACGTCGGCCATTATCGGGGTTACGCTAGCCATTTTTGCTTTCGTAAGCGGTAATGCTTTTTTGGCTGATTATCTGGATGTTATGTTTATTCCAGATTCGGGCGAGCTGGTTATTTTCTGTACCGCTTTTGTCGGGGCCTGCATTGGGTTTTTGTGGTACAATTCATATCCGGCACAAGTATTTATGGGCGATACCGGCTCGCTGGCCCTGGGCGGCATTATTACGGTGCTGGCGCTGGCCGTGCGCAAAGAGCTACTTATTCCGATTTTGTGCGGCGTATTTATCATAGAAAACCTGTCGGTAGTAGTGCAGGTGAGCTGGTTTAAATACACCAAGCGTAAGTATGGCGAAGGCCGCCGCTTGCTGCGCATGTCGCCGCTGCACCACCACTACCAGAAGCTCGGCTACCACGAATCCAAGATTGTATCGCGATTCTGGATTGTGGGTATCATGCTCGCCGTCATTACGTTAGTTACGCTGAAATTGCGTTAACATATTGTATGGTAAGCTTTAGCTTGCCAGTTGATTACAAAGTAAATAAGTACAAAAGGCAAGCTAAAGCTTATCCTACATTCCTATGAATATCGTCATCCTCGGAGCAGCTGAAAGCGGTGTTGGTGCCGCCCTCCTGGCGCAGGCTAAAGGCCACGCCGTGTTCGTATCCGACCGGGACGCTATTCAGCCCGATTACAAGGAAACGCTTACCCGCAATAATATCGAGTTTGAGGAAAATCAACACACGCTCGACCGTATTCTGCAAGCCGACGAGGTAATTAAAAGCCCCGGTATTCCCGAAAAAGTGCCGGTAATCAAAACGCTGCGGGAGAAAAATATTTCGGTTGTTTCCGAAATCGAATTCGCCAGCCGCTACACGCAGGCGCGCTTCATCGCCATTACCGGTACCAACGGTAAAACCACGACCACGCTGCTCACCTACCACCTGCTGAAGGAAGCCGGCTACAACGTGGGCCTGGCCGGTAATATCGGGTACTCGCTGGCCGAGCAAGTGATTGAGGATAAATTTGATTACTACGTGCTGGAGCTGAGTAGTTTCCAACTCGATGACACCGAGCATTTTCAGCCCTGGGTGGCGGTATTGCTCAATATTACCCCCGACCACCTCGACCGATATAATTACTCGCTGGATGAGTATGCGCAGGCCAAACTGCGCCTGGTGCGCAAGCAGGACAGCACCGGGTATTTTATTTACAACGCCGACGACGAGGTTATTGAGCGGAATTTTATGGCGGCGCTACGGCCCATGCAGCAGCTGCCATTCAGCCTGCATCACCGCCCTGATTTTCAGTTGGGTGGCTACTACGAAGAAGAAAATATGCTGCGTGTAGACCTACTACCTGGCTACTACAGCAAAACCGAGAAGATAAGTACTGCCAACTCGCCGCTCATCGGCGAACACAACCGCCAAAATGTGCTCGCCGCCGTGCTCGCCGCTCGCGTAGCGGGCGTTGGCATCGCGCAGATTGAGCAGGCGCTCGCCACCTTCCATAACGCCGACCACCGCTTGCAATTGGTGCGCGAGGTAAACGAGGTAGCGTATATCAACGACAGCAAAGCGACTAACGTTGAAGCTGCGTGGTATGCACTCGACGGTGTGAAGCGCCCCATCGTGTGGATAGCCGGTGGCACCGACAAAGGCAACGATTACGCGCCCTTGCAGCCCCTGGCCCAGCAGAAAGTAAAAGCCTTAGTGTGCCTCGGCGTTGACAATGCCAAGCTGCGCGCCGCGTTTGCCGACTACGTGCCGCACCTCGAAGAAACCCAACGCATGGCCGATGCTGTGCAACGCGCCGCTGCCCTAGCCGCCCCTGGCGATGTAGTGCTGCTGTCACCTTGCTGCGCCAGCTTCGATTTATTCAAGAACTACGAAGACCGCGGCCGACAATTTGCTGCCGCAGTAAACGCCCTGCCCTAACAAGGCAAAAGCAAAAATCAAAACTTACACAGTCAGCCCGCCACAGGTGGGCGTATCTGCGAAATCTGTTTAATCCGTTTGAATCTGCGGTCATGGAACAAACTATTCGACTTGGCTGGCTTCAGCGCAATCTCAAAGGCGACCCCATTTTGTGGGCCATCGTGATTCTGTTTTCGCTTATTAGCGTGGCCGTAGTGTACTCGGCTACCGGTACCCTGGCCTACCGGCAAGAGCTGCACGGCCGTGGTGGCTCGGTCGAGTTTATCGCCCTGAAGCACACTGGTTTGATATTAGCCGGTTTAGGATTGATGTGGCTGGCGCACCGCATCGATTACCGTCATTATTCGCGGCTGTCGCTCTATGCGCTACTGCTCTCCGTGCCGTTGCTATTGTATACCTATTTCTTCGGTGGTACCACACTTAATGATGCTTCGCGCTGGCTTACAATTCCAGTAATTAATCAGACGTTTCAGCCTTCCGACTTAGCTAAGCTGGCACTAATTACGCACTTGGCGAGTATGCTGAGCCGCCGCCAGCAGCACATTAACGATTTCTGGAACACGCTATTTCCAGTAATGCTGTGGATTGGGGTTATCTGCGGGCTCATTATTTTATCGAACGCTTCGACTGCAGTTTTGCTATTTCTGACGTGCCTGTTGCTCATGTTCATTGGCCGCGTGCCGATGAAGCACATGGTACTGATGGTCGCCATTGGCGTTACGCTGGGCGGGGTGGGGCTGTGGGCCGGGCAGCGCCTGGGTACGGTTATTTCGCGGGTTTCCAATTTTACGGATGCCAAGAAAAAGCCCCAGTTTCAGCTGGAGCACTCGTTTATTGCCATTGCCACGGGCGGTGTGAGTGGCAAAGGGCCCGGTAAGAGCACGGAGCGCAACATCATGCCGCACCCATATTCTGACTTTATTTACGCCATTATTATTGAGGAATATGGCATGATAGGCGGGCTCTTCGTGCTCTTCCTATACTTAGCATTTTTGTATCGAGGGCTAAAAACCGTGATGAATAGTCACGGCGCATTTGGCGGCCTGTTATCGGCGGGGTTGTGTTTTAGTCTGGTTTTGCAGGCGATGGTAAATATGGGCGTAGCCGTGGGCTTAGGCCCGGTAACCGGCCTGCCGCTGCCACTGCTTAGCATGGGCGGTACTTCTCTCATCTTCACGGGTTTGAGTATTGGAATTATCTTGGCGGTGAGCCGGGGCGAGCGCGAATTGCGCCCGATGGTGGGCGAGCCCGCCGACACGCCCCGAATCCCCAGCCAGCGCACGGCGTATGCCTAAGCTGTTAGCTTCTTGTAGTGAATAAATTTTAAAAGCTAATAGCTAGTAGTAATTAGCCAACAGCTCAAAACCATGAAATTCATCATCTCCGGCGGCGGTACGGGCGGGCATATTTTCCCGGCCGTAGCCATTGCCAACGAAATTTGCCGACGCGAGCCGACCGCCGAAATCCTCTTTGTAGGAGCCAGCGGCCGCATGGAGATGACGCGCGTACCAGAAGCTGGTTATGAAATAGTTGGCTTGGACATCGCGGGCTTGCAGCGCCGCCTGACGCCGCAGAATTTGATGTTCCCAGTGCGGGTATTTCGGTCGGTGCGCAAGGCCGGTAAATTGCTGGAGCAATTTCGGCCCGACGCCGTGGTGGGCGTGGGCGGCTACGCCTCGGCGCCGGTGCTGCTAGCAGCTACGTCACGCGGCATTCCGAGCCTGATTCAGGAGCAAAATTCCTACGCTGGCTTGGTCAATAAACTATTGGCCCGCCGCGTAAGCAAAATCTGCGTTGCCTACGACGGTATGGAAAAGTTTTTTCCGGCTGATAAATTGGTACTGACCGGCAACCCCGTGCGTACCGAAATCACTACTGGCAGCTGGGCCGAGGCGCAGCAGTTTTTTGACCTCGACCCCAGCAAAAAAACGCTGCTCGTTATCGGTGGCAGCCTGGGAGCGCGCACCCTTAACCTGGCTACTGCGGCGGCCCTGCCGCGCCTGCGCGAAGCGGGCTTGCAGCTACTCTGGCAAACCGGCAAATTATATTATCCCGAAGCGCAGCAGCAAGCCGCCGCGTATGCGGCCGACCACCTGCACGCGCTGGAATTTATTCAGCGCATGGACCTCGCCTACGCGGCGGCCGATGTGGTAATTAGCCGCGCCGGAGCGCTCTCAGTGTCAGAACTTTGCCTCACCGGCAAAGCAGCGGTGCTGGTGCCATCGCCCAACGTAGCGGAAGACCATCAAACCAAAAATGCGCTGTCACTGGTAAGCAAAGGCGCGGCCGTGCTTATCACCGACGAGCACGCCGCCGAGCGCCTCTACGACGAAACCCTGCGCCTGTTCGCCGACCCTGAGCGCCAGCACCAGCTCAGCGAGCGTGTGCATGAGTTGGGTAGGCCCGATGCTACCAAAACTATCGTGGACGAATTATTTAAATTGATAAAAAAGTAGCTACTGTTTGGCATGCTGAACGCAGTGAAGCATCTCGCTCGCTTCGTTGCCAGCGTCAAGAACTGCTACGTCACGCGAGATGCTTCGCTACGCTCAGCATGACGAACGAGATAATGTAGCACCCTGAAAAATGCAGCAATTTCCTTACATATTTTTTCTCGGTATTGGCGGTATTGGTATGTCGGCGCTGGCGCGTTGGTTTAAGGCCAACGGGCACAGCGTGAGTGGCTATGACAAAACCGAAACGACGCTGACACAGGCGCTGCAAGCGGAAGGGATTGCTGTGCATTACGTCGATGCGGTAGAAAATCTTCCGGCCGAAATCAAGGAAAACCCAGCTAAAACCTTAGTGGTGCTTACGCCCGCTATTCCGGCCGACAGCCGCGAGTGGGCGTGGCTGCGGGCGCAGGGCTACGATATCCGCAAGCGCAGCCAGGTGCTGGGCGTGCTCACGCAGGACCGGCCGACTATCGCGGTGGCCGGTACCCACGGCAAGACTACCACCAGCAGCATGGTGGCGCATTTGCTGCACCACGCGGGCCTGGATGCAGGCGCCTTTTTGGGCGGTATTTCGGTGAATTTGGGGAGTAATTTATTGCTACCCAAAAGCCCTGAATCGCCCGTTGTGGTAGAGGCCGACGAGTACGACCGCAGCTTTCTGACGCTGCATCCCGACGTGGCCATCGTGACTAGTACTGATGCCGACCACCTCGATATTTATGGCAATAAAGAGGCGCTGGTGGAGTCGTTTTGCCAGTTTGTGGGGCAGTTGAAGCCGGGCGGCACGCTGCTACTCAACCACACGGCCGATGCCCGCGTGGCCGCTGCCGCGCCGGCCGGTACGCGGGTGCTGCGCTACGGCCTAACGGCCGAGCAGGGCCCCGAATTATTTGCGGAGAACATTACGCCCGAAGGCCACAAATTTCACTTCGATTTTCATGGTCCTCAAAGCATTGTAAAAGACTTGGAGCTGGCCGTGCCGGGCTTTCACAACGTGGAAAATATGCTGGCCGCTGCTGCCGTGGCGCAGCTATATGGTGTGGGGGAGGAGGCGTTGCGTGAGGCCGTGGCGGCCTACCGAGGCGTGAAGCGCCGGTTCGAGTTTATCGTCACGAATGCCAACAAGGTGTACGTGGACGACTACGCCCACCACCCCCGCGAAATAGAGGCCTTTTTGCGCTCTTTGCGGGCGTTGTATCCGGCTAAGCAGCTGCGGGTTATCTTTCAGCCGCACTTGTTTACGCGCACCCGCGATTTTGCCGAAGGCTTCTCGCAAAGCCTGAGTTTGGCCGACGAAGTGGTGCTGCTGGATATCTACCCGGCCCGCGAATTACCGCTGCCCGGTGTCACGTCGGCCATGCTGCTCGACGGTATTACCGCGCCGCGCAAATCCATTCAGACAAAAGAGCAGGTGCTCGAAAACGCTCAAAACGACGCTAATTTTGCGGTTTTGGCCACGGTTGGGGCGGGAGATATTGATACGTTGGTGCCTAAATTGAAAGCTATTTTACTGTAGCTCAGGCTTCGGTTTTTGTGAGCGCGAGCGTACTGCCCGCCCCGCAAGCTGAAGCTTACGCTACATTTTTCTCATGGAAAAATCCGTTCGCAATCTAATTGTCGCGCTGGCTTGCCTTTTGGGCTTGCTGGGGGTTGGCGCGTTCGCGGTATTCCGGCAGGCGCACCGGCCGGTGACGGAAATCGTGGTGAACGTGGCCAACGAGGCGGATAATTATTTTATCAGCGAGCGCGGCGTTACGGCCTTGCTCACTAATGGTGGCAAAGAGCCCGTAATTGGCACCGTGCCGGAGGGCGACCGCCTGCGCGTGCTCGAAACGCGGCTCAAAGCGCACCCTTTTGTGCGCGATGCGCAAGTGTACCGCGACCTCGCGGGCAACCTGCACGCCGACATTCACCAAAATCACCCTATTGCGCGCCTCGTGCACACCGACGACCGCCTGGATAGCTACGTCGATGCGGCGGGCAAGCGCCTGCCGCTGTCGCCACTTTACACGGCGCGAGTAGCTACGGTGAGCCGGGCGGGCGGCGGGGCGCTGGCCCCAACTTTTTTTCAAGATAGTACCGCCAGAGGGTATCTAGATTTTCTGCGTTACGTAGATGAACACCCGTTTTGGCGCGCGCAGGTAGCAGAAGTATTCGTGGAGCCGGGCGGCAAACTAAGCTTTACGCAGCAGGTGGGTGACCAACGAATTGAGTTCGGTCCGCCGGAAGATATTTCAGAGAAATTCGCCAAATTGATGGTATTTTACCGTCAGATTCCATCAGTTTTAGGTTGGGATACCTACCACCGCGTAAACGTGGAATACCAAAATCAAATCATTTGTGAATGACAAGTGATTGTTAATTAAGATTCTAATTTTTGCTACTCTAGCTAACTAGCTTAGCCTCCGCTCTTTCACGCTTGCCCTACCCCCATGCAACAAGATAAAATCGTCGTCGGTCTCGACATTGGTACCACTAAAATTTGTGCCTTGGTGGGGCGTAAAAACGAGTATGGCAAACTCGAAATTATGGGCATGGGTACGGCTGTTTCCGACGGCGTGCAGCGCGGTATTGTGCTCAATATCGACAAGACGGTGGAGGCCATTAAGCGCGCCATTCGGCAGGCCGAGGAGCAATCGGGTATCGACATCGGCGTGGTGAACGTAGGCATTGCGGGGCAGCACATCAAGTCGCTGCAACACAATGGCTCCATCACGCGCCCGAGCGGCGATAACGAGATTACCCAGGACGACGTGAACCGCCTCACGGCCGATATGTACCGTTTGGTAACGCCGCCCGGCTCGCAGATTATCCACGTGATGCCCCAGGACTACAAAGTCGATTTTGAGGGCGGCGTAACCGACCCGGTGGGCATGGCGGGTGTGCGGCTGGAAGGTAACTTTCACATTATCACGGCGCAGAGCTCGGCCATTAATAACATCAACAAGTGCGTAACCAAGGCGGGCCTGGCCATTTCGGACCTCATTCTGGAGCCGCTGGCGTCGAGCGTATCGGTGCTCAGCGACGAGGAAAAGGAAGCTGGCGTGGCGCTGGTAGACATTGGCGGCGGCACCACCGATTTGGCGGTATTTAAGGACGGTATTATTCGCCACGCGGCGGTGCTACCGTTCGGTGGCAATATCATCACGCAGGACATCAAGCAGGGCTGCAACGTGACGCCTAATCAGGCCGAGCAGTTGAAGGTGAAATTTGGCAAGGCCATTGCCGAGGAAGCCAGCGATTACGAAATCGTGAGCATTCCGGGCTTGCCCAACCGCCCACCCAAAGAGGTGTCGCTCAAGAATCTGGCGTACATCATCGAGGCCCGTATGTCGGAGATTATCGAGTTGGTGTATGCCGAAATCTACCGTATGGGCTTGCATGAGCACCTTTCGGCCGGCATCGTGCTGACTGGCGGCGGCTCGCAGCTCCAAAACCTGGAGCAGCTGACCGAGTACCTCACCGGCCTTGACACGCGCATTGGCTATCCCAACCAGCACCTGGGCAAGAGCAAGATTGAAACCGTGAAATCGCCGATGCACGCCACGGGCGTAGGCCTCGTGCTAGCTGGCTACCAGGCGCAGGATGAGCGCAGCGTGGCCCGCCCCGGCTACGCTGAGGAAGAGCTGAGCAGCTATAGCTACCAGCCCGCGCCTGCCGCTCCGGCGCCGGTAGCCGCGCCGGTAATTCCTAGCTTCACGGCCGCACCCGCCGCCCCAGTTCCCACGCCCGCGCCGACTCCTGAAGAGCCCAAGGCGCCGAAAGGCCCCAGCAAGTTTGGCTCTTACTTGGGCGACATTACGCGCAAGCTCAAGGGTATTCTGATTGACGATTTTGACGATAAACAATATTAATCAATGAGCGGATGAGTGAATGAGTGAATGAGCGAATGGTTTTCAGTAACCCTTTCTCAATCACTCATTCACTCAATCACTCAATCACTCATTGAACCTATGAATTTTACTTTCGATATACCTTCCCAGAGCCGCTCCATCATTAAGGTGATTGGGGTGGGGGGTGGGGGCTCCAATGCCGTGAAGCACATGCATAAGCAGGGCATCAAGGACGTGGAGTTTATTATTTGCAATACAGACCGGCAGGCCTTGGAAAGCTCCAGCGTGCCCAATAAGCTTCAAATTGGCATCGACCTGACTGAAGGTCTGGGCGCGGGTGCCAAGCCCGAGCGCGGCCGCCAGGCGGCGCTTGAATCGCGCGAGCAAATCCGGGAGCTGCTGAGTAACGGTACCAAAATGCTGTTCATCACGGCAGGTATGGGCGGTGGCACGGGCACGGGCGCGGCCCCGGTTATTGCGCAGGTAGCGCAGGAACTGGGTATTCTGACGGTGGGCATCGTGACGGCGCCCTTCATGTTTGAAGGCAAAAAGAAGCGTGAGCAGGCCGAGCAAGGCATTAAGGAGCTAAGCGAGAGCTGCGACACGGTGCTCGTGATTCTTAATGACAAGCTGCGCCAGCTTTACGGCAACCTCACGATGGGTTTGGCTTTTGCCAAAGCCGATACGGTGCTGACGACGGCTGCCAAGTCGATTGCCGAGATTATTACGGTGACCAGCGACGTGAATGTGGACTTTGAAGACGTGAAAACGGTGATGAAGGACTCGGGCGCGGCCGTAATGGGTAGCTCCATCACGGAGGGCGAAAACCGGGCGAAGCGAGCCGCTGAAGAGGCGTTGAACTCGCCGCTGCTCAACAATACCGACATTCAGGGCGCGCAGCGGATTTTGCTCAGCATCATGTCGGGCGAGCAGGCCGAGCTGGAAATGGATGAGCTTTCGGAAATCACCGAGTACATCCAGGGTAAGGCCGGTGAGGACGCTGAAATGATTTTTGGCCACGGCATTGACGAGACGCTAGGGCAGAGCATCCGGGTGACGGTAATCGCGACGGGCTTTGCCCGCGAGGCGCACACCATCAACGCCAATGGCCGCACACCCAGCGCCGTTGTGGAAGCCGCGCCTGAGCCAGTGGCTGCTGCGCCAGCGCCGGTAGCCGATAAGGAGCGCCCCGCGGCGCCCGCTCCGATGGTGCCTAGTTTCACGGCGCCGGTGGCGCCCGAGCCCGCCCGCGTAACCTTCGACCTGAATGGCCCGGTATCGTCTAACACGCACGCCCCGCTAACGGGTGCGCCCATTACGGCGCCCGGCGAGCCGGTGCTCATTACCAATAACCAGCCCGCGCCCAACCCGCAGCCATTGCCACGCCCTCGTCCGGCGGCGCTTGAGGCGCAGGCCTTGGAGCGCCGCAACCGCTTGCAGCAGTTGAGCCAAAATCAGGGCTTATCGCCTGAAGCGACGGCCCACCTCGATACGCCCGCCTACCTGCGGCGCGGCCAGAAGCTGGAGCCCGTGACGCCGAGCAACGCGCAGAACATCTCGCGCTTTAACCTCTCGGATGATAACGAGTTGCTGGGCGATAATCGTTTTTTGCACGACAACGTAGATTAACTGGCTATTGGCTGAAGCTAAAAAGGCCCGTCTGATAACTCAGACGGGCCTTTTACTTTTAGTGTAGCTCTTTGCCACAATTTCAAAGTACGTGTGCGCGTAGACACATATTTGCGTCTTATCATTGTTCAGCCCGTCTGACGAGAGGCGCAACTATGCGTCTCTACATTCTTCACCTGTTTTGCTTCTGACAAGTTTAGAATTGAGAAGCCCAAATCGCGGCCGTAAGGCAGCAGAAATTATACTGGCAGTGGCACGTTTGGCGGGGCGTTGTACACAAAGCGAGTTTTGAGCTTTTCGAGCGGAGCTTCTAACCAGCGCCAGGAAATAGTGCACAGCGCCAGCGCGAGCGGCGCGAGCACTAGCACTGTGGGCAGCGGCCCCAGCCACCACTGTCGCCAGGGCGAGCTAGTGGGTAAAAAATGATATACCAGCCGCTGGTAAAATACTGGCAGCATGAGGTGGTATAGGTAGAGCCCGTAGCTGCGCTGGCCTAGCCACTGCGCCCAGGAGTGCGCCAGCCAGCGCGCCTGCGGGGGCGAGCGCATCAGCCAGCGCAGGGTGAAATAGCCGGCTACCGCGCCCAAGACCGGGTACGCGATAATCCAGATTTGCTCGGCGCGTAGCGACTGCCGGGTACCGAGCCACAGCAGCGACCACGCCACCCAGGTGGCCAGCGCGGGCCAGGCGGGCCACGGCGCGGCCGGGGCCGGCTGGCTGCGGGCGCTGGCCGTGTGCAGCCGCAGCAGCGCGCCGAGTGCGAACAAATCGAGGCTGGCGGGTAGCATGACGGTGGCAAAAACCGGGGTTTCGGGTACCTGATACCAGACGCTGTAGGCGCGGTAGGCCACCGATGCCACTACTAGCAGCCAGAGCCAGCCTGCCCGGCGCTTAATAATGCCCAAAAGCAGCGGCCACAGCAGGTAAAACTGCTCTTCCACGGCCATCGACCAATAGTGGCCTACGCCTTCGGGCCAGTGCCGCAGTTGGTAGCACAGCAGATTAGAGGCGGGCAGCAGAAACCAGCCGGGGTACTGGTGCAGGGCGGCCAGTGGCAACAGCGCCCCTAGCGCCAGCGCAGCGTAGTAGGGCGGAATGATGCGCAAAAAGCGCCGCGTGTAGAAAATGCCCAGCCGCCGCCCCCAGTCGCCCGAGCCGCCCCAGTAGATATTATTCTTCCAGATGATGCCCGAAATGAGGTAGCCGCTGAGCACAAAGAGCGGCAGGCGGCCCACTTCGCCCAGCGGAAAATCGGCCAGCGTCCAGTGTGCCAGCGCCACTAGGCTCACGGCCACGGCCCGCAGGCCCATCAGCTCGGGCTGGTAGCGGAGGGCAGTGGGGGGCGTGGGTAGAGGGAGCATACGAGTGGGCGAGCCCACAAAATACGCACCTGCCGGGCTTCGGCACGGCGCGCCCTACGGCTTGAAGGGGTCCGAAAAGCGCTTGTCGGCGATAAAGGTCGAGTCGGTCAGGGTTTTGAGAAAGGCGATAACCTGGCGCTTCTCGGTGGCGGTGAGGCCCATGTGGCCGGGATTCAAAATGGGGTCGTTGATGCCCTGAATCAGCATGCCATCAAGGCCGGGGCTGTTCATCTGCACGTGGTCGGAGTAGTGGTCGAGCACCTGCTCCAGGGTCGTGAAGCGGCCGTCGTGCATGTAGGGCGCCGTGAGCGTAATGTTGCGGAGCGTGGGCGCCACAAACTTGCCATTGTCGGCCGTCAATTTTGTTACGCCGCCCCGGCCGGGGTCCGCAAAGGTCAGGTCCAGGCCGTTGTTGAAGAACTGCGCGGCGAAGTTCGACGATGTGAGCGGCAGGGTGTGGCAGTGGAAGCACTCGGCCCCGCGGATAATGCGCGGCGAAATATGCGTAGAGTAAAGCCTTAGTCCCGCCCGCTCATCAGCCGTGAGGCCCTGCTGGGTTCTCGTAAATTTATCGTAGCGCGAGTTACCCGAAATCAGGGTGCGCTCGAACTGGGTGAGGGCTTTCAGTACTAGGTCGCCGGTGATGGTGCGGGTGCCAAATGCAGCCTCAAACAGCGGTGGGTACGTGCTGGTGTTTTGCAGCTTGCTCACCCCAACTGGGAGTGGCTGGTGCATCTCAATCGGGTTTTCGATGGGTTTGTGCGCCTGGGCTTCGAGCGTCGGAAAAGCGCCATCCCAAGTCAGCGTGTTGCTCCACATCACGTTGGCCAGCGACATGGTGCCGCGCGGGTTCGCGATGCCATCGACGCCCACAGCTTTGGCCAGGCCATCGGTGAAAGCCTTGTTTTGCTGGTGGCACGAGCCGCACGACATGGTGCCGTTGCTCGATAGCTTGGTTTCGTAGAACAGCATGCGGCCCAGCGCCACGCCCTCGTTGGTGAGCGGGTTGTCGGGCGGGATGACGGGCGTGGGGAAGCCCGCCGGCACCGTAAGGACATAAGGCGTGGGGGCGGGCACCACCGGGTCGATAACCTCTTCCTTGCCTTTTCCACAGCCGCCCAGCGCCACGCTAGCCAGTACTAAAACAGAAATCCCGAAATGAGTAAAACGCCGCACCATACCGCTAAATTGAAATAACTAAGGCGAAATATACAACTAGTTTGCGCTCAACCGTATGCCGCGCTGGTTAGTTTCGGGCTTGGGCCACTGGCGGTGCAAAGCGCGGGTTGGTCAGCAGTTCAACATCGGTGAGAGTAGCCAAAAAGGCGAGTAATTCCTGCTGCTGAATTTCAGTTAAGGCAATGCCTAATTGGCCGCCCGGCGGGCGTAAAAGCGGGTCGAGGGTGCGCGAAGGCCGCACGCCGTGGGCGTAGTGGGCGAGCACGGCGGGTAGCGTTTGGAAGCGGCCATCGTGCATGTAGGGCGCGGTGCGGGCTACGTTGCGCAGGCTCGGCACCCGAAAGCGGCCCGCATCGGTGGGCGCCAGCGTGATGTGGGCGCGGCCCGAATCGAGGGGAAATGACGTATTCAGGCCATTGTTGCGGAACGACTCATCGGTGAATAGGTCAGTGGCGTGGCAGCCGCTGCACTTGGCCTGAAACAGCGCTTGGCCGCGCCGCTCGGCGGCCGTGAGCGCGCCGCCCGGCTCGTGCCGCACGTACTTGTCGTAGCGCGAATTGGTGGAGGTGAGCGCCGACGTAAATTGCGCCAACGCCTTGAGGAATTGCGCCATATCAATCTGCCCCGGCCCGTAGATGGCCGCGAAGCGGCGGCGGTATTCGGGGTCGGTATTGAGCTTGGCCAGCGCATCAACCAAGGGCGTATTCATCTCCTGCGCGCTCGTGAGTGGGGCCAGCGCCTGCAATTCTAGCCCGCGTACGCCGCCATCGGCCATAAAGCTGCGGTGCCAGGCCAGATTTTGCAGCGTTGGCGAGTTGCGGGGGCTGCGGCGGCCCGCCACGCCCACGGCCAGCGCCTGCCCATCGGTAAAAGCCCGTGCCTGCTGGTGGCAGTTGCCGCACGACACCCGCCCATCGCTCGACAAGCGGGGGTCGTAAAACAGCATCCGGCCCAGCTCAAAAGTAGCTTCATTGGGCTGGTTTTTGGCCACCTCATACACTACCGCTGGGAAGTTGGCGGGCGGCGCGAGCAGCATGGCCGCCGCCATTGGCTGCCGCCAGTGCGCCACGGCTGCACTGCCCACCGCCACCAAAGTGGCCAGCAGGAGCCAGCCCAGCGGCTGGCGCACCCACGTTTTGGGGGTTGACGCGGCCACGGGCAACGAGCTTAGTTGGCGTTGATTTCCTTGACGGTAAACATGCCAGCCCCGTAGTTCTGGGCTATTTGTACCGACTGGGTACCCGGCATGTGCGCGCCTGTAAAATTGCTGAGTGTAACCGGATTAGGGCCGTCAAATAGCTTTACCACGTTGGCTTGCAGCGCGATGGTTGGTGCTTTGTTTGCGCGCACGGCCAGCTTGCTGTTGCCGAAGGAAGGTGCGGCCGTCACGATGGCATTAGTGGCGCCCGTGTAGCCCCCGATGTGGCAGGTCAGCGGCTTGGTGGGGTTGGTCGAGGTCAGCGTGCCCTCCATTTTCATAAAGATGTGGCCGCTGTTCCAGGTCCAGTACATGTTGTAGGCCGGGTTGAGGGCGTCGAACTTGCCGGTAAAGGTGATAGGGTCGGTAAGGCCGGTTTTTTGGGCATCGACCCCCACAATGAAGCTCACGCCGGTATAGTCGCCGCTGGGCACATTGGGCACCGTGAAGCTCAGCGACTTCGCCGTGGCCTGGTCTACCAGAAAGTACGTGTCGGGCGCATCGTAGGTAGTGCCGTCGCTCTTGGTAAACTTGATATTTGATAGGTAATACTCGAACGTCTTGACGGTAAAGGTTTCGCCTGTTGGAGTAACGGCCACGCTGCTGTTGAGCACGAGCGGCTGGGGGGGCTGCACGCCCACGATGTTGGCTGCCGGTACCACGTTTTGCACCGTAAAATTGACCGAGCCCGTGCCGGTAGTGTCGGGCGAGTCGCTGTCTTTTTTGCAGCTGCTAAACAGCGTCAGCGGGGCCGCCACAATGAGCAAAAGCGCGGAAAGGGTACGGTTTTTCATGGAGTGAAAACGTGAAAGTTTAAAATCAGCCAATGCCACCGTTCGGTAGCTACCACGTAGTTTCTGGTTGCGTGGGTTGTGTGCCCAGCCACTTGCTGCACACGCGCAGGGGCCATAAAGTTCAGCCTTAACTACCGCTAAACTAGCGCGCTTCGCTGAGTAAGTTGTGAAGCGCCGGCTTAGTTTCGAACGAGCCGCTAGCGTAAAGATGCAATGCAGTGCGCCGATTATCCTTTTTAAAGCCCAAAAAACGCCTGTACCTTTGTCGCCGGAAACTCATCGGTTTTCCTGCCGCGTGAAATCATTTTTCGCCTATTTGCTCACAGCCCTGGTGCTGCTGCAAACCTTCAGCCGCGAGCTGTTGGTGGTGGATTTTACGCTCAACCAGGCCACCATTACGGCGCGCTTTTGCGTGAATAAAGCGCGCCCTGCGCTGCACTGCGATGGTAAATGCTACTTCGCCAAAAAGCTGAAGCAGCAGGAGGACCGCGAAAACAAGGCCCCCAGCCCCCTAAAAGAGCGGCTGGAAATGCTGCCCGCCGCCTTTGGGGGTGGCTGGAAGGCGCCTGCCGTGGCTTGCGTGCCACAGACGGCCGTGCGCTACGCCCCGTTGGTACCGGGGAACTATGCTGCGCCGCTGGGCGCGGTTTTTCACCCGCCTTTAGGCTAAAAACAACCTTCGTGGGAGTGGTGTGCGGTAAGCTCTAGCTTGCCTGCCAATGCTATGCGCGTGGCAAGCGAAGGCTTACCCTACACCCTTGTTTTTACGCCTTAATCAGCAGGGGATGAAATTAGTATGTATTACTGCCGGGCTGGCCGTTGCCAGCCTGAGCAGCGCCCACGCGCAGCAAGCCACGCTGCGCGGCACCGTTCTGGATGCCCAAACTCAACAAGCCTTGCCGGGCGTTACCGTGGTGGTGCCGGGCACCAGCCTGGGCACTACCACCGACGCGCAGGGACGCTTTGAGCTGCCCGCTGCTGCCAGCGTGCGGGAGGTAACCATCTCATTTATTGGGTATAATGCGCAAAAAGCGCGCGTGCCTGCTGATGGCCGACCGCTCACCGTGCGGCTCGAAGCGGCGCCCGTGTCGCTGCAAGGCGTGGTGGTGTCGGCGAGCCGCGAGCAGGAAAAGCGTACCGAAGCGCCGGTGGCCATCAGCCAGGTATCGCCGCAGCTTATTGCCGATACCAAGGCCACGGCCCCGTACCAGCTGCTCAATAAAGTGGCGGGCGTGTACATGGTGAACCTTGGCAACGAGCAGCACATGATGGCTATCCGCCAGCCCATTAGCACTAACGCGGTGTACCTGTACCTGGAGGACGGGCTGCCCATTCGGCCCATTGGTATTTTCAACCACAACGCGCTGTATGAGATAAACCAGGCGGGCGTGCGCAGCATTGAGGTAGTGAAAGGGCCGGCCTCGTCGCTCTACGGCTCTAATGCCATTGGGGGGGCTGTTAACTTTCTGACCCAGAAGCCTACGGCGTCGCCCACGGCGGGCGTGTCGGTGCAGGGCGATGGCTTCGGCTACCGCCGTATCGATGCCAATGTCGGCGGCACGGTGGGCAAGCTGGGGCTTTACGCAGGCGGCTACGCGGCGCGCCAACGCAATGGTTGGCAGGATTATACCGACTTCGATAAGCAGTCGTGGACGCTGCGGGCCGACTACGCGTTCAGCCCCAAAACCCGGCTTATTGGCATGGGTACCTACAATTACCTCAACACCCAAACCCCCGGCACTCTCGACAGCGCGCACTTTTACAGCCGCCGCTACCAGAGCAACAACCGCTTCACCAACCGCGTGGTGACGGCTGTGCGCGCCAGCTTGCGCCTGGAGCACG
>Ga0265780_10004357_pt1 | contig 18244 bp, 14 predicted proteins | sample P1T30metagenome_FD_192432 | JGI IMG/M metagenome (GOLD analysis project Ga0265780, IMG submission 192432) | Plant litter microbial communities from East Loma Ridge, Irvine, California - P1 T30 | ecosystem: Environmental > Terrestrial > Plant litter > Unclassified | place: USA: California...
CACATGACTTGGACTGCGCCGAAGTCGACGAATCCATCGCATGATGGACACCGCTTCCGCCAAGCGTACTGAAGGAAAGCCCAACGCGATGGGGCTTTTTGTCATTTATCGCAATTCTCGCCAAGGCCGCGAGAGCTGAGCAACCCGCTCATGTCGTCGCTAAACGAATTAGAAAAATGCATGGACCATTCAAGCCACGGGCGCAATAATCGTGTCGAACCATCCACCATTTTTCTTCCACATGACCGACATCGACGTTAACCAGTCAATCCCGCCGCTCAGCGCCGACCACCGCAGCGAACTGGAGTCGCTCCTTCAGCCGATCAGGGAAGATCTGCCTGCCGGCCCGCCAATCCGCTTCGACCCCGTCTTTACGGCGATTCGCCTGGCGCGCGAAGAAGACGATCCGAATCTGCCGATGGGCGTATGGGAGCGTCCGCTCAAGCGCGCCGATTGGGCGCAGATCGAGGCGCGCTGCAAGGTGACTTTGAGCAGACACGCCAAGGATCTGCAGATCGCCGCTTGGCTGGCCGAGGCCTTGGCCCGCCAGCATGGTGTCGAAGGGCTCCTGCGCGGCTTGTTGCTGCTAGAAGGCCTGCTCGTGCGATTCTGGGAGGATGTGCATCCACAGGTTGGCGAGGACGGTGACGCAGATGCTCGCGTGGCGCCGCTGGAGTGGATGAACCAATCGTTGGCAGTGACGATCAGGATACACATTCCAGTGCTGCGCGAATCCAGCGACCAAGTTGGGCAATTCAGTCTGGCTGACTGGGATCGAATGTCGCGCGACGCCTTGTCGCCAGCTGGGAAGGAGAACGCGCGCAGGGCGAGCGAACAGGATGAGTCGCGGCGGACCTGCGCCGACCTTATTGACCATGCCAGGACCCATCGGCGCGCCGACGCCGAGCGCAGCCTTCAGCAGGTTCGCCATTGCATCGCCGCCGTGCTGTCGATCGCCAGCGTGACCGAAGCGCGCCTGGGGACGGACGCGCCGGACATGTCCAAATTGCGCGACACGCTGCGCGCCGTCGAGCGAGTGTTGCTGCAACTTGGGGCCACAGGCGAAACCGGCATCGCCTCGCGCGATGCAACGCTGGCGCCACTCGGTGCGGTCACCGATGAGGCCGGGCAGGTGGAAGCGCAGCCTGGAGAAGCCCAAACGGCCAAGGCGGCGACGGGCGAAGCGTTACCAACGGATGCGGCGGAACTGCTCAATCGGCGCATCGGCGCCATCTGCAAGGCGGCGGGAATCCATGCGCCAAGCAATGCCGAACGACTGATGGCGATGCAGATCGGACTATTGCACGACCAGAATGTGATCATGCAAAGCGCCATGAAGGCTGCGGCCGGTCAGATCGGCACCCAGGCAAGCGACGCCGCCGCGAGCAGTGACTTCACCGCACTCGTTGCGGTCCTTCTGGCACGCACGACGACGGGGCGGTAGATTGAAAGCATGAGCGCGGGGCTGCTGCGGCAGAAACCAGCGAGCCCCACGCCGATGGATCATCTAGCATGCCGCGCAAGTTCGACCGCATCGTCTCCAGCCGGATAACGTAGCAGCCAGCCCGAATCATTCGCAGCCTGCCAGACGGCCCTCGCAACCGCCGCTTCGGTCGTGATGGCGCCGGGTTGCCCCAGGGTGGCGAAAATCGACTGCGCCAGCGGCATATAAGGCTCCGGCACCAGTCCTTGCATGCGCTGCGCGCCATTCTCGGCAAAGCGCGTGCCGGGCCCATATCCTGGTTCGACCAATTTGACGCGCACGCCGAAGCCCGCCAGTTCGAGCGCCAGCGATTCCGTGAATCCTTCGATTGCCGTCTTGCTCGCGGTATAGCTTGCGACGAGCGGGAAGGGCGCCAGCGTCGCACTTGAGGTCACGTTGATCACCAGGCCCGATCCTCGCTCGCGCAATTGCGGCAGTACCGCCTGCGTCATCGCCATCGTGCCGAAGGTATTCGTTTCGAAGATCTCGCGCACCGTCTTCATCGGCGTCGCCTCGAACGCCCCGAACAGTCCAATCCCGGCATTGTTCACGAGCACGTTGATTGGCCCGGCCAACGCCATGGCCTGCGCGATGCTGTCCGCGCGGGTAACGTCCAGCGGCACGATCTGCAAGCGCTCCGCGGGCGCCAACACCTCGGGATTCGGCGTGCGCATCGTGGCCACGACATGCCATCCCTTGCGATGGAACAGGCGGGCGGTTTCCAGGCCGTAACCGGATGAACAGCCGGTGATCATGATCGTCTTCATTGCAAGCTCCTTGATGAGATGGGAATAGGGTTACTTTAAGAGCGACAACCTGGATTAGCTATAATCCAAAGTCCTCATTTCATTCGCAGGAGTCCGGCCGTGGTTGATCCGCTGGCAGAGGTTATTGGCTTGTTGACGCCGAGAGCGATCTTTTCAAAGGTGATCAGCGGCGCCGGCGCCTGGGCTGTCCGTTACCCTGCATTTGGAGCGCCAAGCTTTTGCACGATGCTGCGTGGGGAGTGTCTTCTGGCCGTCGACGGCCAGCAGGCCGTGACGCTCGAGGCAGGCGACTTCGTCCTCATGCCGAGAACGCCCGGATTCACGCTTTCCAGCATGGCGCCTGCAGCCCCGGTCGAGATGGATCCGGCAGCGCCGCAAGCGCAGGACGTCGAGATTCGCCACGGCCGCCTCGACGGACCTCCGGAAACGCAGATGCTCGGCGGTTACTTCGCCTTCGATTCACCCGACGCCAGTTTATTGGTGTCGCTGTTGCCGACGCTGCTGCACCTGCGGGGAGTCGAGCGGCTGACCGTGCTGGTGCAACTGGTGAGGGACGAATCGCTCGAGCAGCGATCGGGCCGCAGCCTGGTATTGGGCAGGCTGGTCGAAATACTGCTGATCGAATCGCTGCGCTCGACGTCCATGAATGACGCAGCGCCAGGTCTGTTGCGAGGACTGGCCGACCCGCGGATCGGCATCGCCATCCGCCACATGCATGGCGACCCTGCCTATCCCTGGACGGCCCAGGCACTGGCCGACAAGGCCGCATTGTCCAGGACTGCCTTCTTTGACCGGTTTTCGCGTGGCGTTGGTGTCGCGCCGATGGTATACCTGCTGGCGTGGCGCATGGCGCTGGCCAAGAACCTGCTGCGGCAAAAGAAGTTCGCCCTGGCCGACATCGCCGATCGCATCGGCTACGGTTCGGCGAGCAGCTTCAGCACCGCATTCACCCGTCATGTCGGCCTTCCCCCGAGTGCTTACCCGGGCGAAGGCCATGTGTAACGGGAGCTAGGGCGATTTCGCGTCGACGCGGGTAATCTCCACACCCCAATCGACACCCGACTCGATCTTGTGCCGCTGGGCGAAACTCCCCTGACTGATCGCTACCGCCACTTCCAGCAGGCTGTTCAGATACACGAGCGGCTCGCCCTTGTTCACGCCACCAAACGTGTGCTCATACGGCGCCACCACCTCGGCCACTTTTTTACCTTTGTGCAGGAAGCGCACCTTTACCTTGTCATGCGCGCCGATCCTGAGTTCCTCAAACAGCGCCTTCGGTATATTGGTCCACACATTCCCGTACTTCACATCCAGCACCGGAATGATCCCGCGAATCACGTCACCCTTGCGCTCGGCCTTTTGATAGGCCAGCTTGACCACCGAATCGCTCGGCAGCACCGGCCCCACCTGATCGAAGGTGATCGCCCCCGACGCCAGCCGCGCCCCGACAAAGGCATACACATCGCGTCCATGGAAGGTGTACGACTCGGCCGAGCCTTCCAGCCGATTGACCTTCTCATCGATCTCGCGCAACTCGGCGACGCCATCCCTCTCCGCAATCAAAGTGAACAGACCATTATCCGGCCCGACGAAATACCGGCCTTCACGCGTCTTGAGCACCACCGACTTGCGCGCTGTCCCCACACCCGGATCGATCACGTTGACGAACACGCTCCCCTTGGGCCAGTAGTTCGCCGTCTGGTACAACCGATACGCCCCGAGCCAGATATCGTATTCGGGAATATTATGCGTCAGCTCCGACACCTGCAAGGTCGGATCCACACCAAAGGCGACCCCGCGCATGGCAGAAGCAGCGCCATCCGACGTGCCGAAATCCGTCATCAGCACCAGCGCATGCCTGGCGCCTTGCGGACACTGCGCTTGGGTCTGAGCCAGCGCCGGCGCCACCATCAACGCGCTGAAACACAGTGCGCCAATCAATCCATTCAATTTCATGATCTCGTCCCTGAATACTTAAAAGGTGTAACGCAGGCGCCCGTAATAGTAGGCGCCGTTCAAGCCGATCGGATTGATGAAGTTATAGGGCAGGGCGCCGCCATAAGTCGCGTTATTGGTCTGGCGCACCCGGTCCGGATACTGGTCGAGGATATTGTCGCCACCAACCGCCAGCGTCAGCTGCCTGGTGAGCTTGTACTGCGCCTCCAGATCCAGCGTCCACACCGCACCAAATCGCTGCGCGTGCACACCATCGATCAATTCCGCGTCCTCGTCATACGAGAAGTCCTGCAGCTTGCCAAACCGGGTAGCGCGCGCCTGCACGCCCCAGCGCGCCGCCTGCCAATCGGCGCTCAACACCAGCTTGGTGCGCGGCGACGCATTCCGGATGCGGAACAGATTGTTCTCGGTCAGCAGCGTCAATTCCGGATCGATCTGCCCAAGCGCAGCCGAGCTTTGGCGCACGCCGTCAACCTTCGTCTTGTTCAGGTTGAGCGCCGCATTCAGATCAAGCCGCCCACCCGCAAACGGCAGGTCGTGATGCACCACCACGTCAAGCCCGGTGGTGGTGGTGTCGAGCAGATTGGCCAGATACGCCACCGACTGGATATCGCTGCGGCCGATCCCGGCGAGATAAGCGGTGGCCGCATCGCTCTGCAGGTCGCTGGTGCGTGTGATGCGGTCCTTGAGCTTGATGCGGTAGGCGTCCACCGTCACATTGGTATTGCGCGCCGGCCGCCATGCCGCGCCCAGCGACAGATTGGTCGACTTCTCCGGATCGAGATCTTGCGCCCCGAAGGCGCGCGCCAGCGCGTCGCTGGCCGGCAGCAGCGATGCCGTCTGCAGCCCGGTGCCATCGCTGTTGAAATTCAGGGTCGAGAAGCGAAAGCCCGTCTGCACCAGGGCCGGCGCGCGGAAGCTGTTCGACAGAGAGCCGCGCAGCAGGAAGGTGTCGCTGAACTTGTAGCGCGCCGACAGCTTGCCCGTACTGGCGTTGCCGAAGTCGCTGTAGTCCGAATAGCGCGCCGCCAGGCCCACCAGCAGGCGAGACGTCAGATCGCTCTCGATGTCGGCATACACCGAACGCACCGAACGGCTGCCGTCGAAGCTGTCTTGCGGACGCAGTCCAGGCCCGGCCTGCGCGCCCGGCTGCGCCCCGGCCACGGAGCCCGCCGCATACGAGGCCGGATCGCCCGGCGAACTGGTATAGGTCTCGCGCACGTACTCCGCGCCCAGCGCCAGGTTGACCGGCGCGCCGATGCCCAGGTCCAGCTCGCGCGTCAGGTCGGCGTTGACCGCGTTCTGGTCATAGTCGAAGGTGGACAAATGGAAGCGCGTCGGGCTGGCCGCGCCGAGCGAAGCGTTGACCGAATTGGCGAGGTCGTAGTGGAATTCGTTGCCGCCATGGCGCGCGCTCAGGTCCCAGTTCCACGGTCCGCTGGTAAAGCGCAGGCCGGCCACGACGCTGACGTCCGTCATGTCGCCCTTCGTCGTGGGACGATAACCGTTGGGATAGAGTTCCGGCACATTGGACGGGTCGCCCGGATAGCGAAAATACGCGCTGCCATCCGACTTGCGCTTGTTGATGGTGGCGAAGGAATACGCATCGACGCCGTTTGCGAGCGCCACCTGCGTGTTGTAGAAGGCGTAGTTGTTGCGCTGTTCCGAGTCGCCCGACTTGAACAGCACCTGGCCGTCCAGCGCCAGGTCTTGCGATGTCGAGTTCCATGAGGTCCAGCCGGCGTCGCTCCTGCCGGCGCGGTTGGTCGGATTGCGCTCGCGGGTCTCGGCGCCGAAGCGGAAGAAGCCGGTGTCGCCGATCGGCACGCCATAGTCGGCGTTCACGATCACGGTCTGGCCGTCGGTCTTGCGGTCGTCCGTCGGTTCGAAGTCGGTGTGGTTGGCGCCGTAGCTCACCGAGGCCGAGCCGCCCGTGCGCGCCTTCTTGAGCACGATATTGATGACGCCGGCCACCGCATCGCTGCCGTACTGGGCGCCTGCGCCGTCGCGCAGGATTTCGATGTGATCGATGGCGCCGGGCGGGATTGCATTGACGTCCACTGGAACGATGCCGGCGAAGCTGCTCTCGGTGTCGAGCACCGAACTGGCATGGCGGCGCTTGCCGTTGACCAGCACCAGCACCTGGTCCGGCGCCAGGCCGCGCAGCTGGATGCCGCGCACCGAGTCGGCGGCGCCGCTCGATTCGATGCGCGGGAAGTTGATCGACGGCGCCAGTTCCTGCAAGGCCGCGCCCAGGTCGCCGCTGGCCAGTGCGTTCTCCACCTCGCGCGCGCCGAAGCGGTCGATCGGCACGGCGCTGTCGAACACGGTGCGGTTGCGTGCGCGCGAGCCGACGACGGTCACCTGGTCGATGGCCGCGAGATTCACCGCCGGTGCATCGGGGCTGGCGGCATCGGTATTCTGCGCTTGCGCGGCCGGCATGGCCGCCAGCAGCACTGCACAAGCGAGAACGCTGCGCCGCAGGGGCAGGTCCGGGATGGAAGGGCGGGGCATCGGAATTCCTTGCATGGTCTTGGCTGAGCCATAATCTTACTAACAAGGAATTTCGCGGCCAACAACCAATTGTCTATATGCTTATGAGCGCCGCGGTATGTCGCCTAACCCTTGCGCTTCTTGCCCCCGGCCGCAAACATCTCGATCTTTTTGGTCGGCCCCGACACGATCAAGAGGTCGGCCGAGCGGATCGTCGTTTCCGGCAACGCATGCTGGAAGTCCTCATTGGCGCGCTTGACGCCCACCACAGTCACGCCGAATCGCGTGCGCACGTGCGACTCCGACAGCGTGCGGTTATGGGTCTCGGCCGGCGCGTGGATCTTGGCGATCGCGAAGCCATCCTCGAACTCGATGAAGTCCATCATGCGCCCCGTGATCAGGTGCGCCACGCGGGCGCCCATGTCGGCCTCGGGATAGATCACGTGATGGGCGCCGATGCGCTGCGCGATCTGGCCGTGCTCCGGCGTCATCGCCTTGACCCAGATGTCCTTGATGCCCAGTTCAGTCAAGACCATGAGGGTCATCAGGCTGGCCGCCAGGTCCGATCCGATGCCGACGATCGCGTGCGAGAAATCGGCGACGCCCAGTTGCAGCATCACGTTCTCGTTGGTCGAGTCGGCCTGCACGGCATGGGTCAGGCGGTCGCCCCACACCTGCACCAGGTCTTCGCGCGTATCGATGCCCATCACGTCGTGGCCGAGCCGCATCAGCGACTGCGCGACCGCGCCGCCGAAGCGGCCCAGGCCGATGACGACCACGCTGTCGCCGGATGAAAACGCGAACTGCTCCGTAAAAATTCTACCCAACAATTGGATGCTCCTCAGGATAACGGTAAGGCATGCGCCGCTCGCCCAGCACCAGCGAGGTCGCGAAGGTGATCGTGCCCACCCGGCCCACGAACATGAGCAGGGCCAGCACCAGCTGGCCGGAGGCGGGCAGGTCGGCGGTGATGCCGGTCGACAGGCCGGCGCTGCCGAAGGCGGCGATGACCTCGAAAATGACCTGGTCGGTCGGGAAGTGCGAAATGCGCAGCAGGGCCACCGTGCCGAAGGCAACCACCACGCTGCCCAGCACCAGCACCGTGATCGCCTGGCGCTGGGCCGACGAGCCGACCCGGCGGCCGAAGGCTTCGGTGTCGGTGTGGCCCTTCGCTTCGGCGATCACCAGGAGCACCAGCACCGCCACGGTGCCCACCTTGACCCCGCCCGCGGTGCCCGCGCTGCCGCCGCCGATGAACATCAGGAAGTAATGCAGGGCCCAGGTTTCGCGGGTCAGCGCCGCCACCTCGACCGTGTTGAAGCCCGAGGTGCGGGCCGCCGCCGACATGAACATCCCGTTCATGAGCTTGTCGAACAGGCCGAAGGCGCCCAGGGTCTGCGGATTGTGCCACTCGAACAGCAGGATGGCGACGTAGCCGAGCAAAAGCAGGATCAGGGTGCCGGACAGGGTCAGCTTGGTGTGCAGCGACCAGTGGCGCGGGTCGCGGAAGCGGTGGCGCAGGTCGTGCAGCACCGGGAAGCCGACGCCGCCGATGATGGCCGCGAGCATCAGCGGCATCAGGATGCCCGCGTCGCCCGCATAGCGCACCATGCTGTCGGGATGGATCGAGAAGCCGGCGTTGTTGAAGGCCGATACCGCGTGGAACAGGCCCACCCAACTCGCGTGATCCCAGGCCAGGCCATAGTCGGCGCGCAGCCTGAGCGTCAGGATCGCGGCGATGACGAGCTGGAACAGGACCGACACCACCAGTACCACCCGTGCCACGCTCGAGATGTCGCCCATGCCGATCGAGCGCGTCTCGGTCTGGGTCATCAGGCGCGTGCGCAGCTTGGGCGAACGGTTGACCATCAAGCCGAGCAGGGTGGCGGCGGTCATCATGCCCAGGCCGCCCAGCTGGAACAGCACCATGATCGTCGACTGGCCGAAGCCCGACCAGTAGGTGCCGGTATCGACCAGGATCAAGCCGGTCACGCACACCGCCGACACCGAGGTGAAGAAGGCGACCATCAACGGCGCCGCGGTGCCGTCGGCGCGCGCCAGCGGCAGCATCAGCATGGCGGTGCCCGCGAGGATCGCCAGCAGGAAGCCCAGGGCGACCGCGCGGGCAGGGTGGATGACCTTGTTCATCGGCAGCTTGGTTTATTTCGGTTGCGTGGGCGGATCGAGATCGAAGTCCATGGTGTCGAGGTCGTGATCGGACGCCAGCGGCGCGCCCATGAGCTTGAGCCAGGCGAAGCCGATCGCGCCCGCGATCACCGACGCGGCCAGGATCGACATCTTGGAGGCGTTGATGATATCCGCTTGTCCCACGAACGCCAGGTTCGTGATGAAGATCGACATCGTGAAGCCGATACCGCCCAGCAGGCCGGCGCCCAGCACGTGGCGCCAGGCCAGGTCGAGCGGCAGGCGGCACACGCCGAGCGCGACCGCCGCGAAGCTGAACAGCAGGATGCCGATCGGCTTGCCGGCCACCAGGCCGACCAGGATTCCGAGGCTGTTGAGCGAAGTCAGCTCGGCGGCCCAGTCGGCGCCGATCACGATGCCGGTGTTGGCCAGCGCGAAGATCGGCAGGATCAGGAAGGCCACCGGCTTGTGCAGCACGTGCTCCAGGCGGTGCGACGCCGAGGCGGCATCGTCCTCGAGCGCGGAATAGGGAATCGTGAAGGCCAGCAGCACGCCGGCGATGGTAGCGTGCACGCCCGACTTGAGCATCAGGAACCACATCAGCGCCCCGCCGAGCAGGTAGGGCCACAGCGCCAGGATGCGCAGGCGGCTACTCATCAGGCGCAGCGCCACGAATACCGCGAGCGCACCGGCCAGGTAGGCGACCGACAGCTGGGCGGTATAGAACACGGCGATGACGATGATCGCGCCCAGGTCGTCCATCACGGCCAGCGCGGTCAGGAACACCTTGAGCGAGGCCGGCACCCGGTTGCCCAGCAGGGCCAGCACGCCGAGCGCGAAGGCAATGTCGGTGGCCATCGGAATACCGACGCCAGACTGGGTCGGCGTGCCGCCGTTGAGCGCAAAGTGGATGCCGGCCGGCACCACGATGCCGCCGGCGGCGGCCAGGATGGGCAGCATGGCATTGCGCAGGTCGGACAGCTCCCCGTTATACAGCTCGCGCTTGAGTTCCAGGCCGACCAGCAGGAAGAAGACCGCCATCAGGGCGTCGTTGATCCACAGTTCGACGGTCAGGCCGGCGAGCGGGATGTGCCAGAAGCCCAGATAAGCGGCGCCCCAGGCCGAATTGGCGATGGCCAGGGACACGAGGGTGCAGAGGATCAGGATCGCGCCGCCGGCTTTGCCGGACGCAATGAATTCCTGAAATGTATTGGAGAGTCGTCGTTCGATGCGCATAAAGGTTTTCCAGCCGCGACGGCGCAGGCGCCGTCCGGTATGTCTCATGAATTGGACGCCCACGGTTCGGCATGGCACGGGATGGTTTGTGTCATGGCGAGCGAAGGCAGGAAGCGATGCGGCCGGGATATGGCCGGGATGATGCGGGGATGATGGACAAGTGACATGGTGGACGTGCGTAATCGAGCCGCGTGGCGGCCCGACCATCGCAAATCCTGTCATACCTGAGCGGTATGATCACCCAGGCAATATTATAGACGATGCGCCATGTCCGCGGCGCCGCCGTCGCGCACCGGGCGCCGGGTCAACGCCTGGACGCCGCCGCCGCGTCGATCTCGGCGCCCCAGGGGTCCTCCTGCGCCACCGGCTTGCCCGATGCCGCGAAGTCCATGATGCGGTCTTCTCTGCGCGCGTAGCGCGGCCATGCCGGCAAGCCGGCGCCGTTCGGATCGCCGCGCTTGGCGAAGTTCACCATATAGGTACTCATCGCCTTGCCGACGGCGACGTCCTTGCCTGTCGCTTGTTCGCCGTACTTGACTGCCACCGTATCGAAGAAGAAGGGGATGTCGGTCGCGTGGCCGGCGCCGGCGTCCGGCTTGGCCACCGACTCGGCGACGTACGAGAAGCGGTAGGCATACACCGGCAGGCCATGGCCGGCCAGGGTCGCCGCCAGGCTGCGCGCGCCGGCCACCATATAGCCGGTCTTGCCGCCGATGTCGGCACTGGTGGCGCCGATCATCACCGGCACCTTGTGCATGCGGCCGGCGGCGAAGGCGGCGCCCGAGTCGATCGCCAGCCTGCCGTCGGCGAACGGGCCGCGGTAGGTCGGCATGCCTTGCATCCGGAAGTTCGCCAGGTTCAGGCCGTCGACCACGCTGTCGGCCGGCAGCGCCCGCAGTTTATCGAGCGCCTTCGGATCGTCGGCCGCGATGCCCTTGGCAGTGGCAAAGTTCACGCCCACTTTTTCGGCGGCGGGGAGGGGCGTCGGCGCGGTGCCGCCATCGCCGCCCGACATCACGACGGCCTTGGCGAAGAGGCCCCGGCTCTGTGGCGACGTGAGCAGGAAGTTGACCGACATGCCGCCGGCCGATTCGCCAGTAATGGTCACATTGGATGGATCGCCGCCGAAGGCCGCGGCATTGCGCTTGACCCACTGCAGCGCCGCGATCTGGTCCATGAAGCCGTAGTTGCCGAGCGCGGCGTCCTGGCCGGCCTCTTGCGTCAGTTGCGGATGGGCGAAGAAGCCGAAGCGGCCGATGCGGTAATTGAAGCTGACCACCACCACGCCCTGTTTCGCCAGTTCGGCACCGGAATAGGTCGGCGGCGACGAGCCGCCGTTGACGAAGCCGCCGCCATAGATCCAGACCAGCACCGGGAGCTTGCCCTTGCCTTTGGCGTCGGCCGGTTTCCAGACGTTGAGGTACAGGCAGTCCTCATCGGGCTTGGTACCAAGCGGCGCGGCGTCGCTGGGGAAGGGCAGCTGCATGCAGTCGGCCGCGTAGCTGATTGCCTGGCGCACCCCGGTCCAGGGCTGCACGGCTTGCGGGGCGCGCCAGCGCAGGCTGCCAACCGGTGCGGCGGCGAAGGGGATGCCTTTCCAGCTGGCGATGCCGGCGTCGACCTTTCCTTCCACCTTGCCGCTGTCGATCGTCACCACCGGGCCCGCGAGCGCGATCGGTGCGGCGATGGTCAAGGCGGCGGCGAGCAGGGGGTACAAGGGGGAACGCGGCATCGGGGTCTCCTGTGGACGTATTAAAAGTGCAATCGTGTCGCCATGGTAACCGATGCACTCAGTCAGCCGAAGCCCGCGAACGCGTCCTTGAGGAAGTCGACGAACACCCGTACCCGCGGCGACAGCTGGCGGCTTTGCGGATACAGCACATAGACGGGCAGGGCCGGCGGCCTCAGGTCGGGCAGCAGGATTTCGAGTTCGCCCCGCGCCAGCTCGTGCTCGACGCGGTAGCGCGGCACCTGTACGATTCCCAGGCCGGCGAGCGCGCCGGCCGTGTACATGTCGGCGCCGGTGACCGCGACCGGGCCGGGCAAGGTCAGCTGCTGCAGCACGCCATCGGCCAGGAATTCGAGCGGATAGGGCCGACCGGTCGCCGAAGAGATGAAGTTGACGGCTTGATGCCGTCCCAGTTCCTCGAGCGTGGCGGGGCGGCCATGGCGCTCCAGGTAGGCCGGGCTGGCGCAGGTCACTTGCCCGATCTGCGCGATTTGCTGGGCCACCATCGACGAATCCTGCAGATTGCCAACGCGCAGCACGCAATCGATGCCTTCGCGCACCAGGTCGACCAGCCGGTCGCCTTCGCCGATCTGCAGTTCGATGCCGGGATAGCGCGCCAGGAAGGCGGGCAGGCGCGGCGCCACGACGCGCCGCGCCAGCGTCGCCTGCAGGTTGACGCGCAGCAGGCCGGTGGGGGCGGAGCGGATAAAGACGCTTTCCATGTCGCCCAGGTCGGCCAGCAGGCGCACGCAGCGCTCGTAATACGCTTCGCCGTCGAGCGTCGGCGCGACCACGCGCGTGGTGCGTTCGAGCAGGCGGGTAGCGAGCCGGGATTCCAGGCGCTTGATCGCATTCGTCACAGTCGCGCGCGGCAGCGACAGCTCCTCGGCCGCCAGCGTAAAGCTGCGCCGCTCCACGATGCGCGTAAAGATCTGCATCTCCTGGAAGCGGTCCATGTGTGTGGTCATATCGATACCGTTCTCGGCGTCAGTCAGCAAAATCGAAGAGTGACAACGGCGAATGTCTTATCCCCGATATTCGATTTTTCCGAAATGCCTGTACTAGTTTGGAGGCGAATGAATACAATTTTTTGCTAAAAGAAATGCTACAGCGACTTCATGTTGCGTTAAAGTGTTGCGTTCTGTCCAAAATCTTCAGCTACCAAGAAATTTCCCCTCTGCATTGTTTCCAGCGGTGATCTCACCAGGAGTTTCAGCGCTATGATGACGGGTTATTACGTTTCCGCAAATCTCTTATGCAAGGTCTGCTCTGTAAATTCCGCCTGTCGACGCTGATGACCCTGGCCGTGTGCATCACCGTGGCGCTGACCGTGGCCTTGCAACTGACGGTGGTGAACCATTTTGCCGTACGCCAGGCGAACGCCGAAGCCGAGCTGCGCCTGCAGCAATTGTCGTGGCAGATGCGCGATGCGCTCAATCGGGTCGTGGAGCAGGCCGTGGGCGACGCCCGCCTGCTGGCCGCACTGCCGTCGGTGCGCCAGGCGCGCAACCCGGCCGCGGCGCGTGTCACCCTCGAGAGCCTGCAGCAGACCTTCCCCGACTACGCCTGGATCGGCATGGCCGATACCGACGGCAAGGTGGTGGCCTCGACCATGGGCCTGCTGGAGGGGAACGACGTCAGCCTGCGCCCCTGGTTCCAGGTCGGCCGCGACGGCGTGCGCGCCACCGACTACCATCCGGCGCTGCTGCTGGAAAAGCTGATGCCGCAAAGGCCCGATCCCTGGCGCTTCGTCGACGTGTCGACGCCCGTGTTCAGCCAGGAGGGCGAGCTGTTCGCCGTGCTGGGCCTGCACCTGAGCTGGGAATGGGCGCGCCGCCAGGCGCACATGCTGCTCACGCCGGCGCTGCGCGAGTATGGCGCCGAGATCCTGGTCGTGCGCGCCGACGGCACCGTCATGCTCGGGCCGCAAGACCTGGTCGAGCAGAAAATCGACACCGCCAGCCTGCGCCGCGCCAACGCGGGCGATACCGGCGCGCTGCGCGAAGCGTGGCCGGGAGGCCGCACCTATCTCACCGGATTCAGCCAGACCGGCAACGCCGGCAACCCGGCGACCCTGCAGTGGTCGGTGCTGGTGCGCCAGGATGAAGAAAAGGCCTTGCAGGGCGCGGCCGAGCTGAAACGCCGCATGCTGGCCTGGAGCACTTTATTGGGCCTGGTGCTGGTGCTGGTGGCGGCGCTGCTGGCGCGCCGCCTGGCGCAGCCGATGACCCAGCTGGGCCAGGCCATCGAGCGGGTGACCGAGGCCACCGCGAGCGGCAAGGACTTGCCGCCGATCCCGCAGATTCGCGGCTTCCATGAGGCGAACATGTTGTCGCGCACCATGCGCGACCTGGTCAGCAGCGAGGCGCAATACCGGCGCGCGCTACAGCAGATGAACGAACATCTCGAAACGGCGGTGGCCGAACGCACCGCCGAGCTCAATGCGCTGCTGCTGCGCGACGTGCTGACCGGCCTGCCGAACCGGCGCGCGCTGATGGAGACCTTGCCCGAGACCATGGCCCGGGCCTCGCGCAGCGCGATGCCGGCGGCGCTGCTGTTCATCGACATGGATGGCTTCAAGGCGGTCAACGACACCCATGGCCACGAGGAGGGCGACGAGCTGCTGCGCCAGTTCGGCGCGCGCCTGGCCGACGCCGTGCGCAAGACCGACCTGGTGGCGCGCCTGGCCGGCGACGAATTCGTGGTGGTGCTCGAGATGCTGGCCAATCCTGGCGACGCGGAAGATACCGCGCGCAAGCTGCTGGCCTGCATCCGCGAACCGTACACCTTGCGCACCACCGGCGTTACGGTGGGCGCCAGCATCGGCGTGGCGCTGTTCGCGCCCGGCGATCAACCCGACCTGGACGCCTGGCTGGCACGCGCCGACCAGGCCATGTACGCCGCCAAGCGCGGCGGCAAGAACGCCGTCAGGCTGGCCGCGGCGCCGGTCTGGCATGCGGCGGTGACAGGTACCGTTTCCTGATCGTTCCTTGAGTTCCCACCATGACCCAAATCAGCCAGATCATCGCCACCATCAAGCGCCAGCTGAAGCTGCAAGGCTTGACCTACCGCGACGTCGCCGTCGCGCTCGACCTGTCCGAGCCGAGCATCAAGCGCCTGTTCGCCAGCGAGCAGTTCACCTTCGAGCGCATTGTCGAAATCTGCAGCCTGCTCGGCTTTACCCTGGCCGAGATCGCGCAGGAAGCCCAGAACGGCCAGCGCCGCCTGCGCACCCTGAGCGCAGAGCAGGAAGGCGAGCTGGTGCAGGACGACAAGCTGCTGCTGGTGGCGGTATGCGCGCTGAATCACTGGCGCATGCTCGACATGCTGGGTGTCTACCGGCTGAGCGAGGCCGAGTGCCTGCAATACCTGCTGCGCCTCGACCGCCTGCAACTGATCACGCTGTTGCCGGGCAACCGGATCCGTGTGAATGTGGCGCGCGACTTCGACTGGCTGGCCGACGGCCCGATCCGGCGCCATTTCAATGGCCAGGGCATGCCCGAGTTCGTGGCCGGCGGCTTCGACGGCGCCGGCGAGACCCTCGATTTCGCCCATGGCATGCTGACCGACAGCGCGCGCGCCAAGCTGCAGCACGAGCTGCGCCTGATGCGCGCCCGCTTCGCCCAGCTGCATGAGGAAAGCCTGGCCGCGCCGCTGGCGCAACGGCGCGGCAGCGGCCTGCTGCTGGCGCTGCGCGAATGGGAGCCGGCCGCCTTCGCGGCCCTGCGCCGCTGACGTCGGCAATTCCGGAAACATCGTAAAGATTGCTCCCGTTCACCTTTCGGTGTACGGTGGACTGCAATGCGCCAACCGTGCGACAGATCAAGGCAGGTCATTCGGCACTGAGCTGGCGCATGAGCGGGCAGAAACTCTCGGTTATGTGAGGTATTAGACAGATCAGGTTGCCATAACAGGCGGATAGTAGGTGTCAGGGAGAGATTGACGCCATGAGAATGTCCATCGTCGCATTGGCCGTGCTCGGAGGGAGCGCGGCATGCGCTTCGGCGCAGAATGACCCGGCGCCTTCGCAAGGCGCCGGCGCCGGGGCGATCCAGGAAGCCGTCTGCGGACCAGACTGCCTGGTACTGCTGCAGCTGGCCGCGCGCGCCGAAGGGGTGCCGGCGGCGTCGTCCATCTTCACGCGCGAGAGCGCAGCGGACGTTGAACTCCCGCGCGAACCCGAACGCCAGGGCACGGTGACCGTCGGGCGCCAGTACAACCTCGACTACACCACCCTGAACGATGTCGGCGACCCATTCCAGGGCGGCCTGGCGGCCCAGTCGGCGCCGCGCGGCATGCGCGCCGACGACAGCGTCGGCTACGAAGGGCGCTTCGCGGGCCTGAGCACCGGCGCCAAGTGGCGCAAGGGCGACGTCGACGGCTCGCCGTCGGGCCGCGCCTGGGGCATGTCGGTCGGCGTCAACCTGGGCCCGCTGAACATCCGCGCCGCCCACCAGAACCGCAATGTGGCCAAGGTCACGCGCTACGACCAAGTCGACATCACGATGGCGGCCAAGAATTCCATCGTCGCCGCCAATATGCGCTTCGGCTGGGGCACGGCCTACGCCGCCTACAGCGCCAACCGCGGCTGGGGCAATTCGCCGCTGTTCAATCCGGACAATCCCTATGGCGCCAGCGTCGCCGCCACCCGCTCTACTAACAGCCGCGATGTGCTGGCGGGCGTGGCGGTGCCGATGTCGCGCCAGACCACGCTGCTGGCGTCGTACGTGCGCCGCAACGACCGCGATCTCGCCAATAACGACGCGCGCCAGCTGGCCGTCGGCGCCAGCTATGCGGTGTCGCGCCGGATGGATTTCTACGCCGCCTACTCGCACATCCAGCACCTGGCCGGCACCCAGCTGGTCAAGCCGGGCAGCGGGTCCTCGATGAACGTGGGGATGCGGCGCGCGTTCTGAGTTCGCTTGCAGAAGGCTTGGCTGCACTGAGCGGCGACACCAAGCGGGCACACTAAGCGAGCACACTAAGCGGCGACACCAAGCTGCAAAATTCAGTACTCTGTCTCCATGGTTCATCAACACTTATGGAGGCATTATGACTGGCACCAGCACACTCGATCCTGACAACTTCCCGGAACGCCCTGACCGCAACCTGGGCAAGGGCCATGGCATCGACGCGCTCGGCCCGAGCGATATCTCGGACACCGGCAGCGACGTGGTCGGCGGCCCTGGCTTTGCGACCAACCTCGATCCCGACCAGGTGCTCGATTTCGACGAAGGCACGACCTCCGACCTGGAAGCCGGCCACGCGGGCGATACCGCCGGGCCAGATGTGGGCGATGCCGACTTCTCGGGCGACAGCGATATGGGCGGTACCGGCGAACGCGCCGCGGCCGGCCGCGATGCCGTCGCCAGGGATGGCGCCGACATCGATACCGACCGCATCGAGTCCATCCCCGATCTGCCGCTGACCGAGGAGGACACCGAGTTCTTAACGAGCCGTCCGCCGACTCAGGGCGAAGGCCGCTAACAGGGCGCCGCCGCCCAGCAGGGCGGTGGTGATCTGCTTCGAGCGCAGCTGGGCCGCCGTGTACGGGCTGCGCTCATGGGTCTGATAAATGCCCTGGCGCTCGCGCAGTTCGCGCGTGTGGTCAGGCTTGTGCAGGGCGTCGCGCCGGCTTGGGTCGGTCGGCACTTCCGATTTCTGGTTCCTGAACATCGTCGCCGTCACGTATTTGTCGAAGGCGCGCGGCAGGAAGCGGGCGCCCGACGAATTCATCTTGGCCGCGCCGCCGACGAACACGTCGCGCTTCGGATGCTGGGCCGCGTACAGGATGGCGTCGGCCACCAGTTCCGGCGCATACACCGGCGACGGCAGCTTCGGTTCCTTTTCCATATAGTTCTTGGCGTGCACCGCAAACATGGTGTCGATGCCCGATGGCTTGACCAGGGTGATCGACATTGGCGCGTTCTCTTTTTCCAGCTCCATGCGCAGCGAATCGGTGAAGCCCTTCACCGCATGCTTGGACGCTGCGTACATGCCCTGCAGCGGGATGCCGTGGTCGGACAGCTCGCTGCCCAGGTTGATCAGGGCGCCGCCGCCGCGCTGCTTCATGCGCTTGACCGCTTCCAGCGAGCCGTTCACGACGCCCCAGAAATTGGTCTGGAACAGGCGGTGGTGGTCTTCGGGCGAGATGTCCTCGATGCGGCCGAAGATCGAGATGCCGGCATTGTTGACCCAGGTGTCGATGCGGCCGAATTCGCGGATGGCGGCCTCGCCGATGCGCTCGACGTCCTCGATCTTGCCGACGTCGGCGGTGACGGCGATGACATCGGTGCCGCGCGCGCGCAGTTCGTGGGCGAGTTCGTCCAGCGCATCGTCGGCGCGCGCCGCCAGCACCAGGCGGGCGCCGCGCTCGGCGGCCATGCGCGCGGTCGACAGGCCGATGCCGCTGGTAGCGCCGGTGATGACGATGAC
>Ga0265780_10004358_pt1 | contig 18242 bp, 22 predicted proteins | sample P1T30metagenome_FD_192432 | JGI IMG/M metagenome (GOLD analysis project Ga0265780, IMG submission 192432) | Plant litter microbial communities from East Loma Ridge, Irvine, California - P1 T30 | ecosystem: Environmental > Terrestrial > Plant litter > Unclassified | place: USA: California...
TTTGGTGCGAACCCTACAAGAAGCAAAGATGACATTGTACCTAAGCAGCCAAGTATGACCTGTTGTTGAATACCAGGTGAGCACAGATTCAGATCTATCGACAGAAGTATTTCAACTTACCACAGGTTTGCGCCCTACGCGGTCGGAGACGCCTCCCCAGAACATGCCACTCGCGGCTTCTGCCCTAAATTGATCATTAAAATCAGCACAAGTCACGATTGCGTACGAAGGTGCTCGTATCTATCATGTCAAACTTCAAGACACAGTGAATGCCAAAGTCGGTGACCCAAAAGATACGAGCACCATCCCAGTCTACTTGGGCTCACGTACAGGCTGAAGGCTGCTACAAGCACACCGGCCCAGAATGGCGCGCTGGCATCGGAGGATACATGGAAATTGCGCACGAGCTTCCACGCATATGGCAGTATCGAAGTCAAAGCAATCGGCTCTGCGACACGAACGAGCGCTCTGACGTGGGTTAGTGATGTCGTGGTCGAGCATCGATGAGCCAGATCTTGCAACTTACAGCAAGGCAAGTTGCGCTGTAGGGAAGGCGGTGTCGTCATTGGAGACATTTTGGTGGCTGGTTCTTCGCTTTGTGAGATTTAACATCCTTCAGTACAGCTTAATTCTTACGGCTATGAGCTAGGGCGTAGGAAAGGACGGTGTTGGTAGAGTGTGGCTCTTCTGCGCTCGGCCCAGAACCCAGAAGCAGGCAATCTGACAATGTGACGCCCGAAAACAGCGACAGCAAGAAGAATAAACGTGAAGGGAGAAGTGGAATGGAAAAGATGAAGAGCGGCGTGCGAGTTTCTTATCGATGTACAGCGAATCGGGTTTCGCGTAACCCAAGCCGACCAGCCGCGCATTTGCCACACGGACCCCCATCTTGGCAACCACAACTGTTTGCGTCCAACAAACACAATTTTTACTCGACACTGCTACCATACACAATCCGCCAAATACAAAGCCTCGAATATGAGGGCCTGCTGTGCATTGCTACAACCAGCAAAAAGTGTAAGGTGGATGGGGCTCTTTCGGAGAACCCTGCTAGATCCCGCGGGCGGGAGTCCGCGAATGGTCAAGCGATGAGTGCTAGTACTAGCGTGATCAGTGGATCTTCTTCCTCGGGACATTACTGTGACGAGCTCTCGACGTCACTTTCATCTCATGTACACCGCTTTCACATCACCTGTCGTTGCTGCGTCCGAATTGCGTCCGACACCAGCTTTCTGCTTCATCATTGCAACATCAGCGCACTGCCAAGCATCCGCAAAGTACATGTTGAGAGGATATTTTAATGCCATGAGTCCAGCCAGTTTCCCTGCATATGCAACTGCATCCTTATCCGAAGCCGGCCAATCACTTGTAGATCGTACCTGTGTGGCACCAACGGTTCCGCCACATAGTGCGGGGTTCTCTCCGGCGAGACTCACTCACCACTGTGTACTCTGTGTACTAAAGAATAATTGATATACCGCGTACCGTCTCTTTGGAACTTGATTTTCGGTGGGCTTCGAGACTCAAAAGCTTTGTTTTCAACGCAAGGTCGTTCTGTGCATTCATCCTGTTCATTAGGCTCACATTGAGGCCGTCACACTCAAAACAATATTGAGGCTAATATTGATGCTGTGCTTGTGAATACAGGATAGACTTCCAGTTTTTCAGCCCGCGCCGAAGGTGAATATCACCTGTGCCGCTGCTTTCGGTTGTGAAGTGATATTCTGTCGAATTTGTCGAAATCAGCTCCTCCTTGGAAGCAAAACAACAGCCTCTACTGAAGATTATCAACATTGCCACAACTCTTTTCGCGCGTCTGAACTTCGCAACAAGGGCGGTCTCACTCCAGCTTGCGTCGCTAAGGCCGCGGTAGGACCACCTAAGACATTCTACTCACGAAGTTTATGCATACTGATATCTTCGAAGGTTCACGAGCTCGCCCTGCATGGGCCTCCCCACATAACTGCGCTGTCAAATCTACGAGTTCTGTCTCACAGCCCAAGGTCCATACCATGAAACCATCTCGTTAGACGAGCTCAGGTTCAGGGCATTCTTGCGCAAATCCCGTCATGGACTGGAGCCACTCACGAACGACGGCATGCGCCGACTGGCAATGGACTATGACCTAGTCGACGACAGTCGCGGCTACGTTAAGGACATGCTTGACCATGACGGCACTATCAAACCACTCCTCCACGTAAGCATTCTTCGTGTGAGCCACCAAGTCCACGAGGAAGCGAGCGACATCTTGTACGGACGGAACAGTTTGAGCATCAAACCCAATTTCCACCGACAAAACGAACGTCTTCACTACCAATTCGTTAATGGCCTTCTTCCTTCGCCGGTTCGTTATCTTCACCTGGACCTGGTCGATAATGGTCGCTGCGGCTGTGAGTCACGAGCCATGCATGCCTGGGAGGAGTAAACTGATAGTGTGAAAACAGGGCCGCAGAGTCGATCCTACGGGATATGGGGCTCATTCTTGCATATCCCTGCGCTAGAGGAGCTGCGCATCAATATCTTTGTGTGTAATTCGCGTTCTAAGCACATCAACAACGGCTGGGACTTGTCCACTTTCTGTGCAAAGACTGTCCGTAACATTGTTGCCGCCTTGCCTCGTCACATCGATCTCATCGGTATCGGAGAGCCATACACATACGATGAAACGGATCCCAATGGCGAAACACGTATCTTCGCCACGGCAGAGGAGGTTCAAGAGCTGTTTGGCTATTTTGAGGATATCCGCGGAGTCGATGCGGACGTCTGGAGGACTGAGATGGAGTGCACCTCGCAACCACCTGCTTCTCCAAGGTCGGGACGTGATGTACAGGAAGCTGGAACTGGTTGGGCCGTAGTATAGGGCTATTTTGCCTGGACGGGTGCTTCGGAAACACTCATCACATGATCCTCTTTGATGGCGTACGACGACCTCAATGGTGGGGTCAGGTAACCTCATATTCGATGCAGGTCGACTGCCGTACCTCAGGAGCAGGTCTTGAAAACTCGAACAATGCCATTGTATTGCGCTAAGTAGGCTGGAAGCAAAAGTCTAAAAGATGGAATTATCTGCACAGGTGAACGGACCGTTCAACGTGGTATTTGGATCGTTGAAGATATCGATGAGGGCCTTCAAGGACGTGTACAGGCCTCCGATCATCAGGAAGAGCTGCATTGCAGTCAGTGCGCACTTGACGAAAGGACGTACTATAACATACCGTCATTGCAACAATCGCATAATTCAGACATGCTACGGCCATCTTCTTCGGCGAGCTATGCTTCTGCTTCCAGTTAAGATGCTAAAACAGAAAGGTTAGTAAGGAACTCGCCATCACTACGACCGAGGACTTACCAGCCAGAAGAGATTCGGTAGACCGAAGGTAAACCAGCTGATGAATATAGCCGCGCTGATATTCAGGATTGAGCTGAAGATTGGGATAGCGTTTGAAATGACGAAGGACATGATCCAGAAAACCGAGCCGATACCGACCCAGAGCGCCCAAGTGAACGTATTGTGCACGTTCACTTGATCCGGCTTCGCATGGCGCATGATCGTGATGTACATGAACTAGTTGATGTCAGCCGTCTAATCTTCAACGTGAATAAGATTCGACATACTTTGATCGCCGTAATACCAATCACCAGCCCCGTCCCCAAAACAGAGGGAATCAAAATGCCATACGCAATTTTGGCCGGCAACTCCGGCGCCGAGCCCAACGCAGGCGACGTAACCGCATCGCCCGCAAGCCCATAAATAACACACGCAACAACAATATACACCACGACCTCAAACCCTTTCTGCATGAACAACGCAGGCGGGAAATCCTTGCTCGGATTCCGCATCTCCGCCATCACAGAAATGAAACTCTGATTGCCCGCAAACGCAAACGCAACGTTCAGCAACGCATTCACGGCTTCCACGAAACTCGGCTTGCCGACTAACGTGATCTTGACGTCGAAGCCAGGAGGCGCGTTCGGGCCAGCGACGCCGAGTGCGATCATGACGATTAGGACGGCTGCGACGATCGAGATGGTGCAGATCCAGCTGAACGCCGCGGCGAACGTGAGTTTGCGGGGCAGGCAGAGCAGCCAGCAGAGTACGTGCGGGAACGCCATGAACGCGACTGTGCAGAGGGCGTGGGAGGTTAGTGTGTTGAGCGCGATTGAGAGCGTGATGTTGGCGGATGCGCATATCAGAACGAGGTTGAAGACGAAAGCGATGCCGAGGAAGATTTCAAAGGGACGGCCGCCGACGTAGAGCGCGCAGTCGACGAGGTTGGTTACCATTGGGTACCTGATCATATGTAAGTCTCAAGTACGACGTTTGCCATTTATCTGGCGAGTCGGTACGTACCGTCTGTAGAACTGCACCAAGATATACCCACAATACGTTGTTAGGAGTCCAAAGCCCAGAATCACAATGATGCCAGGAATGAGACCCAGAGTTTGCAGCGCAGAAGGTAAGCTCAGCACGCCGATGCCGACTTCAATCGTAATCAAAATAACGCAGGCGCGCCATCGACCAAGAGTCTTGTAGTTTTCGCTGCTGTCTTGATTGGGGTATTCTGTTGCGCCGGCGAAGCCGTCGCCAGTCCTGGGAGCGGGCATTAGTAGCGGACTGTGAATCGCAAAGGCCGCTGGACGATTTGATAGCGATCCACGATGGAGAGGTTTGAGGATTTGTTGTTTTGAGTGTTTCGAAGTGTTGGGGCCGAACGTGTGGAAAGATGGTTCAGAGAATTGGTTATGGAGTAGCTTACCATCCCGTCTGCACGTTGGTCGCATGCCCTAACTCTTCATCCAGATTCGTCTTGTCTGATGGTGCATAAGATGATGAACCCGTCCCGGTTGTCTCGCCCTTCTTGAACAAATTCTTGAGGCCCATGGTGTCCAGCGCAGACGTGTCAGGCAATTGATTGATCTTCACTCGACATGGCGACCCGGTTCTTATAAAGGACCGCACATCTCCTGTATCGGCCATCAAACCCTTCACACATCCTCGCTAGTCTCCGATGTCATCCTGGCGACATTCGCCTCCGCACAGATGGGTAGGTCAGTGCATGTACGCACCGCCATCCGTTCCCTTAGCCATTCTCCCCAGCATTCCTCGTCTCGACGGACGTGGAGCGCATCGTGCGGGGAAGTACGAGTCCACGAGGCTATTCGCGGCTCAAATATCAAAAGCACGCTGTTGTGTACTTGGTGTCGTGAAGTTTGATGAGGACGTGGGCCGCGATGAATAATAGTGTGGTAGTTTCAGGGTCGCTGTATCCACATATCACGTAAAAGTCTTCGAGAAGAACTTCTCGGGCCGGACGTTCGCTCCTTGGCGGCGTGGATGTACGTCAGACGTCGATCGCTGCAAGGTCTGCTTACGATCACCTAGGTCAGGTGTAGCGTCATGATGGTGGTGAGTGAGTGTGGACCTTCGGACGTTGCAGCTGCAGCGGGATGTTCATGTCGACTTCAGCGTTAAGGCAGGCACTAGTCTGATTAGGGCTCAGATGTTCAAAGTAACAGAACTCGATTTACAATAGGACCTTTCATAGCCACACGAGCAGAGCATATTTCTAATAACAATACATCAAACGCTCCTTATCTCGTGAGAACTCCCAGCCCAGCATCTCTCCGTAGCTCAACCAGAAAATGATTGCGTGAACCCAGCACCCTCATTCGGAGGCGCCGTGCCAGCAGTCGCAGGTGGCTCTTCCTTCCTCTTCTCCAGCTCATGATCAATCGCGGCATCGATGGGCTTCGCCTCCGTACGAGCGCCAGTGTGCAAATTCGAAGCCGAAGTCTCCTCACTCGACTTCTGCGCACTGCGCGGCTCCTCTAGCGACACACCGCCCGCAGCATCGTCGCCCATCCCAGGGAACGCTCCAGGAGCATCTACCGAGCCAGAAACTGTATCCGTGACAAGCGGCTCGTCAGGTCCGAGAGCCTTTGCCATCACTTCGCTGCCCTGTCCGAGTGTCTGAGAGGTCGATTCGCTAGCCTTTGAAAGTGTCTTGGAAAGCTCCGATGACACACTGTCTACAGTATTTGATTGGGTTAATGTGGCAGGCTCAATGCTTTTCGTACTTGAACGTGAAATCGCAGCAATGTCGCTGCCCTCCGTTGCCGTCTTCGCAAGCTCCGCCTCTTCAGGCTCGATATGAGCACCCTTCTCAGCCACAGACGACGCAATATCAGGTTCACTCGATTGGCGTGACGGCGAAATTTTTGACTGTAGTTTAGCCGCAAGAGTCGCGGCCGGTACGTCAAGTGAGCCGTCCTCGCCAAAGCTCCAAATAGCAGTGACAGGACTGATCTCAAGCGTAGGTCGCGACACAGCGACTTCAGAAGTGACAGTAGCAGCAGGTGTGGGTGATGCAGCTGGCTTTCGTCTTTGCGGGCCCTTAGCCCTGCCTTTGCGTGCGTCAGTCAAAGGAGCAGCCGGCTCAGGTTCCGCTTCTGGCTCTGCCACCTTTGGTGCTTGAGGCCCGAGTCCGAGCTTGCTGTTCAGGTCCTTCAGGAAGCCAGCCTGGAGAGACGCAATCTTTGAGCCTCCTGGTCGTGCAGGGACCGGCGGCTTTGCCTTGGGTTGTGGCACGTCGTTTTCAGCTTGTGCTTCTGCGGCCGAATCTTCGCCTCGAGCAGTGGTGAGAGATTTGGCTGGGCGCATGGGAATCTGAGGCTTCGGTCGGTCTGGGATGATGGGTGCTTTCTTGTCGACTGGCGAAGACGTGTCCTTCTTGGGTCGGGCAGGAACGTTGGGACGAGCAGGGACGCTTGGCTTGTCGATCACAGGCGAGTCGTCGGCATATTCGCCAGTCTCCTCAGCCTGCGGTGTGCTGACAGTTGTCTCTAGGTGACCGTGCGAAGGCGCGTCTTCCCAGATATCCTGGCTGGGGAAGCGTTGATTCATCCCAGGTCTCATGGGAGGATCATCATCACGCACTCTTCCAAGGAACTTGTTCTCCGCCGCCAAGCGCCGTGTGTGCTCTGGTAGGAAAGACTGCTGGTCCTCCTTCGTGATGTTGTCCTTACGAGCCTCTTCCGTCTCCGGGTGTTCGAAGACCTTCGCGGCACTTGCCTCTCCAGCCGCGCTTTGGGGATGGTAAGGCTCTTCTTCGGTCTCAACGCTCGTCTGGAGCTGCAGACTGTCAGGCGTATCTTCCCAAACATCCTGACTGGGGAAGTGGTGGCGGGCGACGCTGGGACGCTTGAGCTTCTCGACCTGCGACTTGGGCTTTCTGTCGCTCTCCTCGTCCTCAGGGAACAGCGGCTCGTACTCCTTGTGCGACTCGAGCGGCGTGCCACACCTATCAAACTGGGCGGGACTTGGCACGACACGCTGCTGGCTGTTGTTATTCCTGCTCGAACTCCTGCTATGCGTCCGGACTTTGGTGATGTATGCTGGGGTGCCATCTTCATTGGCAGTGTAGTCGTCGCCACGACGTTCCATTTCAGGGCTCACAGCAGGCTGCCTCCACTCGTGATCAGGATGCTTCTTGACCTCGTCCGAAGCCAAGATGGGAGTGCCGTAGCCACGCTCAGTGACCCATCCACCCTCCTCTTTGGTGTTGCCGCCTTCCGGGCCCAGATCTTCTGTTGGTGGGTCGTAGCCTCCGCCGTGGATCTTGCTGCCGCGATGCGCAGGAGGGTCGATGTGGATGACATCGCCATCATCATTGAGCTGTTGTTGCCCAGTCAAGTTGAATTCCTCGCGCAGAGGCGAGTCGGCGTGGGCAGCCTCCCCCTTGATGGACGCTGGGCGTCCCGACGACGCCGGACGTGGGGTGGAATATCGCGAGGCATACTTCTCGCTGGCCATGTAGCCGATCTGCTCGTCGGGCGTGCTGACCGCGTCCCTAGAGGTAGCTGAATGCATTGTTAGCGGTTAGACTGTACCATGTCAGTTCATAGCATACCTAGACCGGCGCCCTGCGCATCAGGGCCGTGAACGAGCTGCTCTAGCTTGTCCGTGCGCCAGTGGTAGTCCTTGCGGTTCTCCTGGATATGCGGGCCATACTCTCCGGCCTTTTCGCGCCTCAGGTCTTCCGGGTGCTTCTCGTACCACTTCTTCTCGAAGTCGTCCTGCGAGATCTTGCCGTGGCCGTGCATGCCGTAGCTGCCGGGCGGCCCGTGGAAGATCTCGCGGCCACTCTTGGTGCGTCCGTGGTGGCGGCCGCCTGTCTTGTTGTGGAAGCCCACGCCGGTGGAGGTCGGCTGGGCAAAGGGCGCGGGACTCGGGGCCTGTACGTCGCCCGCATGGCGGAACATGGGCACCTGCACGCCGATCTCGGGGATGCCGTGCTCGTCCTTGTCGTTGAAGATGGAGCTGGGACGGGAGCCCTTGGAGGAGGCCGAGCGGCCGCTCTTTGCCGTCTTGTCATCGGGCAGGAGCCTGCCAAAGCCGGCGGCCTCAGCCTGGGACGAGTCGGTGCGCGTCACTGTCTGGATCCTGCTCTTCGCCGTCGACGCGGGCACTGAGGCTGTGGGCGCATGCAGAGGGAGGTCGCCGGCCACGGCCTTGGTCTGCTGCGGCGAGCCATGGGCCTGTCCTTGCCCGTGTCCGTGGCTCTCATGGGAGAGTGTCTTGGAGAGGTCTTCGAAGCTGGCGTATTCGTTGCCCTCCTCGCCAATGCCCGGAAACGACGTGCTGGGTGGTCGTGAAGGCACGTCGCGCGGCTTCGGGGGCGGGCCATTGCCGTAGGGGCTGTTGAGAGGAGAGGGCGCATAGGTGTCTCTGTTCGGGTTTGGCGACACTGAGCGGTCGCCGCGCTTGGGCCGGGGAGGAATGACAGGCGCCTCGAGCTGTGCACCCGGCGGAGCGCTGTTCTGTGCGCGGGTCGGGCGCGGGGGTATCGACGGAGGAGCACTCATTGTCCAAGGTTCGTCTGTGCCTGTGCCTGTGTCTGTGGAGGATGTGGGTGGTGTGGTTCGCTGCTACGGTGGTGGAGAGTCAGTGACGATTCCGAGCCATTGAATGTGAGCGGTCCGACGTCGAAGAGAGCTCAGCGCATACAGAGCTATTGGGCAGCTCTTTATGTACCTCGATTGACCCGCAGCCAATCACGCCCACCGCATATCACGAATCGAAGCTGAGATAGACAAAGCACAACGAAGCACTTACCTCAATGTACACGCCGTATAAGTTAAAAGTAGTCCCGTGGGGTCTCAATGAAGAAGCTGCAGCAAAAGTGTCTTCAGAACAAAAGGCGCAACGCCGATCGGTCTGCAAAAGCTGGGGCGGTGCAGTTAAATCGTCGTTTGGCCCGCACATTTCATCATTCGCACGGACCTGACGATGCGGCAGCTCGAGCATCATCACCTCCAGCAAAACCTGGAAGCACGCGCGCGTCTGAGCTTTCTTGCAGCTTCTCTTCGCACGTGCAATTGTTGCAGGAGGCTCAAACATGCGATGCACACCAATACCGAGGGTTGTATTACTGTTTTGCGGGTAGCTACAGCAGTTTATGGAGTCTCTGGCCCCGCCAAACATGGAGCAGATGCGATTCTCATTGCTTGCGTGAGGACGTCTCATTGCTCAATTTTGAACTTCATTCCATTCCAAAGTGTCAGACAAGGCCCGTCCAACTTGCACACATTCACAGAAGCCACCCAGGTGTGCTGATACGCAGATTCTTCGAAGTCTGCACGATAGCGCCACGGCTATGTCCAGACTTCCTTAGCGTTCCCCGCGGTTGATCGCCTGGGAAGCTGCAGGTTGTGGTTTCTGGCAGCATTTGCGGAACCTTTGTACCAAACGAGTTCAGATAATGCTGCCACGGCCACCTTTGGACCATTATAGGGCTAATGTTTGGAGCGGTACGTGTCACACGTTCTTAACGTCTGCCATCGTCGACGGCTCTAGAACACATCGTCATGTTGAAGTGACATTGGCACACCCCACTTGGGGCAATGACATAGCTGGTTCGGCAAATTCGGATGTCCAAAGCTGTCACATCCGGATCAAATCTGAAAAACAACGCTACATTCCTCCATAACGGCAGAGGTCGCTGAAAGATAACCCCATACGCCTGTCTGTAGACTGATGATACAGGAGCCCAAGTCATAACCTACATCCTTTTCTAACATTCGCACTGAGCACGCCTGGTGCCGGCGCATCAATCTTGCCCTGCCCGTTCCCTCCTTCAGCATATATCTGTGCGCAGCTGCTCCTAGAGCATCCCCTTCCAGCTCGCACAAGCCTTTAAATATGCTGCGAATATTTGCCAGCGCTCAGATGATCATTTGCGCAACACCCTGCCCACCAAGTGTTTTGCTGCCCTGGAATTGCTGGCCCTTGAAGCCCGCCAGTGCATAGAAGATGGATGCGATCAACAGGAAGATAGCCGCAACGATCAAGCTAGTGGGCTGAGGCCAGATGCTGATCCATTGTACGACGCTCATTACGAAGTATATGGCGGCGCGCATGTAGTTGGAGCTGAATTTGCGGATGAAGGTGTCAAATTTGGACGAGGTTGGGCAGATGCGGAGGAGGAGCGGTATCTCGATGAAGATGATAACGAAGGCACAGACTCTGTGCTCTTGATCAGCTGCCATGTCCAGAAAGTCGTTTTGCGCCTGGAACTCACAAGCAAACGATGCTGAATGCGATGACAACGCTGGCGTGGAAAATGTTTGCGATTCCGAGCGCGAAGCAGAGAAATATGCATAGCACTCCGGTCCTGGAGATGATGTCAACGTCTTGATACTTCTGGGTTGTTGTGTTGTTGTTCCCTTTGCGACCCGACTACAACCGCTTAGATGATGCCTTGCGACTGAACATCTACGAAGGCGGTCGCGTCTTCCGAGTCGCTGGCTCCGGCGTTCAGAGTGTCCTGAAGGTCGATACAATAGATACGAGCATCTTGGCGGAAGAGAGGGAAGTGTTGCGACTTACCATTGACCGTAGATACCTGTAACATGCCGTGTCAGCAGCAGCTCCAGCATGTCCACCAGAGGGCGGTCTTACTGAAATTCCGCGACCTAAATTCTTCGCCGAGCGTCATGATGGCGATTCAATATCTACTGTCTTCTCAAGAGCTTTCTCGGGTTTGTGGTGGTGGGGGAATGCGAATCGGAGGTAGCTTTGTTGGCGGAAGCTGAATAGAGGGCGAGCTTGGCTTGGTGTCCTTCTTTGATTGTCTAACGGCGATGGCGTACGTAGGCGCTGCGTAAGGAGAAGGTGGCTATGCTGTGAACCTGTCCCGGGCACTGTAAACCGTGTCTTGTTGCCTTGCGACTGTGAAGTGCGGTACTGCGGAATCGCGGCGTCCAAGAAGCTCCACGTAATGGCGCTAGCGTGCCCTTGCGAAACGAACTCGGTTTGCGAACGTGCCTGCCTTTGCTTCGGCAGTGGCACGCTAGAACACCGTCCACGACTTCCATTTTGGACTTGGTCGCAACTTCCTCAACTTCCTCATGTTCTGGACAAACGAAAACTTGGAATGGCAGGGACCATGGGTACCGTTTGTTTTCGCCACGGCGCTGCTGGGCTGTGCACTCTACTACCTGCGCACTCGACGCCCACCACCGTCAAGTGACCGTCAGCCTCGCCAAGCTCTTCCAGATCTAGACGACGCGCTGACCAAAATGGATCCCAAGGAGAGAGCCTATCATGAGCGCTTCATGCGTGAAGCCATCGCCATGGTGAGTACTTCACATTCAATCAAGTTGTTGTTGACTTTGCTGACGCGTCACCCATTCAGGCCGAGCTTGCACTGAAGAGCGATGAAACACCAGTCGGCTGCGTCTTCGTCAAGGACGGCGAGATCATCGGTCGAGGCATGAACGAGACCAACCGCACTCTCAACGGCACCAGGCACGCCGAGTTTGTCGCCATCGCTGGCATCCTCTCGAAAAATCCCATCAAGATCCTCAACGAAACCGACCTGTATGTCACCGTTGAGCCCTGCGTCATGTGCGCCTCGATGCTGCGTCAATACGGCATCCGAGCTGTCTACTTTGGCTGCTGGAACGAGCGCTTTGGCGGCACGGGAGGAGTACTGAACATCCACTCAGAGTGAGTTACCTTGCCATCCATTGCCGAAACATGACACTGACAAACCCCAGTCCCAGCGTCGACAAGGCGTATCCAGTCACTGGTGGCATTTTTCGGGAGGAGGCGATCATGCTCTTGAGGAAATTCTACGTCCAGGAGAACGAGAAAGCACCGGAGCCGAAGCAGAAGAAGACCAGGGAGCTAAAAACGGAGATCTTGCCCATGGACATCCACGCGCCCAAATCGACCCCTTCGCCTGCTCTGCTGACGCCCGCCGCTCGCTAGAACGGCTCACTGCAGACCGGTTGTACGCGAAGCAGCCCCACGATTAACGACTACACGACTTCAGCATAAGATACCCAACAGGATAGACTTGTATCACATAGATCGGGTGCAGTAGCCTCTCAATGGCTTATTGTAATGTAATACCAAAGTTTTCTTCCTGCTCCGTCTTTCTTGTTTTGCAGTGAATGCGCTTTACGTCACGCGTCGTCTTGGCAAAGTGTTGCCATTTGTCGTCGTCACTGTCACTTACACCAAAAGCACCTTGATATGTCCACACCACATTCGATGTCCGCTGCCATGATCGACGAAACCGCCATGGAGCACGATAAGGGCGACAGCGAGCAAGTCCATCGATTGACGTCGGAGACTGGGGCTGAGCTGTGCAGGTCAAATGCTCCTCATGTGAAGCGCGCGATGAATGAGTTGGCTGAGACGGATCTTGAGAAGCACAACCCACCCATGAGCAATAGTTCTATAATGTCTTCCCGCAACAAGACCCCCGCAGTGGTTACAAACAAAGCGGCTACAGGTGAGAGGGCTCTAGATGAGGCCGACAAAAGGTGAGTCCCTGCGCCAATGGGCTGCTGCTCGGTCGTAATGTTCACCGCGGGAGTCTGACTCTGTTGCAGAGCAATCGATCCAAAGCCTTTCGCCTTCCTACGCCTGCCAGCCGAGCTTCGCAACCGAATCTACGAGCTACTGCTCACAGACACGCGAGGACCAACGGACCACGCAGATTCGGTGATTCTCCTCAACGATCTGAACCGCCGCAAAGAGCGCCGCACGGCACCCGGCCTTCCAGCCATGAGCACTGGTCTGTCGAACAAGTCGAAGCAGCTCGCCAAGAGATATCACATGCTCAACAATGACGAATCGACTATGGCGCGTCTGAAGAAGCGTGTGACAGGCCTTCCCCCACTGTTGCAGACTGCTATCCTGCGAGTGTGCCGTCAGACCCACTACGAAGGTGCAGCCATACTGTACTGCAAGAATGTGTTCGCTCTCATCGTGCCTTTCGCGCGAAGGAATGATACGCTGGAGTTGTGGTTTCCGACCGGGCTGGACTTGACCAGAATCCAGCACATCCGTCTCGAGCTGCAACTACCTACATACTCATTCATCAACACCACGACCAACACCGCGAACGTGTATAATTTCTCTGCTCCGTGGTTCTTCTTCCGACACATAACAGCCCTGAAGACTGTTCGAATGACTCTTACGTCGGACAACGAAACCACTGCGCACATCGAGAAAAAACGCTTCGAGCGCTTTTGGCATATCATGCCGGTCTGTCGCCAAGTCATGCAGGAACTCATTGCAGCCATACCAATGGGTATCGAAGTGAAGATGGGTCTGACGAAGGAAGAGAAGATTCTGTGCGACTACGGTGGATTCTGTCCGGTCCGGGGATGTGTGCTGCGTAAGATCTACCGGACGTACAAGGGTGTCCAGGGTGCGGACACGGAAGTGCTGAGCATCAAGGGAATCGACCAGGCGCTTGTTTATCAATATGCTGTGGATGGAGATGGCGGGGACAGCGACCAGGAGGATGACGTCTGATGGTGTTGTGGTATCTGAGCACCGATCTCAGCAAGCACTGAACGGGTACGGCTCCTGATCAAAGGTGATTGGTCTTCCATATTACCCATTGTGGCGGAACATCATACCAAAAGAAAAGCTTCTTTGATCCGAGCAGTCTCATGAATCGATGCATGGAATCAATCACTCCCGCCAAAACCTTCACGAGCACAGAACTACTACATGCAAGATTCTCTCCGGCAGACTTGGTAATGAAATACTACAGTCGGTGTTGAAACAAACTACACGGGGCCTACCGAGATCGTGAACTGGTGTTGTTTCAAGTGTGAACACCGCAGATCCTCGATCGCTGCCGGATGCCTCAAGGAAAGACGTTCCGTAGAGTCCGCAGCCAATGAAGCCCACAAGTTTTCATGGAAAAGTACCAAGCTAGACAGATTTGAACTTCTACCATGCTCCACGGCGGGATCGCCCGCGGAGCTATCTTCACGCATTGCGTGTTTCGAGTCTTGTCTTGTGTTTTTACCTTTCGATAAGCATAGGCTAGAAATTGGTGCCTGATGGCTGTTGGAAGGACCTATACCCCCTTACGCTAGGAAGTCGAGATCCGAGCGCTAATGCTGATCTGCACACAGGGTGCAGAACCTTAAACCTTCATTTGTATTCGAGTCATGACCATAAGCTCCACAGCATCCACATGGTTGGCGATCTTCGCGCCTACCACATTCGATATGATCGACGCTCCTGCAGTAGTATTCTTAGAGGAACACCTCCTCCACCTGCTACATTCTCCTCCACCATCCACTGTATCCAACTGAGGAGAGATCGCAAGAGAACGCCATGACCGCGATTCCATGATTGAGTCCAGTGGGGAATTACATTGCCACTTCATCCCACATCCGGTAATACCTGCTATGGGGGTAAGCTAACACAATGGCCGAACCGAGCCCGAGCGTTGACAAGTCTAGCTACTTGATGTAACGAGCTAAACTCCACCTTGACTCGCGAAGCTTTCCATCGAACGCCTACCGGATTTTCTGGCCTTCTGGCGAACGGCGAACGCCACAGGCACGCAATGATGGCGATCTACATTTTGCCGTACCTCAAATACTCTGCCGACCCATCCTCCATTTCTCGATAACAATGTACGGAGCGATCCCAGCCTTGAACTTCACTGCGAGCTTCGGTTGAGCAGGCTCTCAAGTACCGGCTCAACAATCGGCTGGAACCATGAAGTCCTATCTGGCTGTTCTAATCTTCATTCTCGCGCCATTCGTCTATGCGCAGGCTCAGAATGGCTCTGACATCCTGGCATCTGCAATAAAGAATCTGCCCCCATGCGCGGTAGGTAAAGCCCGCTTCTCTGATTCTCTGATGATCACCACTGACGAGAAGCATGAATAGCTACAATGCACGTTGACGACAGTCGGGTCCTCGTCTTGCGAGCTCACGGATTTCGATTGCATCAAAGGCAACCAGCAGCTTCTTGACGACTTGACAAAATGTGTCAGAGCCAGCTGCAGCATCAAGGAGGCCCTGAGTGAGTGCTTCTTTATCAAACACAACATTACATGCTGATTGTAGTAGCCGCCAAGAAATTCCTCCAACAGACGATGAACGCGCCTGTCCGCAATAAGACCGATCTTGGCACGTTCACTTGCTTGATCGTTGGAGGAGTGGCGCTACTAGCATTTGTTCTTCGATTAATCGCTCGTCTGCCGCTGTTTGGAGGACAATGGGGTCTTGACGATTGGGTGATGAGCGTGGCTATGGTACTCATTGTTCCGCTCACGGTTTGTGCGTATTTGCGTGAGTCGAGCTAGATACACCATCGTGAAGCTATCGACTGACAGTTATCAGTCAACCAGATCGGTATGGGGACGGACATGTGGCTCGTCTCATTCGAACACATCACCTCGATTCTCAAGGTGGGTATCAAGGAATTCAGCCAAGCAAGGATTAGCTGACAAGTACGCGACAAAAGATATTCTACATCACAGAGCTGCTCTACTTAGCTTCAGTCGCTCTCACCAAGATATCCGTCCTCCTCTTCTATCTCCGCATATTCCCCAACACCAAACTCCGACGCGCCATCTGGTTCACCATAGTGCTGTGTGTCTTATATCTCATCGGATTCGTTACGGCGACCGCGCTGCAATGCCTCCCAATTCGCATCGCCTGGCAGCACTGGGACGGTGAGCATCATGGTCAATGCCTCAATCTCAACCACCTAGGCTGGGCATCGGCCGGCGTTAACATCGTGCTCGATCTGGTCGTGATTGGCTTGCCGATGCGAGAAGTGAAGAATCTCTCCCTCAACTGGCGTCGCAAGGCGGGCGTTATGCTGATGTTCCTCGGTGGACTTTTGTGAGTCAAGAATGTACCCAAAGCATCATTGGGATTACTAATTCGCTCCAAGTATAACCGTCGTTAGCGCCGTGCGGCTGGAGTATCTCATTCGGTTGGCAGACACCACGAACGTGACATGGGATTATCTTCCTATCGGCTACTGGTCTGCAGTTGAAACCCATGTTAGCGTCATGGTCGCCTGCCTGCCCGCCATACGCCTCCTCCAACGCTCCATCCGTGACCGACTCTTCCCAAAGCCCGCAATTTCTAGCAGCTACTACGGCGACAACAGCAGAGACAGCAGAAAGAAATCCGGCTCCAAGATATCTACAGCTCGCATGTGGACGCCCAAGATTGCTAGATCTCAGCAGGACTCAATGGGACGAAGTGAGATTGACAAGAAGGAATTCATACAACTGGATCATTATGGAACGAGGGGCGCTACAAGCACGGAGAACTTTGCAAACGACGAGAAAGTTACGGCCCGGTGCTCTCCAGGGACGCCCGTCCCTCCACCTTTCGGGTCCAACGATGATGATGCGCCGTTGGTTGGTGGCATCATGGTGCGGAGGGAATATAGTGTTGGCGGATTACATTATGATACTATCATCTCGGACCGGGGGAATAGACATACACGATAGTAATTGATAATGCGAAGACATTGTTCGTGAACCGAATTCGTAAGTGCTTGACATGCACCACAACTGAGACCGGCATGGCTCGTGGCAAGAACTGGAATTTTTGTAGGGACGGCTGTGGGATGTTCCTGACGATTCGGCCCTGCACTGATATTGCGCCTCAACCTCTGTCTGCTGCACGAGCGCCCTCACAATTCCACAGCTCCATTAAGCTTGGAACCCGCTTTCCACAGAAGATATAGGCAACTGCCATTGCCGATCCACCAAACAACACCCCTAAGCTGAGCCCAAAATCGATCCTCAATGAGGATATACACAAACCCGTACACTACTCGGGCTAAAGTGTACGTCAATCCAGCACGATTGATGAGGCGCCGGTCAACTCCAGCCAAACTAGCAAACCCAATCGCGCCGACAAAGAAGGCGTAATTCTCGACAGAGTTGGCATGTGCGGCTTCGTTGCGACGCAGCATGTCCAGTTGCTGTTGTGTGATTTTACCGGACTTTACCGCTTCGTTTCCGTACTTGTCGAGATCATAGCGCGGAGATTCTTGGTGGTCGATGCCGTACCATTGCTTTAGCGTGCGGGAGGAGAGAACGCCGTATGCCCAGATGAAATGGAAGGATAGGAATGCAGGCGCGTAGTTGGGGATGTTTGTTGCTGAGGAGGCGGCGCGGAGACCGAGGGAAACGCTAAGAGGGGGCATGGTGGCTATGGGTGGGGGAGTGCTTCAGTGATGGAATGACTTGACGTGGGCGTATAGCACGTTGTAGGTACGACGTTGGGTGCCCGTCTTACACCAGCTCAGATTTCGTCCCGCACCCCGCTTTACTGGTATTGGATGCCTAAGCAATAAGTGATTTCCATCATTGGGAGACACACCTGCAACATTTTTTAATGTCAAATTAAAAAAGGGTTTCAAGTACATTATTGACATGCTTAATGAACAAATGCGTGAACGTTCCCCGTGATCCACGAGTGTACTTTGAGCACGTCACAAGCCCTTCTACCTAGCACCTTTCGCCAATTATGGTACGCCAATGGGCCCTGACGAGTGCAGTGCGTTGCTTCCTTCAAGGTCCTGGTGAGCTGCCCAGAAATGTGGCGTTCGGTACGATTGCTTCGAGCATGGAAGGTTGTTACAAGAGCTGCATCCGTGAAAAGACTCGGGCATTGTTCTATGCATCCAACAACGGTGTGACCGCGAACGACAGAAATACCACTGGCGCACCCGTCCTCCTTCCTCACAATTAAACAACACGCCATAAAGAGTGATCTACATAGGAGAACACACTGTACAAACAGATACAATGAATTCCAAACATGACAAAGCCCCGCACGCCACACTAAATGATGCCAAGTGTGCAATGGGGCTGAAGAATTCGTAGGATTTCCCTTGGGTCCCGCCCTGCCGCTATCTCGTCCCTCTCCATCTTCTCAA